>Ga0209023_10002924_pt1 | contig 20749 bp, 17 predicted proteins | sample LakOneMetagenome_FD_187468 | JGI IMG/M metagenome (GOLD analysis project Ga0209023, IMG submission 187468) | Freshwater and sediment microbial communities from Lake Erie, Canada (SPAdes) (version 2) | ecosystem: Environmental > Aquatic > Freshwater > Lentic | place: Lake Erie, Canada...
TATACCAGCCCTTCCACCTCTCCGACGAGGCGGCAGCACAAACCCATTTCGGCCGCATCTCGGCCAGCGGCTGGCACACCTGTGCGATGGTGATGCGGATGCTGGTCGACAACCTGACCGAGCGCAAACAGGCCGGTTTGGGTTCACCGGGCCAGGACGAACTGCGTTGGCACCGCCCGGTCTATCCTGGCGATGTCTTGCGAGTGGAAACCGAACTGCTTGAGAAAACCCGCAGCCGTTCGCGCCCCGAAATGGGCAGCATGAAGTCCGCGATCCGGGTTTATAACCAGGACGACCAGCTGGTCATGAGCATGAAGGGGATTGGCTTGATCCGGGTGCGGGGGGATTGATCTTCCCGCTAGTCCCGTCACCCTGAACTTGTTTCAGGGTCCAATTCGCCAATCAACCCGAACCTGAGAACTGTAAGCAACCTTGCGGCAAGTGTGTTTACGAAACCGAGCATCCGGAAGCGCGGCACGATGGACCCTGAAACAAGTTCAGGGTGACGATCCGATTTTGGATCGTCACTTCCGCCCGAACAGTTTCTCGATATCGCCGTGCGCCAGCTTGACCCAGGTCGGCCGCCCATGGTTGCATTGGCCCGAGCGCGGGGTCACTTCCATCTCGCGTAGCAACGCGTTCATTTCAGCGACCGAGAGCACCCGCCCGGCACGGACCGAACCGTGGCAGGCCATTGTCGCCAGCACCAGATCAAGCCGTTCCTCCAGCAGTAGCGCCGCGCCGTTCTGCGCCAGATCGTCGGCGATGTCGCGGACCAGGGCCTGGACATCGCCCTTGGCCAAGGCGGCGGGAATCGCGCGCACCAGCATGGCGGTGGGACCAAAACGCTCGAGCGCGAGGCCGAAGCCCGCAAGCACCTCTGCCGCGCTTTCGACACGGTCGGCGTCGGGTTCGTCAAGCTCCACCACTTCGGGGATCAGCAGTGCCTGGCTTTTGGTGATCGCATCCTGCGCGCCCGCGGCCTTGAGCCGTTCGAGCACGAGCCGTTCATGCGCCGCGTGCTGGTCGACGATCACCAACCCGTCTTCGGCCTCGGCGACGATATAAGTTTGCGCCACTTGTCCGCGCGCTACCCCCAGGGGATGACTGACCGAGGGCTGGACTTCCTCCAGCGCCGCTTCAGCGCGGGCGGCGGGCTGGGCCAGCACCTCCGCTTCGTAGCTCCGCCAGGCGCTGGACGCCTCACGAACTCCGCTGGAGCCAAATTCCCGCGCAAACAGTGAAGCGAGCGCCGGGGCAGGCTCACGCGCGATCGGTTCGGCCTGCCAGTTGCCCATTGCTGACGCAGCGGGCGCCTGCGCGCTGCGCTGACCTGCCGCTTCGAGCGAATGGCGCAGGCCCGAAACGATGAAGCCGCGAATGAAGGCCGGGTCGCGAAAGCGCACCTCAGTCTTGGCCGGGTGGACGTTGACGTCGACTTCCTCGGGCGGAATGTCGAGGAACAGCGCCAGCACAGCGTGGCGATCACGCGCGAGCATATCGGCATAGGCCCCGCGTACCGCGCCAACCAGCAGCCTGTCCTTCACCGGGCGGCCATTGACGAACAGGTACTGGTGATCGGCCACCCCGCGGTTGAACGTTGGCAATCCGGCCACCCCGGTCAGCCGCGCCGTCCCACGCTGCAATTCGATTGCGACCCCGTCATCAGCAAGTTCTCTCGCAACGATCTGCGCCACCCGGCTGGCCAAGGCATCGTCTGGCTGCACCGCCAGCGCCCGGCGGCCATCGTGTTCCAGCGCAAAGCCGACTTCGGGCCGGGCCATCGCCAGGCGGCGGACCACGTCGAGGCAGGCGGCATATTCACTGCGCGCTGAACGCAGGAACTTGCGTCGCGCGGGAACCTTGCCGAACAGGTCCTCGACCCGGATCCGCGTACCCGGCGGCAACGCGGCAGGCCCTGCCTCCACCAACGTTCCGTGATCGACCACCCGGCGCCAGCCTTCAGACTCCGACTGTCCTGAGCCGGTCGAAGGACGGACCCGGCTTTCGATGGAAACGCGCGAAACGCTGGCGATCGAGGGCAAGGCTTCCCCCCGGAAGCCCAAGGTGGAAACCAGCTCGATATGTTCATCGGGCAGCTTGGACGTGGCGTGACGTTCGAGCGCCAGCTCGATCTCTTCCGGCCCCATTCCGCAGCCGTCGTCGGTCACCTCGATCCCGCTCAGCCCGCCCTCGGCCAGCTTGATCGAAACATTGCGCGCGCCAGCATCGAGCGCGTTCTCGACCAACTCTTTCAGCGCCGAAGCCGGTCGCTCAACCACCTCTCCCGCGGCAATGCGGTTGACCAGGTTTTCGGGCAGGCGGCGGATGGTGGGCATGGAAACTCGCTGTTCCGTTCGTCCTGAGGAGCGACTGAGTGCTGAGCGAAGCGAAGTATCGAAGACGCGTCTCGAAGGACCTGGCGCGGCGGTGGTTCGAGACGGGCCTTCGCTTCGCTCAGTCCCTCCTCACCACGAACGGGATTTGGGTACCATTTCCCTTAGCGACGAAACGGCGAAAATTCGAGACAAACAGTGCATCCATCCCCGGGCGAAATCACAATTTTTTGGCCTTTCAATTGCCCCCCTGCTAAGGGGTCCGCTTCCACGCCAACACACAGGCCTGTGCTTGCCGCGATTCCTGCGGTAAGGTCAGGAAAACATACGGATTTTTCAATGGCTTCGTTTCTCTCGCGATTCTTCAAGTTCGGCTCGCAAAATATGGCGATCGACCTCGGCACGGCGAACACGCTGGTCTATGTTCAGGACCGCGGCATCGTGCTCAACGAACCCTCGGTTGTGGCGATCGAAACCATCAACGGGATCAAGAAGGTCAAGGCCGTTGGCGACGACGCCAAGATGATGATGGGCAAGACCCCCGACAGCATCGAGGCAATCCGCCCGCTGCGCGACGGCGTGATCGCCGACATCGAAGTCGCCGAAGAAATGATCAAGCACTTCATCCGCAAAGTGAATGGTAAGCGGACCAGCATGTTCAACCCGCCGGAAATCGTGATCTGCGTGCCGTCGGGCTCGACCTCGGTCGAACGCCGCGCGATCCGCGACGCGGCCAGCAATGCCGGAGCCAGCGCGGTCTACCTGATCCTCGAACCGATGGCCGCTGCAATCGGCGCTGACATGCCGGTCACCGAACCGGTCGGCTCGATGGTGGTCGATATTGGCGGCGGCACCACGGAAGTCGCGGTGCTTTCGCTGCGCGGCCTGGCCTACACCACCTCAGTCCGCGTCGGCGGGGACAAGATGGACGAAGCGATCGTTTCCTACGTGCGCCGTCACCACAACCTGCTGATCGGCGAAAGCACTGCCGAACGGATCAAGAAGGACTACGGCGTTGCGACTGTCCCCGCAGACGGTGTGGGCGAATCGATCCAGATCAAGGGCCGCGACCTGGTCAACGGGGTGCCCAAGGAAATCACCATTACCCAGGCAAACATCGCCGAAGCGCTGTCCGAACCGATTGGGGCGATTGTCGAAGGCGTGCGGATCGCGCTGGAAAACACCGCGCCCGAGCTCGCCGCCGACATTGTTGACCAAGGCATTGTCCTGACCGGCGGCGGCGCGCTAATCCATGGGCTGGACGAATATCTGCGCGAAGAAACAGGCCTGCCAGTCTCGATCGCCGAAGATCCGCTTTCGTGCGTGGCGCTGGGTACGGGCCGGGCGATGGAAGATCCGATCTTCCGCGGCGTGCTGATGACTGCCTGAGGGATAGGCCCAGGTGTCGCGCGCCCGTCTCGATAAGGAATAACCCCCATGGCGGCGCCGAACAATCGCCGCCCGGGCTATTCCCGGCGGGCGCAGTATGGCAACTTTTTCGGTTACCTGGCTGCTGCAGCCGGGCTCGGCCTGGGCGCGCTGCTATTGATTGTCTCGGTCAGCAATTCCGGGGCTTTCTCCGGAATTCGCGGGGTGGCCAGCGATGCTGGAAAGCCAGCGGGGGCCACGGCGGCGGCAGGACGGACCGCAAGCCAAGGGCTGTGGGCGACGGTTGCAGGCTATTTCACCCACGGTGCCAAGGTTGCCCGGCTGGAACGCGAGGTTGCCGAAGCCCGGGTAAATTTGGCGGAGCAGGCCGCGCTCAAGGAAGAGAACGCCCGGTTGAAAGCAATGGTCGGACTGACCGAAGCCGAAACAAAGCCAGTGGCGATTACCCGATTGGTCGGATCGACTTCATCCTCCACCCGGCGCTTCGCTACCATCGGAGTCGGCAGCCGCCAGGGTGTGCGCCCCGGCATGGCAGTTCGCTCGCCGCTTGGACTGGTCGGACGCGTGATCGAAGTGGGCAGCGGCAGCGCGCGGGTACTGCTGATCACCGACAGCGAAAGTTCGATCCCGGTCCGCCGCGCCAGTGACGGGATCCAGGCCTATGCCAACGGGCGCGGTGACGGCACTTTGCAAATCCGCCTGGCAATTACTGGCCTTAACCCACTCAAACCTGGCGATGCCATTGTCACGACTGGTTCGGGCGGAATCTACCGCCCTGGCGAAGCCGTTGCAGTGGTGGTTTCGCTGACCAATGACGGAGCGATCGCCCGCCCGCTGAGCGATCCTGCCCTGACCGAGTTCGTCGCGGTCGAACCATTGTTCGAGGCGCCTGAGCCGGTCGCATCGCCCGCCCCAGAGGGCAAGTGATGGCACCCCCGCTGCCTTCGGCGCTGCGCGAGATCGGCAAGCGAAGGATCAACCGCGCTCCTTCTCCGTTCCTGGCGATGGCGACCCCGTGGCTGCTGGTCATGCTGGGCAGCCTCAGTCCAACCTGGCCGGTGATCGCATCGGCCCCGGTCATGCCGCCGCTGGGTTTCCTGCTTCTGGTCGCCTGGCAGCAGCTCCGCCCGGGTTTGTTTCCAGTCTGGGTCGGCCTGCCTTTGGGGCTATTCGACGATCTCTATTCGGGCCAGCCAATGGGCAGCGCCGTGGTGCTGTGGTCGGCGGCGATGCTCGGGCTCGATTTTATTGAGCACCGCTTTCCGTGGCGCGGTTTCGTGCTGACCTGGCTGGAAGCGAGTGCCTTCATCGCGGCCTACCTGGTCCTTTCGCTGGAGATCGCCAACCTGGCCGGAGGATCAACCGAACTGGCAGTGATCGCCCCGCAAGTAATGCTGTCAGTGCTGATCTATCCGATCGCGGCGCGGCTGGTGGGTCTGGCTGACCGATTCCGCCTGATCCGGATCCGTGAAATCTGATGTTTGACGATCCCCAACACGTCAGCTCGGGCACGCTGAAGAACAGCTTTAACCGGCGCTCGCTGCTGATCGGCGGTTTGCAGACCGGGATCGGGGTCCTCCTCGCCGTGCGGCTGGGCTGGATCGCACTGATCCAGAATGAGAAATACGCGACGCTGGCCGAAAGCAACCGGGTCAGCCTGACGCTGCTTCCGCCCCGGCGCGGCGCGATTCTCGATCGCAACAACCAGCAGCTGGCTTCGAACCGGGTCGAATTTCGGATCGACATTATCCCCGAACGCCTAGTCGACAAGGACGCCACGGTCACCGACCTCGCCCACCTGCTTGGCTTCGACGCGGTGCAGATTCAAGACCTGCAGGACAAGCTCGACAAGGCCCACGGCTACCAACCGATCGAGGTCGTCTCTGGACTTGAGCCGAAGGACTACGACAAGGTCCTTGTCCGCCTGCCCGACATGCCTGGAGTGGTAGCCCAGCAGGGTTTTACCCGCTGGTACCCGACCGGGCCGTCTGTCGCTCACCTGATTGGCTATGTCGGTCCAGCGTCGGCCAAGGACTACGAAAAGGAAAAGAACCCGCTGCTGGTCACCCCCGGGTTCAAGATCGGCAAGGACGGGCTTGAGAAGTTCTTCGATCCGTTGTTGCGCGGAACACCAGGGGCGCAGCGGGTCGAGGTGACAGCCTCGGGCAAATTCGTGCGCGATCTCGATCACCGCGATGACATTCCGGGAAAGTCGATCAGGCTGACTATAGATGCGGGGCTCCAGGATTTTGCCGCGCGCAGGATCGGGTTGGAATCCGCCGCCGTGGTAGTGATCGATTGCCAGACCGGCGGGATCCTCGCGCTCTGTTCAATGCCGGCTTTTGATCCCAATGCCTTCGCCGGCGGGATCGGCCGACTGCAGTGGAAGATGCTGAACGAAGACGATCACATCCCGCTGCTCAACAAGGCACTGCGAGGACTTTATCCTCCCGGCTCGACAATGAAACCGATGGCGACGCTGGCCCTTCAGCTTCATGGCGTCGATCCCGACGAGCGGATCAGCTGCCCTGGCGGCTATCGGCTTGGAAATCGCTTCTTCCGCTGTGATGCGGTCCACGGTTCAGTCGACATGCGCGGGGCGATTGAGCACAGCTGCAACACCTATTTCTGGTCGATGGCGCACCGGGTTGGCTACGACGCCATCGCGCCGGTCGCCAAATTGCTGGGGCTTGGTCAGGAGTTCGAACTGCCCGGCGCCGCCCAGCGCTATGGTACGATCCCCGACGCGGCCTGGAAGATGCGGCGTTACAAGCAGGAATGGAGCGCGGCGGATTCGCTGAACGCGTCGATCGGCCAAGGCTACGTCTCGGTCTCACCCCTGCAATTGGCCGTGATGACCTCGCGGATCGCCAGCGGCAAGAACCTTGTCCCGTCGCTGCTCCACGGGCTTGAGAAGCCGCTCGGCCCCCCGCTGCCCTTTACCGCCGAGCAACTGGCGGTCGCCCACGACGGGATGTTCAGGGTGGTCAACGGTTCAGGTACCGGGACCGGCAGCCGGATCGATATCGGCGGGATCAAGATGGCTGGCAAGACCGGCACTGCACAGGTCCGGGCCATGGTCGCGCGTGGCAGTGGCGGAGCCTGGAAGTCGCGCGACCACTCGTTGTTCGTGTGTTACGCCCCCACTGATGCGCCGCGCTATGCCATGTCGGTGGTGGTCGAGCACGGCACGTTCGGCGCCCGCGCCGCGGCGCCGATCGCAAAGGACGTGATGACCTACCTGTTCGATCCGCAGACCGCGCTGGCCACGCTGGCCGCGCTCGAAAGTTCGTGGGGCGGCACGCCAATCGAGCGGATGAACGCCAAATACCGGGGCATTGTCTCGCAATACGGCACCTCCGCACCCAAAGCAGGCGACGAAGAGGCCCTCAAAGCTGCCGCAACCAAGGCCGAGAGCACCGAAACGCCTGAAGACCCAGGTGCCAACAGCGTAGCGACGACCCGTCCAGAGGAGCCCCAGGGGGCCGCCCCGCCCATTCCCACACCTGCCCCGCCAGCCCCGGCCTCTGCGCCCCCGACAGGTGGAGCCTTGCAGTGAGCCGTCGGATCATCCCCGAAGCGATCGCGCGCGAACCTTGGCAGGTAATCCTGCCGCTATTCGCGCTCAACACTTTCGGATCCTTGGTGCTCTATTCGGCCGCCGGCGGACGAATGCAGCCCTGGGCCTTGCTCCACGAAATCCATTTTGCCGCCTTTCTGGTGATGGCTTTCGTAATCTCGCGATTGCCCAGCCAGTTCTTCAGGGCGGCAACTTACCCGGTCTATGCGATCCTCGTCGCGATGCTGGTGATGGTCGATCTGTTCGGTGCGGTGCGTGGCGGCAGCCAACGCTGGATCAACCTTGGATTCATGATGCTCCAGCCATCCGAACTGATGAAGCCAGCGATTGTCCTGACCCTGGCGCACTTCTTTGACAATCTGCCCCCGGCCATGACCCGCAATTGGCGCACCTTGCTGCCGATCGCGGGGCTGGCCGGCGTCCCGGTCATCTTGGTGATCGTCCAGCCGGACCTGGGCACCGGCCTCTCGGTCGCGGCGGGCGCTGCGGTGATGATATTTCTGTCGGGCTTGCCGATGCGGTGGTTCATTGGCGCCGGTGCGGCCCTGGCGGCGATCGCCCCGGTGGCTTTCTTCACCCTGCTCCACGACTACCAGCGCAAGCGCGTGTTCGTGTTCCTCGATCCTGAGAGTGACCTGCTAGGCTCGGGTTATCATATCACTCAATCGAAAATCGCGATCGGATCTGGCGGGCTGTTGGGCAAGGGGTTCGGCAATGGCAGCCAGAGCCATCTGGAATACCTGCCAGAAGCTCAAACGGACTTTGCTTTTGCAACCATGTCAGAGGAATGGGGTATCCTTGGCGGCCTGTTTGTGCTGGCGGTATTTCTTTGGCTCTTTCGTTGGGGCCTGAAGGTGGCGCGCAACGCGCCTGACCGCTTTTCCAGCTTGCTGGCCGCAGGCATGACTTTCACCATCTTCTTCTACATGGCGATCAACATGATGATGGTCACTGGCCTTGCCCCGGTGGTCGGAATCCCGCTCCCCTGGATCAGCCACGGCGGATCGTCGATGATGACCAACATGATCTGTGTGGGCACGATCATGGCGGTTGAGCGTTGGAGCAAACGCGACGGATCGCTTTCCGCGTAAAAAGCCCTTCCATCCGCAAATTCTGCCGCTATAGGGAGCGCTCCCCGCCGAATCGGCGGCCAGCGGCGCCAGTCTGTTCTGGGCCATGGAAGTGGACGCATAGCTCAGTTGGTAGAGCAGCTGACTCTTAATCAGCGGGTCCTAGGTTCGAGCCCTAGTGCGTCCACCATTCCTTCCCCGCCCTTGGCTCAGCGCCCATAGGTTCCCATCGCGACAAACAGCCAGTTGATCGCGAGCAAGACCACCGTCGCCACTTTCCAGCCGGTTCCGGCCTCGGCCATTCCCCGACCAAAGGTCCAGTGGGTGACCCAGAACGTGACGATCGCAGTGATCAGCAAGGTGTAGATTGCGGACTTGTTGAAGAGCAGGAAGAACAGGACAATCAGCGCAAATGAGTGGACGACCCAAGCTGCCGTCAGCCAGACAATGGGAACTGGCCGGTAGCTGCCCTCCGGAATGAAACTGCCCAGATCGGAAGAGCGGACGCCGAATTCGGCAGGCGGTCCATAATCATCCTCTTCATCACGCATCGCCGAGCTCCTTGAGCACGTGGTGCGGCAATTGTCGCGTTCTTGCAATCGGATGATTGGGCCATTGCCTAAGCCTGTTCCAATAGGAGACCGCCATGCACCCAAATTCCGCCGCCGCCCTGTTTGTCCTTGCCGCGCTGGCTTTCCCGCTGGATGCCGCCAAGCCGGTCAACCCTAAGGCGACGATCGCCAAGGCAGTCACCCGCGAAGTGCGCGATGATTTCACCAAGCATAGCCAGGCCGATATCCTGGCCGCGATTACCCCGGTCGACATCAATGCCGATGGGATTCAGGACTGGCAGGTTGATTACAACAACTTGGGCGCGGCCTGGTGCGGAACCGGGGGATGCCGATACCAACTCTGGCTGGGCCGGAAGAACGGTGTGCCATTCAGGGTGTTCGACCGGCAAATGCGCGAGCTGACAGTCGAAAACCGCAAGGGCCGGATCGTCTTCGTGTTCGATTTTCACGGCAGCGAATGCGGTGGTTTTGGCAGTCAGGAATGCCCGGGAGAGTTTTCCTGGAGCGCTAAGCGCGGGCGAATGGTGCTGCTGCCTACGCCGAAGAAACACACGTCGATCAGCAATCCGATCGAACCGCTCTAATAGGACCGCGGCAGGCCGAGCACATGTTCGGCCAGGTAGCTCAGGATCAGGTTGGTGCTGATCGGCGCCACCGTGTAAAGCCGCGCCTCGCGGAACTTGCGTTCGACATCGTATTCCTCGGCAAAGCCGAAGCCACCGTGGGTTTGCACGCACATGTCGGCAGCAGCCCAGCTGGCCTCTGAGGCGAGCAGCTTGGCCATGTTGGCCTCCTCGCCCGGATTGCCGCCGGCGTCATAGACCGCGGCCGCATGGTGGGCCATCAGCTCGGCGCTACGCATCTGGGCATAGCAGCGCGCGATCGGGAACTGGACGCCCTGGTTCTGCCCGATCGGCCGGGAAAAGACGCTGCGGTCCTTGGCATAGTCGGTGGCCTTGCGGATAAACCACTTGGCATCGCCGACACATTCCGCCGCGATCAGGATCCGTTCGGCATTCATGCCTGAGAGGATGTAGTGAAAGCCCTTCCCCTCCTCGCCGATCAGGCTGCTGGCCGGGATCCGCATGTCATCGAAAAACACTTCGGTGGTCGAATGGTTCATCATCGTGCGGATCGGTTTGATCGTCAGGCCCTTGCCCACCACTTCGCGCATATCGACCAGGAAGATCGAGAGGCCTTCGGTCTTGCTTTTCACCTGATCGCGCGGGGTGGTGCGGGCGAGCAGCAGCATCAGGTCGGAATGTTCGGCGCGGCTGGTCCAGATCTTCTGACCATTGACCACGTAGCTGTCGCCATCGCGAACCGCCACGGTGCGAAGGGAGAGCGTATCAGTGCCGCTGGTCGGCTCTGACACACCGAACGCTTGCAGCCGCAGCTCGCCGCTGGCGATCCCTGGCAGGTACTGCGCCTTCTGCTCGGCCGAGCCATAGCGCAGCAGCGTGTTCATGATGTACATTTGCGCGTGGGCACTGGCGCCATTGCAACCGGCGGCCTGGATTTCCTCCATGATCACCGCAGCGGCATCGAGCTTGAGGCCGGAACCGCCGAATTCCTCGGGGATCAGTGCGGCGAGGAAACCCGCTTTGGTCAGGGCATCGACGAACTCGCCCGGATAGGCTCGCTCGCGGTCTTTCTCGCGCCAGTAGTCCCCGGGGAACTCGACGCAGAGCGCCTGCACGGCGCGGCGGATTTCGGCGATATCTTCGCTTTCGGTCATTGCCGCCTCTTAACCGTTCGCTTAAGGTGTGCAAGCCGCACGGTCGCGATCGACGACCGAGGAAGGCCAAGAGGAGGGATATGAGGATGCGCAAGGCACTTGCCCTGACTGCCGTTCTGCTGGGTTCAACTGCGCTGCTTTCTGGCTGTGACAAGGTCAAGCAAGTCGTGACCGGCAAGAGCGAAATTGCCAACACCGCCTATCCAGAAAAGGTCTTCTGGGGCGATACCCACCTCCATACCAACAATTCGCCTGACGCTTTCGGGTTCGGCAACCGGCTTGATTCCGAAGCCGCGCTACGTTTTGCCCGGGGTGAGGAAGTCATTTCGTCGACCGGACAGAAGGCCAAACTCGCCCGCCCGCTCGATTTCCTGGTGATCAGCGACCACTCGGACGGCTTCGCCACGGTCAAGAACCTTTACGAAGCCCCGCGCGCGATGATCAGCAACCCCACGCTGCTGCGCTGGTACGATCTGCTCCACAAGGGTCCGGAAGGCTCGATGCAAGCGACTGCCGAGCTGATCGACTCCAAGGCCAAAGGCACCCTCCCTCCTGAAATCCTCAACCCCAAAGCGGCCGAGGACATGCTGAGGAAGGACTGGCTGACGCACATCGCCACGGTCGAGCGCTACAACGAGCCGGGCAAGTTCACCGCCTTCATCGGGTTTGAATATACCCTGATGGATGAAGGCCGGAACCTGCATCGCAATGTCATCTTCCGTGACAGCGGCAACAAGGCCTCGACAGTGTTGCCGCTGGCCTCGTTCGGAACCACGGTGCCGGACGGCCTGTGGGATTACATGGACGCCTACCAGGCCAAAACCGGCGGCAAGGCGCTGGCTATCCCGCACAATTCGAACATGTCGAACGGGCGCATGTTCATGATGACCGATCCTTCGGGCGGTCCGATGAGCGCCGAATACGCCCGCCGCCGCGCCGCGCATGAGCCGGTGGTCGAAATCACCCAGATCAAGGGAGACAGTGAGGCTCACCCCTTCATGTCGCCCAACGACGAATTTGCCGGCTATGGCACCGCCGGCTGGGAAATCGGCGATCTGATGATGGTTGAGCGGACCACGCCCGAAATGCAGCCGGGCAGCTACGTCCGCGAGGCGCTCAAGCGCGGGCTGCTGATCCAGCAGCGCACCGGGGTGAACCCCTATGCCTTCGGTGTGATCGGATCGACCGACAGCCACACCTCGCTCTCGACAGCAGACGAGGACAATTACTTCGGCAAACATTCTGGCGTTGAGCCCAATCCAAAGCGAGCGACCGAACCGCAGAACCTGGGCACCCGGCAAGGCCGCTTCGGCTGGAACTACCTGGCCAGCGGCTATGCTGCGGTCTGGGCCACCAGCAACAGCCGCGAGGCGTTGTTCGATGCGATGATGCGCAAGGAAGTCTATGGCACCACCGGCCCGCGGATGACGCTGCGGGTGTTTGGCGGCTGGGACTTCAAAGCCGAGGACATGAAGGGCGAGTGGGTCAAGGCCGGCTACACTCGCGGGGTACCGATGGGCGGCACGCTCAAGGCTGGAAAAGGCGTGCCAAGCTTTATGATCTCGGCACTCAAGGATCCGATCGGGGCCAACCTCGACCGGGTCCAGGTGGTCAAAGGCTGGGTCGACAAGGCTGGCAACGCCCATGAGAAGGTGTTCGACGTGGTCTGGAGCGACATGGCCAAGCGCGTTCCGGTCGGCGGCAAGGTTCCGGCGGTGGGCGATACAGTCGACCTGGCCAAGCCAGGCTACCAGAACTCGATCGGCGCACCCGATCTTTCGACCGTGTGGAGCGATCCCGAATTCGATCCGGCGGTACGGGCATTCTACTATGTCCGCGTGCTGGAGATCCCCACCCCCAGCTGGGTGGCCTTCGATGCGGTGCGCTATCACCTGACGCTTGATCCCAAGATCCCGCTCAAGCAGCAGGAACGCGGTTACACTTCGGCCATCTGGTACAAACCGGCCGCCTGAGAGAGGAATTGCCCATGAGGAAAGCTACTGCAACCATGGCCCTGCTCCTCGCCGCGACGGCGCTGGTCAGCGGCTGTGATAAGATCAAGCAAACGGTCAGCGGCGGAGCGGAGGTCAAGAACACTGCTTACCCTGAAAAGGTCCTGTGGGGCGATACCCACCTCCACACCGCGAACTCGGTTGATGCCTTCGGGTTCGGCAACCGGCTCGATCCCGAAGCCGCCTTGCGCTTTGCCCGGGGTGAGGAAGTGACCAGCTCGACCGGAGTCAAGGCCAAGCTGGCCCGTCCGCTCGACTTTCTGGTTGTTTCTGACCACGCCGAAGGACTGGGATCGACCAAGGCGCTCTACGATGCCCTGCGCCTGATGATCAGCGATCCGACCCTGCTGCGCTGGTACGACCTGATGCATCAGGGCACCAAAGGCTCGCTTCAGGCAACCGCCGAAATGCTCGATGCCCGCGCACACAACAAACTGCCGGCTGGTCTCAACGACCCGGCCAAGGCGGTGGAACGCACGCACAAGATCTGGAACGCCAGTCTCAAGACGGTCGACAGCTATAACGAGCCAGGCAAATTCACCGCCTTCTTCGGGTTCGAATATACTTTGATGCAGGGCGGCAACAACCTGCACCGCAATGTCATCTTCCGCGACGGGATCGACAAGGTTTCAACCGTCGATCCGATCGACCCCAGCGGCGAACTGTGGCCCGACAAGCTGTGGGACTACATGGACGCCTATGAGAAAAAAACCGGTGGCAAGGTCCTTGCGATCCCGCACAATTCCAACCTTTCGAACGGACTGATGTTCATGCTGACCGACCCGCAAGGCGGTCCGATCACGGCGGAATATGCCCGCCGCCGCGCTGCGCACGAGCCGGTTGTGGAAATCACCCAGATCAAGGGCGACAGCGAATCCCACCCGTTTCTCTCGCCCAACGACGAGTTCGCCGGGTATGGCACCGCCGGGTGGGACCAGAACAACCTGCTCAACACCCAGCCGACCAAATCGGGCGACTATGCTGGCTCATACGTGCGCGAAGCACTCAAGCGCGGGTTGCTGCTTGAGCAGCGAATGGGCGTGAACCCCTACAAGTTCGGGGTTATCGGATCGACCGACGCGCACACTTCGCTCTCGACCGCCGATGACAACAACTTCTTCGGCAAGCACCCCGGGGTCGAGCCCGGCCCCGAGCGGGCGCTGGCCAGCTTTGTGCCCGGCCTGCCGGTGGAGCGGGTTGGCCGGATGAACTGGCAATCGCTATCCAGCGGATACGCTGCGGTCTGGGCGACCAGCAACAGCCGCGAGGCGATCTTCGATGCGATGATGCGCCACGAAGTCTATGGCACCACAGGGCCACGCATGACCGTGCGGTTCTTCGGCGGGTGGGATTTCAAGGCCGATGACCTCAAAAGCGATTGGGTCAAGGCCGGCTACACCCGCGGCGTGCCGATGGGCGGCAACCTCAAGACCGGCGCGAGAGGGGCGCCCAGCTTCATCGTCTCGGCGCTCAAAGACCCGATCGATGGCAACCTTGACCGCGTGCAGGTGATCAAGGGCTGGGTCGACAAGGCCGGGCAAGCGCACGAAAAGGTCTTCGACGTCGTCTGGAGCGAAATGGACGGCAAGCGCAAGCTGGACGACGGCAAAGTTCCGGCGGTGGGCGATACAGTCGATACGGCAACCGCTACGTTTCAGAACAGCATCGGCGCGCCCGAACTGTCCACCGTATGGAGCGATCCCGAATTCGATCCTGCGGTCCGCGCGTTCTATTACGTTCGCGTACTGATGATCCCGACCCCGACATGGATGGCTTACGACATGGTCAAGTACAAGCTGACCCTGCCGAGCGAAGTCCCGCTCAAGCAGCAGGAACGCGCCTACACTTCGGCGATCTGGTACACTCCTGCATAGCGAATTTGGCCGACCTGACATGAACTTAAAAGACAATTTCCGGCGGCTCCTGAAGGAGCCGCTGGTCCATTTCCTGATCGCTGGAGCCATGGTCTTCTGGCTGCTTTCAGGACGTCCGCCGGACCTTGGCGAGCGGCGGATCGTGGTCAACGAACAGGTCGCTGGCGCCATTGCCCAGCGCTTTTATGACAGCTTCCGCCGGATGCCCTCGCAAGACGAACTGGACGGGCTGATCCGCGATTATGTCCAGGACCAGGTCTATTACCGCGAAGCCCTGCGCCTGGGCCTCGACCAGGAAGACGAGGTCGTGGTGCGGCGGATGCGGCGCAAGATGGAAACGATGGCGGTTGCCGATGCCGAGACGGCCACCTCAAGCGACCGCGACCTGCAGGCGCTGATCGACAAGGACCCGGCGCGCTACACCGAAGATCCGCGCACCACGTTCGATCAGGTCTATCTTGGTGCCGATACGCCGCAGACCCGCGCAGACGCCGATGCCAAGCTCAAACAATTGCGCGTCGGCCAGTCGGTGAGCGGGGTCCCCGCGCCGCTGCCCGGACGTCTCGATGGTGCCTCCGCAAGCGAGATTTCCGGCACCTTCGGCGATGAGTTCACATTGGCCCTGCACAACCTGCCAGCCGGTCAATGGCAAGGCCCGGTCGCGTCGGGTCTGGGACTCCACCTGGTCAAGGTCGATGCCCGCGCTGCGCCCAGCAAGCCCAGCCTGGCAACGGTGCGCCAGCGGGTCGAGAACGACTGGCGCGCGGCGGCGATCGCCAAGGCCCAGGCGGACAGCTACGCCCGGATCCTCAAGGGCTATGACGTGGTTATCGAGCTCGAAAAATGATCCGCTGGCTGCACATCGTGATCGCGTTGGTGTGCCTGGCACTGGCCGGTCCGGCCAAGGCGGACGAGTTGCGGCCCGGGTACCTTGAGCTAACCCAAAAGGACGCGCAGCATTGGAAGCTGGTTTGGAAGGCTCCTGTGCTGGGCGGTCTGGCCACCCGGGCGCACCCGCAATTCCCGGCGTTCTGCACCCAGTCCGCTCCTGCCGCCCGGTTGGAGAATGCCTCGCTGGTGGCTGAAAGCATGCTGACTTGCAGCAAGGGTCTGGCCGGGAGCAAGGTAGGCATCGCCGGGATGGACGCGGCATTCACCGACGCGCTGCTGCGGATCGCCCCGCTGAACCGCCCGGTCCAGGCCGCCCGCCTGACCCCGCACAATGCCTCGGTCGAAGTGGCCACCGTTCCCGATAGCTGGGAGGTCGCGCGCAGCTATTTTGTGCTGGGGGTCGAGCATATCCTGAACGGCTACGACCACTTTCTGTTCGTGGTTGCACTTGTCCTGCTGCTGGCGCGGACCTGGACCGTGATCAAGGCCGCGACCGCTTTCACGCTGGCCCACACGATTACCCTTGCCGGAACAACGCTCGGGCTGTTCGGCTTGCCGCAAGCCCCGGTCGAGGCGCTGATCGCGCTATCGATCATTTTCCTGGCGGTCGAGATCGTCAAGCAGGACCCGGCCGAACCACGCCTGTCTGAGCGTATCCCCTGGGTGGTTGCGTTCGGATTCGGCCTGATCCACGGCTTCGGCTTTGCCGGGGCGCTGCGTGAAATCGGCCTGCCCGAAGGCGACGTGCCGGTGGCCTTGCTGACCTTCAATGTCGGGGTTGAAGCCGGGCAGCTGATCATCATTTCGTTGTGCCTGGCCGCAATTGCGCTGCTGCGCCGGGTCAAACCCGCCACCCTGCGCCCGGCAACGCTTGCCGCGAGCTATGCAATCGGGATAACGGCCAGTTTCTGGTTTATCGAGCGCTTGCTCGGCTGAGGAGAATTTCAATGTCTGATGCCCCGGTCCTCTACAGCCTCGATGCCCAGGGCATTGCCACGATCACGCTCAACCTGCCCGAGATCCGCAACCCGATCTCCGACCATGACCTGATCGAAGCGCTGCTGGGCCGCCTGGATGAGATCGAGAACGACCCCAACGTGCGCGTCGCGATCCTGACCGGCGCTGGCCCGGCCTTCTCGGCCGGCGGTAACCTCAAGATGATGAAGCCCGACGCGGGCGGGCTCAACGCCAGCCTGCCGGCGCGCACCCGGCGCAATTACAAGAGCGGGATCCAGCGCCTGCCGCTGGCCTTCGCCGCGCTCGAAGTGCCGGTGATCGCTGCGGTCAACGGTCCGGCGATCGGCGCCGGGCTGGACCTGGCCTGCATGTGCGACCTGCGCGTGGCAGGTGGGAACGCCAAATTTGCCGAAAGCTTTGTCAAGCTGGGGATCATCCCGGGCGATGGCGGGGCCTGGCTGCTGCAACGTATCGTCGGCTTCTCCAAGGCGGCCGAACTGACCCTGACCGGTGAGACCATCGATGCTGCCGAAGCGCTCAAGATCGGGCTGGTCAGCCAGGTCGTCCCAGACGATCAGCTGCTCGATGCCGCTCACAAATTGGCCGCGCGGATCGCTTGTAATCCGCCCTTCGCGGTGCGCATGGCCAAGCGGCTGATCTGGGACGCGCAGTCGATGTCGATCAGCCAGGTGCTCGAAATGTCGGCTGCGATGCAGTCAGTTGCACACGCCACCAAGGACAACACCGAAGCGGTCAACGCATTCCTGGAAAAGCGTAAACCGGTGTTCAAGGGCGACTGATCCAAGGAAGCCTGGTCCGTTCGTGGTGAGGAGAGACTGAGCGCAAGCGAAGGCCCGTCTCGAACCACCGCGGGCCTGCGCTGGTCCTTCGAGACGCGTCTTCACTGCGTTCAGCCGCTCCTCAGGACGAATGGTTTTGGGGATGAATGTGATTCAAATGTAGAGTATCACATTTCGATGTGATAACCCACGAATCATGGCTACGAACATCATCGAACGCGTCCGGCGGCTGGTTGCCGATGGGGGCATGTCCCGCTCTGGTCTGGCCCGCGCGGCCGGGCTTCACGCCAACACCTTGCGTGACTGTACCGAGCCGGACTGGAACCCCACCACCGAAACGCTGCGCAAGCTCGAAGCTTTCCTGTGGGACAGCGATGAAAGCCCCGTCCTGGTCCCGATCGAGGAGATCATTGACGAGGCGCGCAACGGTCGGATGTTCATCCTGGTCGATGACGAGGACCGCGAGAACGAGGGTGACCTGGTGATCCCGGCGCAGATGGCCACTCCCGATGCGGTCAACTTCATGGCGATGCACGGGCGCGGGCTGATCTGCCTGACGCTGACCCGTGAGCGGACCGATGCGCTGGGGCTCGAACTGATGAGCCGCAACAATGGCACGCGCCACGAAACCGCCTTCACCGTCTCGATCGAAGCGCGCGAAGGGGTGACCACCGGAATTTCCGCCGCCGACCGCGCGCGTACGGTTGCGGTGGCGATTGATGCCAGCAAGGGCCGGCAGGATATCGTCACCCCCGGCCACGTGTTTCCGCTGATCGCCCGCGATGGCGGCACACTGGTCCGCGCCGGGCATACCGAGGCCTCAGTCGATATTTCGCGCCTCGCCGGCCTCAACCCTTCGGGAGTGATCTGTGAGATCATGAACGAAGACGGCACCATGGCGCGGATGGACGATCTGGTCCCGTTCGCACGCAAGCACGGCCTGAAAATGGGCACGATCCGCGACCTGATCGAATACCGCCGCAAGCACGACCACCTGGTCGAATGCGTCAGCGAGGCGCCCTTCACATCGGATTATGGCGGCGAATGGACCGCCAAGAGCTATCGCAACAAGACCGATGGCACGGTCAACATCGTACTGCAGAAAGGCCACATTGCCCCCGGCGAGCCAACCCTGGTACGGATGCACGGCATATCGATCTACTCCGACGTGCTGGGTCAGCCGGGCCCGCGCAAACGCGTTCTGCAGCGCGCGATGGACGAAATTGGCCGCGCTGGAGCCGGCGTGATCGTACTGCTGATGCCAAGCTCGCCTGAGCAGCTCAACGCCGAAGTGTCGCGTTCGCCCTTGCCCGAGATGGACCTGCGCGCCTATGGGATCGGGGCACAGATCCTGGCGGACCTGGGTATTCAAGATATGGTCCTGTTGACCAATTCGCACCGCAATATTGTCGCGATCGAAGGTTACGGCCTCAACATCGTCGGCGAACGCCCGATCCCGGAGTAAGTGATGGCCAAGTTCCTTATCGTCGAAGCGCGCTTCTACGATCATCTCAACGACATGCTGGTCGCCGGCGCCAAAGCGGCGCTCAAGGCAGCCGGGCACCAGGCCGATGTCATCACCGTGCCTGGCGCACTGGAGATTCCTGGCGCGATTTCGCTGGCCGACCAGTCGGGCGAATACGATGGCTATGTCGCGATTGGCGTAGTGATCCGCGGCGAAACCTATCATTTCGAGATAGTTGCAGGCGAGAGTGCACGTGGAATCATGGCCCTGACCATGGACGGCATCGCAATTGGCAACGGCATCCTGACGGTCGAAAACGAAGACCAGGCGGTCGTCCGCGCGGACCCGGCACAAAAGGACAAGGGCGGCGAAGCGGCCAAGGCGGCCCTCGCCCTGCTCGCGCTTAAGGAGAAGTTCGCATGAGCCGTCACCCATCACTTTCGGGCCTCAAGCTGGTGCTTGGCGGCAATGTGTTTGGCTGGACTGCCGATCAGGACACCAGCTTCGAGATCCTCGACGCTTTCTACGAAGCAGGCGGGCGCATGGTCGACACGGCCGAGGTCTATTCGGCCTGGGTTCCGGGCCATTCCGGCGGCGAAAGCGAAAAGGTGATCGGGGCCTGGATGAAAGCGCGCGGCGTGCGCAAGGACATGCGGATCGCCACCAAGACCGGCTGGGGCATGGAGCACGGCGACCTCAATCCTGCCACACTGGGTACCCGACTGGCCGGTTCGCTTGAGCGGTTGCAGACCGACTATGTTGATCTCTATTACGCCCACCGTGACGATCCGAAGACCCCGCAGGACGAAGTGGTCTCGGCGTTTTCCGCGCTGATCGACCAGGGTAAGGTGCGCGAAGCCGGCGCATCGAACTTCACCGAAGAGCGCCTTCGCTCCGCGATCGCTGCTGCCAAGGCTGCCGGAGTCCGCGGCTTCACCGTGCTGCAGAACCAGTACAACCTGCTGGAACGCGGTGATTACGATGACAGCTTGCAGAACTGCTGCGTGGTCAATGACATCGCGATGCTGCCGTTCTTTGGCCTCGCCAGCGGCTACCTGACCGGCAAGTATCGCAAGCCTGCAGATTTTGAGCGTTATGTCCGCGGCGGCCGGGTCAAGAAATACCATGACGGGCACGGCCCTGCGCTGCTGGCGGTGATGGACCGGATCGCCAAGGAATGCGAAGCGACCGTCGCGCAAATTGCGCTGGCCTGGCTGCTCGATCAGCCCGGCGTGGCTGCCCCGATCGCCTCAGCAACCACCGCCGACCAGCTCGACGAACTGGTAGAAGCGATCGATATCGAATTGATGCCAGAGCAAATTCTTCAGCTCAACAAGGCTGTCCCGCAAGAGTGATCGCGACCGCGTCGCTGCTGATGCTGGCATCGGGCGCGGCGCATGCCGTGGTCAATGCGGTGGTCAAAAGTGGCGGCGACAAGATGTCGAGCCGGGCGCTGGTCGATGGTTCGAGCGCGCTGCTGATCCTGCCGCTGGCTTTTGTGGTGCCCTTCCCCATCGCTGCATTGCCATGGTTGCTGGGCTCTTTTGCAGTTCACATGGTTTATCTCATTTGCCTGATAAAAGCTTTCGAACACGCCGATATGAGCGCGGTTTACCCGGTGATGCGCGGCTCCGCGCCGGTGATTGCCGCAAGTGCGGCGGTGCTGTGGCTGCGCGATCCGATTACCCTGCCGGTGGTAATGGGAACGCTGCTGGTCAGCCTGGGCACGCTGGCAGTGGCCTGGTGGAACCCGCCGTCAAAGCGGGCTTTGGGCTGGGCCTTGATGACCGGGGTGACCATCGCGATCTACACCGTAATCGACGCCAGGGGAGCTCGCGCGGCCCCTTCGGCGATCAGCTATATCGTCTGGGTCTTCCTGCTGCTGGGCTTTGGAATCGGGGGACTTTTTGCCGTATGGCGCGGCCCGCGGTTCCTGGCCGAAGCGCGCAGCCAATGGAAGCCGGGGCTGGCGGCAGGAGCTCTTTCGATTGTCACTTATGGCCTGGCGCTGTGGGCCTATCGGCTCGGCGACGTACCCCGGCTGGCGGCGCTGCGTGAGACATCG
>Ga0209023_10002925_pt1 | contig 20748 bp, 19 predicted proteins | sample LakOneMetagenome_FD_187468 | JGI IMG/M metagenome (GOLD analysis project Ga0209023, IMG submission 187468) | Freshwater and sediment microbial communities from Lake Erie, Canada (SPAdes) (version 2) | ecosystem: Environmental > Aquatic > Freshwater > Lentic | place: Lake Erie, Canada...
ACAAAGAAAAAGTGTACTTTTCGCAGATAGTCGATGACATTAAGTTCAGCATAGGCAGTTTCCTTGATGATAATTGTATCATGATCATCACTGATTTTGCAGAGGTGGATGAGATGTCTACTTTGCAAAGCTATATGCGCAGCATATTCTATAACCTTATTTCTAATAGTATCAAATTCAGGCAGCCTGATATGGCGCCGGTGATAGAGATAAAAAGCCGGAAATCCGAAGATAAGATCGAATTGATTTTTAAAGATAACAGTATCGGTATAGACCTTGAAAAGAAGATCAATCAGCAGATATTCGGTCTCTACAAGCGCTTTCATCCGGATCATGCAGAAGGAAAGGGGATGGGCTTGTACATGGTGAAAACGCAGGTGGAAACCCTTGGCGGAAAAATAAGTGTAAAAAGTAAAGTGAATGAAGGGACAGAGTTTCACATTGAATTTGAATTACAGAAGTCTTTAGAATTGGCATAACAATATTTCAATCATTAATTCATCTAAAACTGCAGTCATGAGCCACATTAACCACTTTATTATTATAGATGATGATGCCATAAACAATGCTTTGTGCCGCAAGATCATTGAAAAAACTTACGTGGATGCCAATATCACTGACTTTACTGACCCCCAGGAAGGATTTGATTTCATTGCATCCAGGTTCTCTGATCCTGCTACCAGTGATAAAGCCATACTGTTGCTTGATATTAGCATGCCGGTAATGAGCGCCTGGGATTTTCTGGAGTTGTTCGAACAGCTGGATGATAGAACTAAGGAGCGCGTAAAGGTCCATATCCTTTCTTCTTCTGTTAATAAACGTGACATGCTCCGCGCACAGTCCGACAAAAATGTGGAATATTATCTCATCAAACCATTGACAAAAGAATCAATAAGGCTGATAGTACATGTATTGAGTAAAAGACAAGGGGTAGTCTAAGATGCGGTAAAACATATAGATAATGAATGAAGCAGTTACCGCGGCGGAATATGCGCAGTTAAAAAAAGAAAATCAACGCCAGCAGGATATAATACTTCAGCTTACCAGGGAACTGGATGCGTTCACCTATTCTGTATCTCATGACCTTAGGGCACCTCTGAGAGCTGTCACAGGCTTCACGCGTATACTGGAAGAAGATTACAAAAATGTCCTTGATAAAGAAGGCTTACGTTTGCTGAATACCGTCTCAGTGAACGCTGGCAGAATGGGCGCGCTTATTGACGGGCTTTTGGTTTTTTCCCGTACAGGTAGAAGGAACGTTGAGCCTAAGGCTACTGACATGAATAACCTTGCAGATGCGGTAATTCAGGAGATAAGCAGGGGAGGGATCGGAAATGCAAAAATAAGGGTGAGTTCGTTACACCCCATTGATGCGGATCCTGCCCTTATGAGACAGGTGCTCACAAACTTGGTCGCTAACGCAATAAAATTTTCCTCAAAAAAGAAAACGCCGCTCATAGAGATAACATCAGTATTAGCATCTGGCGAAGTGACCTACTCCGTAAAAGACAACGGTGTTGGTTTTGATATGCGCTATGCCGATAAGCTCTTTGGTCTCTTCCAGCGGCTCCATACTGTTGAGGAGTTTGAGGGGGCAGGCATTGGCTTGGCCGTTGTTCAGCGCATTGTAAGCAAGCATGGCGGCAGAACATGGATAGAGGCGATACCAGACGAAGGAACGACAACTTATTTTTCTATACCCATAAGCAAATAGACCATGATACACAGTGAAGTAGAAGTTTTATTGGTGGAAGACAATCCAAATGATGCAGAGCTCACTATTAGGGCCCTCAAAAAGAGCCATTTTGCAAATAACATAATCCACTTAAAGGACGGAGCTGAAGCCCTTGAATTTATATTTGGGAAGGACGATGCGCACAATGCAGAAATTGAGCATAAGCCTCGTGTCATCCTGCTCGATCTTAAGATGCCGAAAGTCGGTGGCATAGAGGTCATAATGAGGCTGAAGGCAGACGACCGCACAAAGATGATCCCCATTGTTGTGCTTACTTCCTCTAAAGAAGATCCCGATGTTGCAAGATGCTATGCATTAGGGGTAAACAGCTATATTGTAAAACCTGTTGGTTTCGATAATTTCTTAAAAGCGGTAAGCGAGATAGGGCTGTATTGGCTGCTGCTCAATCAGCCACCTATCAGGTAGCATACCGGCAGAGGTGAATTTTAGTGTCATTTTTTCATTTTGTTGCAATAAATAACTCAGGTTAAGTACATTGCCTATTATTTACCTTACACACAACAGGAATGAAGAAATACATTATACTGTCAGCGCTATTGTGCTGCACTATAGCTGTTACCGCAAAGAAAAAACATAAGGACACACAACCTACGCCACCCCCTGCCACTCCCAAAACGGATAGTGCTGCAGCTAAAAAAGGCCCGAAACCTTATAATAAGGTGGTAACCGACAAAGCGGTTACAAAGGTCGGGTTGTTCACAGTTCATAAGGTAGAGGATAAATGGTATTTCGAGATACCTGATTCACTCATGAACCGGGAAATGATCGTAACTACCCGCTACAATAAAATTGCAGGTGGCGGTGGCAAGTACGCGGGTGAAATGGTCAACAACCAGACCATACTATGGGAAAAAGGTCCGAATAAAAATGTATTCCTTCGCGTGGTTACCACAATTGGCCTTGCCGATTCCAGCAATGCCATTTATAAGGCGGTTACCAATTCCAATCTGAATCCTATTGCTGAAGCCTTCAAAATAGAGGCGTATGGCAAAGATTCTAATTCCGTGGTCATAGACGTTTCCGATTACTTCAAAGGAGATAATCAGCCTATAAGTATTGGTTCATTCACTAAGAAGCAATTCAATCTGGGCAGTCAGATAGGTGACAGAACTTACATACAGAACATCAACACCTTTCCTATAAATACAGAGGTGAGGGTAGTGCGTACATTCAATTCTACGCCATCCTTTACTCCACCTGCCCCGGGCCAGTTCCCGTCAACAACCCTGCCTGCCGCTTATGCTGCCGAGGCCGTAACCCTGGAAATGAACAACTCCTTTATACTGCTGCCCAAAGTGCCCATGCAGAAAAGGTTATTCGATTCCCGTGTAGGCTTTTTTGCAGATGATTATGTAGTGTTCAACGATGTGCAGCAAAAGGTAGACAACCAGGTGTTTATTGTACGCTGGAGGCTGGAGCCTAAAGATGAGGATGTGGAAAGATGGAAACGTGGCGAACTGGTAGAGCCTAAGAAACCTATTATTTACTACATCGACCCCGCTACGCCAAAAAAATGGCGCCCTTACCTGATACAAGGTATCAATGACTGGCAGGCAGCCTTTGAAAAGGCAGGCTTTAAAAATGCCATTATGGGCAAGGAGTGGGACATGCGGGATTCTGTGATGAACCTGGAAGATGCACGCTATTCAGTGTTGCGCTACCTGCCATCAGACATAGAGAATGCATACGGTCCTAATGTGCACGACCCTCGCAGCGGAGAGATCATGGAGAGTCATATAGGTTGGTTTCACAACGTAATGAAGCTGTTGCATGATTGGTACATGATACAAGCGGCGGCAGTAGATCCAAAGGCAAGGAAAATGGAGTTTGATGATGAACTTATGGGGCAGCTTATTCGTTTCGTTTCTTCTCACGAGGTCGGCCACACACTTGGCCTGCGCCACAACATGGGCAGCAGTAGCCGCACCCCTGTAGAGAACCTGCGCAACAAAGCATGGGTGGAAGCTCATGGTCATACCGCATCTATTATGGACTATGCCCGTTTCAACTATGTAGCGCAGCCCGAAGACAACATCTCACAGGTGGGCCTCTTCCCGAGGATAGGCGACTATGACAAATGGGCGATAGAGTGGGGCTATAAAGCAAGCTTTGCAAAGAATGAAAAAGAGGACGAAAAGATCGTGAACAAATGGATACTCGACAGTCTGAAAGCCAATCCGCGCCTGTGGTTTGGGACAGAAAGCAATCCTTTCGATCCCCGCTCACAAACGGAAGATTTGGGTGACAATAGCATGAAGGCAAGCGCATATGGCATCAAAAATCTGAAGGTCATCATTAAGCAATTGCCGGAGTGGACGAAGGAAGAAGCTGATAAGTACGATAACCTGAAAGACATGTACAATGCATTGGTTGGCCAGTTCAATCGTTATATGTTCCATGTCACAAAGAACGTAGGTGGTGTATACGAGACCCCGAAAAGTATAGAGCAGGTAGGGCAGGACGTGTACGAACCAACACCAAAGGCTATACAGCAGGAAGCTGTTGCATTCCTCAACAAGCAGCTGTTTGAAACACCCGACTGGTTGCTCGATAAGAACATACTCAACAAGATCAGCAACCCCGTATCTGTCGAGATGGTGAGCAATGTGCAGGTCAATGTATTGAACAGCCTGTTGTCTGCCGCTCGGCTAAACAGGCTGGCAATGAGCAGTGGCCGTTACGGCGCTGAAACATATACCATCGACAATATGATGGACGATGTGAAGAAAGGCGTGTGGAGTGAACTCAGCAGCAAGAAGCCAACAGACGTATTCCGCCGCAACCTGCAGAAGGCTTATGTAGAAGCGCTTATCACCCTTATCAACCCTGCACCTTCGGCTTCTGGCCCTGGGCAGCCGTCACAGATGAATGTCAATACAAAGAACACAGACGTAGTATCAGTAGCCAGGGCGCAATTGAATGCATTGAAAACACAGGTAGATGCCGCAATACCTGGCACTAGCGATAAGATCAGCAAGTACCACCTGCAGGATGTATCATTCCGCATAAAGAAGGCGCTGGACCCGAAAGCGTAATAGTACTATCTGGCAACTATCAGGAGAATAACTATAGCCCACGGTTTCAACCGTGGGCTAAATAATTGAGCTGATTGTACAAAAACTGTTTCAACAGTTTATTTAATACTTTGCTGTTTAGCGTACAGGTGCTATATTAGCAGTCTGTAATAAGCGGAAGTAGCTCAGCTGGTAGAGCATCAGCTTCCCAAGCTGAGGGTCGCGGGTTCGAATCTCGTTTTCCGCTCAAAAGGTGCCTTGATAATGGGCACCTTTTTTGTTGCAGAAATTCCCTCATTATACGCGACAAAACTGCAAACTGTAAAACTGTAAAACTGTAAAACTGTAACATGCATATCTTTATTAACTTTGTCAAAAAACTACCCTTATGAGATTTACTGCCCTTGCATTACTGATCTGCCTTTTACCCTTCGCCTCTTTTGCTACTGCACCAATAACAGGTAGTACTAATGTGTGCGAAGGCAGCACCACATCGCTTACAGATGCTGACGCCGGCGGTGCATGGAGCAGCAGCAATACTGCAATTGCAGATGTAAATACAATAGGCGTAGTTACAGGGTTTACCGTAGGCACAGCGACCATTACTTACAATACCGGTAGTGGCTTTGCAACAGTAACCATTACCGTAGCCCCGATACCGCATATGTCCAGTCCGCTCACTGCTACCCTGTGCGACAGCAATACATTCAATTATATACCTATTAGCACAACACCGGGCACCACTTTTGACTGGAGCCGCCCCTATGTGGTGGGCATCTCCGAAATTGCAGGTTTAGGTGTAGACAATCCTAATGAACAGCTATTGAACACTACTGACATACCGGTTACGGTCAACTATATCTACACGCTTACCGCCGGCAGTTGTAAAAGCATAGAAACTGTTACACTTACCGTCAACCCCATCGCCAGGTTAAGCAGCAGCCTGGATGCAGGTGCTGTTTGCAGCGGTTCTTTATTTGCCTATGTTCCTACCAGTCCTACACCCGGCACTACCTATGCCTGGACTCGCACCACAGTAGGGGGCATCACACCATCAGGCACTACTGGCTCAGGCAACATCTCTGAAACACTTACCAATACTACCAGCGGCAACATATTCGTTAAGTACAAATTCAAAACAACTGCCTACGGCTGCACTGCAAAAACGGAAGAAATAGTAACAGTATCAGTGCACTCCCTGCCTTGCGACCTCGTAGGTGTGGAACAAACAAATGTCATCGAAAGCCACGTTTACCCTAACCCAACAAACGGCACGATCACTGCCTACATAGCATCACCGGCAAAGGAAAGGGTAGTGATCACCATCACCAATATGCTGGGAGCCCGCATAAAGGAAATAACCACCGACACAAACATCGCAACCGATATAGACTTAGACGTTGCTCCCGGTATGTATACGATTATGGCATCTTCTGCGAACACTAAGTACTATAGCAAACTTGTAGTGTTGGGTCGATAGCAGGCATTATTTACTAAAATATAATTTTTATATTAACTTTGACTTGAATGAAAATACGCCGTTCTGTCTTAATGTGTTTTATACTGCTGTTCTTTTACGGAATAGGCTTGTCAACCAAAGCCGGTGCATGGAAGCGCTATAAATACTGCGAAAAACATAGTTGCAAAGATGGCTGCTACAGGGATCATCGTATTTGGCAGTTGCGCAGCAATAGCCATAAAACGTACGATGCTGCCGACGCAGGTAGTAATAAGGAAATGACAGGCAAGTACTACCACACCTACAAAAACTACGACCGCCACGATGACAAGGGCTATGTAAAATACTACGACGACCACAACAAGATATACTACAACAAGGGCTACGATGACAACTACCGCCCGCAGGTAGATGCTAACAAACATTAGTAAAACAAAAAGCCCCGTACTTATCGTACAGGGCTCTTCATTATCGCATTATGCTTATGCTGTCTGTGCAATAGCCTCTTTAGTAAATTCCATATTTGCGCTCAGTTTTACTTCATCGCTTAGCATCACGCCTCCTGTTTCAGTAACCATGCTGAAGCTAACGCCAAAGTCCTTGCGGTTTACCTTGCCGGATATTTCAAATCCTGCACGTGTATTACCCCATGGATCCTGCATTACTCCTCCATGTTCCACTGTGAAGGTGAATGGTTTGCTTACACCACGCATAGTAAGCGTACCATGCAGCTTGTAGCTGTCATCGCCTGTCTTTTCCATCCTGTCACCGTCAAATATGATCTGCGGGTGATTAGCAGTGTCAAAGAAATCGCCGGTTTTCAAGTGGCCGTCACGCTGGTCATTGTTCGTTGAGATCGATTCTACATCTGCCGTAAAATGAATTTTGGCATGAGCGAAATCATCGTTTTCTGTAGTTACAGTTGCGCTGAATGTTTTAAAGTGGCCTGTTACTGTAGAGACCATCATGTGTTTCACTTTGAAGTGTACTTCAGAGTGGGTTGGATCTAGTATCCATTTTGCTGTTGACATGTTGTTTAGTTTTTATTGTTTATATTAAAATTGTTAATTGCAATTGCCATCAGTTGAACATGCAGCACCTGCCGCAGGTCCTATATCCGTCAGTTGACTTTCTTGTGCATATTCGCTCCATGCCTGCGTTAGTCCGTTCAGAAATACTTCAGAAGGCTGCGCTCCCGATATCCCGTATTTATTGTTGAGCACGAAGAACGGAACACCATTGATGCCATATGCCTGCGCCTGTTCAATATCATTGGTCACATCCGATTCAAAGGCATCGCTGTTCAGCATGTCTTTTATCGCACTTGACTCAAGGCCTATCTCGGTTCCAAGCTGCACCAGTGTATCAGTGTCGCTTATATTCTTGCCTTCTGTAAAATAGGCTTTGAATATGCGCTCCTCAGCCGCGTCGCCCAGTTCTTTGGTCTTCGCCATTTGTATCAGGCGATGCGCATCAAATGAATTGGCGAGTATAGATTGGTCAAAGTTGTAAGTAAGTCCTTCCAGCCTTGCAGTTTCCGTCAGCTGTTTGTGCATTTGTATCGCACGCTCTTTTGATATTCCTTTTCGCTCCGAGAGGTAGGAATAAATATCCGTTCCGGGATTTGCTTCCATCGTAGGGTCCAGCTGAAAGCTGTGCCATACAATGTTTACACTATACTTATGCGGAAATTGTTCAAGCGCCTTTTCCAGTTTCCTTTTGCCTATGTAACAAAAGGGGCACATAATATCAGACCAGATGTCTATTGTCATATACTGTTGTTTATATAATTGCCTTCCTGCTTGTCTGCCTGTTGCTTTTTATGAATATTGGTTCCAGCGTGAAGTAGGCAAGTACCGGTAAAAAGTGCATAGGTATCACTAGTCCGGGAAACAATTCTGGCGAGGTAATATCCAGCGGTAGCTTTGTAGAAAAAGCCGGCAGTATACTGGCAAAAGACAATATGGCAAAAATGAAATTGAAGATAATTTCGGTCTTGCTTTTGAATACCTTATCAAGCACCCAGTAGCCGATTGCTGCCACAATGCAACCAACAAAGCAGGAGATCGCTATACCACCCGGCTTTGCTATTGCCGAAAAATCAACACCCAGGGAGCTGGAGTACACCTTCTGGAAAATGATAGAAGCTGCGCCGGACAATATGCCTGAGGTAATACCAAGAAACAATAATCGCTTAAACATGAGTTTTGATCTTTGAGTTAAGTTATTTTTTTACCGGTACCATTACATCCAGCTTTATGTTTTCATCAACATCTCCGCCCGGCTTGCCTATATGAAAATCACTGCGGTTTACAACGAACTGTGCGCCAAATATTGCCGTCGCACCCTTGTTCTGGAACGTGAACGGTAAGGTCATCTCCTTCTTTACGCCATGTATTTCCATATCACCGGTTACCTGGAAAGTCGCTCCTGCCTTAGTTATCTTCTTCGACTTAAAATGTATCACCGGGTATTTCCCGGCGTCAAACCAGTCTGCTCCTTTTGCATGTGTGTTCATTAGTCCGTTGCCGGTATTTATGGAAGCAACATCGATTGACAGATCGAAGCTTGAAGTGGCAAGGTTTTGCTCGTCAAACACAATAATGCCTTTGAATGTCTTAAAGATGCCGCCAACTTCACCGCCACCCGTAAAGCGGATAGTATACTTATCAGCCACCTGCCAGTTTTGTGCCGGGGCAAAGGCGAACACTGCTGCTAACGAGAGCAGTGTTGCCATTGAATAGATCAGTTTCTTCATAACAATTAGTCTTTACTGAATTCAGTGTTTGCCATTAACGATACATTGTCACTCAACATAGATTCGCCCATAGATGGTGCGATGCCAAAATCAGTGCGTTTGATAACGCCCGCGATTCTAAAACCTGCCATTTCTTTTTTGCTCATAGGATTAGTAGTTGTTCCTACCAAAGTTGCGGTCAGCACTACTGGCTTTGTAACACCATGTAAAGAAAGGTTACCTGTAACCTTGTACTCCTTAGCGCCTGTTTTCTTAAATGAAGTGCTTTTGAATACCAGTTTAGGGTTTTTCTCTGCATCAAAGAAATCAGCACTTTTTAAATGATTATCTCTTGCCTCTACATCGGTGTTTATGCTATTCATATCCGCTGAGAACTCAATTGCGGCGTCAGAAAAATCAGGCTTTGATGCGGTGATCTTGCCATCGTAGCTTTTGAAATTACCGTCTATTTCGTTGATAGAAAGGTGGGTGATACCAAACCCTACTCTTGAGTGTCCTTTGTCAATGCTCCATGTCTGTGCGAATGATGATGCAGACATTACTAATCCGGCGAGTAAAATGGTTACTTTTTTCATTTTGTTTTTTTGTTTTTTATTTGTTTATAATTATTAATGTATATACTTGCATGTTTATACATGCTTTTATTTAGAAAATATGTTATTTATAGTATCCTCATTATAAAACCTAACGCCGTTAACTATTGAAATAAAAAAATTATTTACCCAATCCTTTTAAAAATCCGCTAATAAAATCCGTAAGTATTAGCCTGTTCATCTGTTCTGCTGTAAGTCCCAAATGCCCTGCTGGTGGTGCCATAAGATTAATTGAAACTAATCCATGCAACATCGACCAGAATGAGTGGACCTTCATCCATACATTATCCTTTTCAATACCACCTTCATTTATCAGTTGATCTATGGTTGTATGAAATACATCAATAAAGGCAGTAAGCTCGGGTACCTTGGTCAGGCTTTCACAACTTGGCATCCCTAGTCCATACATTAACTGATAGTATTCTTTATTTTGAAAAGCAAAATCCCAATAAGCAAATGCAATTGCTTCCAGTTGCCCTGCAGCCGTTGTATGAGTTGCTTTAGCTTCTTTTACCTTATCACCAAGTAGCTTAAATCCCTGGCGGTTAAATTCAGATAAAATTGCCTCTTTATTCTCAAAATGGTCATATACTACCGGAACACTATATTCTATTGCATCAGCTATCTTACGGATCGACAATGATTGCCATCCATCTTCATTCACCACATTCCAGGCTGCTTCAAGTATGCTTTCGCGTACTTCTTTTCTCTGCCTTTCTTTTCTCTCTACGATACCCATATGGCTTGCTATATTTCCTAACAGCGTTAGCAAATGTACGCTCATTATTCATTCTGGCAAATATTTCTGCATTGTTTTAGGATATACGTGTATATACATCTTCTATTGATGGGCATTAAACCAAAACAGCCCTGCATTGCAGGGCTGCTTGTCACGGGTATATTTCACTATCACTTTCTTAGATCGATGAGCCTTTTAATCTATTCGATCGTCTATTGCTTTAGAAATGGAATATCTGCTTTTACATTGCCATTGCTATCCAGTACGTGAGCAAGATAGTAACCTGCTTTCAGCGCAGAGATATTAAAGCTCTGTTGTTCATTTACGATATTCCATGAAACAACATTTTTGCCCGAAACATCATATACGGCAACACGGTCGTTCTTTGCAATTCCCTTGAGGATAATATTGCCTGTTGCCGGATTAGGATATACAGTAATGTCTGAATTGTTTTTGCCCTTCGTATTTTGAACTGAAGTTGGTGAACCAACTCCAAATGCTAGATACCATGGGCTGCCACTGATACCAAACGCAGCGATATGCGCTTTTGTATTTTCATCATAGACAGATACCGAGTCGTTGAAATGATGTACCAACCATATTTCGTTGCGCGTTGGGTGCCTGTATATATTCATCGGCGCTTTGTCTAAAACTATAGAGTCCAAAAGGCTAAGATCTGTCGTCTTATAGATCATCACTTTCATGTTTGTTGCATCCGTTACAAATACTTTACTGCTGTCATGGCTCACTACAAGCGCACCGGGTGTAGCCGGGACTGTACTTATTGAAGTAAGAATTGATTTTGTCACCGGATCAATTTTGTACAGTTGCTTACTTGTTCCGGCTGCTTTGAATGCCATTGTACCGCCGGGACTGAACCTTACCCCTGCATAATCATAAGGAGAGGGCGCTACAGAAAAAGTAGATACGGTAAGCCCTGAAGAATAATTAACTACATGTATCTTCCCGCTATCAGTTACCCATACTTCTTTACTGTTAGGGCGTTCTTCCGGTAACCATGGTACGCCCAGAACTACGCTATCCACTACAGTCTTAGAGGTTGTGTTGATGCGCACCAATGCAGCATTTGTCGTGGCGAACAGAATATCAGGCTCGTTGGATGAAGCAAGATTTCTCGTTGATATGGCAATAGAATCAGTAAAAGTACTCGAGGCCACATCTATTAAGTACATTTTGCTCGACTGCGACGAAGCATAAAATTTGCTGCCATCTCGCGATGCTGAAACAAAAGGAAAATTACCGGAGCCTAACGTACCAGTCTTGGTATAAGTAGTTCCGTTTACGAGGGCCATGCCACTTGTGCCAAAGCCGCCACATAATACAGTTTGTGCGCTCACTGCACACGAAAACATTAATAACGTGGAAATAGTAGTAAATATCTGTTTCATAGAATTGCTGTTTTGATACTGCAAAGCTATCTACATGTTATATTTATTGCAATCCGTACAATGCGGTATTTTTACATCAGTAAAAATACGGATAGGTACACTACACCACATCCAGCGGTATATGGATGAGCACCAGAGTGCCCTTACCAGGCTGGGAGTCTATTTCTACAGTTCCCTGCTGGAACTGCACCCTCGAATACATGTTTTTTAGGCCTATACCGTCTGATTTCACCTTCTTCATGTCAAAGCCCTTGCCATTATCCTCGATGGTCACAGATATACCATCATCATCCCTTATCACCTGTATATTCAGCTTATTGGCATTGGCATGCTTGATCACATTATTGATAGACTCCTGTATTACCCTGTACAACACAGTTTCTACTTCTTCTTTCAGTCGTTCATTTAGCCCTACCAGCTCCAGGCTGATGGCCAGTTTGTTACTGTCTATCCCCGACACCAGTTCTTTTACGGCCGAACCGAGCCCGGCTTTAAGCAGCGCGTTTGGCATCATCTGGTGAGAAATGGATCGCAGTTCATCATAGCTTTCTGTTACCAGCCCTAGTATCCTGTCGGCTTGCTGCTTATCTGCAGTTGGACCTAGTTTGGTAAAGAAACTGTTCAGATTTAATAGGGTAGCCGAAAGCATCTGGCCCACACCGTCATGCAGGTCTGCAGCTATACGCTTGCGTTCCCGCTCTTCTGCATACAGCACCTCGCGGACAGTGATGGCCTGTTGTTTGTTGATCTCTTCCTGCAGCTTGGTTTGTTCCTTTAACTTACGGCGGTTATAAGCAAGATACACGATGACTGCTCCGGCCATTATTAGCCCGATAGCTATGAACAGGAAAATATTACGCTGCTTCAGCTGTAGCCGCTGTATCGTAGCCTGTTGACTAAGTGCTTTTATTTTCTGTTCCCTTTTCTCTGTTTCGTACTTAGTATTTACTTCTGTCAGCGCCTTGGTCTTGGAGATAGTGTATATCGAGTCATTCACTGCAGAAAACCGCTTTTGATATTCCAGGGCCTGCTTATAGTCTCCCTGTTTTTCAAATACACCAGCAAGCAGTGCATTAGCATAGGCTTCCAGGTCTCGGTACTTTATTTCTTTGGTAAGCTCAAGTGTCTCCCTGGCATAGCGGACAACGCTGTCTGGCTTTCCAAGCCGGTCGAAGGTCTCAGCAATATTTATATACGCAATTGCAATGTCAATTTTTCTGCCTCTTATCTGTTTGTACACAAGCGACTGCTTCTGGTAGGATAGCGCCGTCTTTAGATCATTTTTTTCGGCATAGATCCCCGCAAGGTTCTCCAGGCTGTATGCTTTCCCAATTAGGTCATGGGCTCTGTCTGTATAGGTATATGCCTGTTGATAGAAGTATAATGCGGAGTCCGGGCTCTTCTTATATTTTTCGTAAAAAATGCCCATACGGTTGTAGCCATTGCCGATCGCACAGTCGTCTTTTACCAGCAGAGCGATAGCAAGCCCTTTCCTTAGATATTGCTCACCAAGCTGGCTGTATTTATTAAAACTGTTTACCTGTGCTATTCCACAATACAGCAAGGCGGTTTCCTTTGTAGGCGGATATTTTTCAGCGTGGCGGGCAGCTTCAAATAATACCTTGATCGCCTTATCAAATTGTCCGTTTACAAACAGCTTATCACCCTGCAGCCGCCGCATTTTCATTTCAGCATCTATATCTTTCAGCTTTATGGCAAGCGGCACAGCCTGCTCAACCAGGTAATCAAGCGAGTCGGAATCGGAGTCAAAAGCCTTTTGTATTGCCGCAACTTTAGCCTCAAGCTCTGCCTTGTCAGACTGAGCCTTCACGTAAAGCGTGCAACAAACGAAAAACAGCAAAAATGATAGTATCCGTCGCATATGATTAATTTGTCAAGATAGATAAAATGGAGCTTGTTAATTGAAAATCCGCTACCTTTTTTTATATTTATAGGGTCATGAAAGCAGAAGACAAGATCAATATACTGTTAGTTGATGACCACGCCATTGTAGCCGATGGGGTAGCAGCTTTGCTATCCACTACGCCTAAGATTCGGGTTATAGGTAAGGCCACCAACGGACAAGCCGCCCTTGACATCCTGGAACGCGAGCCAACCGACATTGTCATCACAGACTACTCCATGGAAGGGATGGATTGCCTGACACTGATGAGCAACATCCGCAAAAATTACCCTTCAATAAAGATCGTCGTCATGACCATGCACGATGAACCGGTTATTGTGCAGAGCGTGCTCAGAGCGGGTGCAGATGGCTACATCCTTAAGAAATATACACACCACGAATTACTGACAGCAATAGAAATAATTGCTGAGGGTGGACAGTTCTGGAGCCAGGAGATCAACAAGATATTGCTGAAAAAGCTGCAACCTGAAGACACGGTCCAGATCACCGACCGCGAAATGGAGGTACTGAAGCTGCTGATCAATGAAATGACCAGCAAAGCCATTGCAGAACAACTATTCATCAGTGAACGGACGGTCGATACCCACAGAAAGAACCTGTTGCGCAAAACTAATTCCACCAATACCATCGGCCTCCTGAAGTATGCCCAGGCACATGGCCTTGTATAGACAACGAGATCTGCATATCGCAACTCGTTTTACTCATGTTTTCATATCATTATATTTTTCAACAAAAATAGATATGTGTAACATCCTTGTAAATACCCATAACTACTGATTTTATATCCGTATTAATGCGGATATAACCGCATGAAAAGTTGCTCTGATACGGTTAGAAAGAAAATATTTAGCATCACTTCAGGAAAAGACAAGCAAAAACATGGAATTTTAAACTTTTCCTGCTACTTTTGCAGTCCCAAAAACGGCGAGGTAGCTCAGGTGGTTAGAGCACAGGATTCATAACCCTGAGGTCGGGAGTTCAAGTCTCCTCCTCGCTACACAGATCAAAAGGCAATCATGAAGATGGTTGCCTTTTTTGTTGCTCTTATTCCAGCGGCGAGGTAACATAATGCTGCAGAATATACCGCATATGCAGTATTGTCTCCGTTTCTCTTCATGTATACCTTGCACTCGGATTCACAACAACTAAACAAATTTTCATGATAAAAACAATTACACTTGGCTTATTAAGTATGGCCGCTATCTCTGCCAACTCTATTGCACAACCGGTAATCACCAGCAGTGTTACGTCGGTTCCGTTAGGTACGGTAGACAGCGCTTATGGCGCCTCGCCAACAGTATTACCCGGCGCAGGAGGTCCAGGTGTTGCCTGGGACATGAGCACAGTAACTACAGTATTTGCAGCAAAGCTTACTGTTGTTGACCCTACAACAACACCTTACGCAAGCACTTTTCCCACGGCTAACTATTGTGTTCAGATAGACGCTGCAACAACGAAGTACAGTTACGATCGCCAGTCATCAAAAGGTATCGAAAATGTCGCTATACAATATGCCGGTACAGGTACCGGTACCGATTTTTCGCCAAACCTGCGTATGAGTGTTCCATTTCCGTTCAATTATCTCGATTCAAGATCTGATACATTCCAGTCAACCACAAGTACCGGTCTTGATACAGTAAGATTGACCTATGACGGCTATGGCACGCTGAAAACTCCGTTTTACAGCTACTCAAATGTGATCAGGATAAAGGAAGATTACGGCACCAGTTATAGTTATTCATGGTATACCGTAAGCCCGTTTGCAATGGTCATGAACTACGCCAGCGCAACCAATAATTATGTCATAGTAACCACTAAGCCCGCACCATCAACATCTGTGCGCAATGTACCGATTGCTTCACAGGCAACAATCTATCCTAACCCGACTTCAGGAGATGCCATTTTAAAAATGACCCTCCCCGGCGGATATCACAACGCTTCTATAACGATTACAGACATTTCAGGTAGATCAGTTGAACAAATAGATGTCACTTCTTCTGAAACAACTATACATACAACTGAACTCCTGCCCGGTCTGTATTTTTACACAGTGCTGAGCGAAGGCAACACAGTAGCTAATGGGAAACTAATTATCAACAAATAAAGACGATCAGTAACTCTAAAAACAGAAAAGTAAAAGGCCACTCATTGAGTGGCCTTTTACTTTTCAATATAATATCCATGTGTGCTATCCCAATATTTTAGATATAAGATCAGAATGTAACGGTATCTTAAGGAAAGCGGTAATACCTAATACCATACCCAAAATAGCTACGCCGGATGCAAAATACAACAGCCATTTTCTTTGCGTGAGAGCCGTGACGCCAAACATTGCAATAGCTATGGAAAGAAAAGCATCGGTCATATCAAACTGGTCGTCAAATACATTGATATCCTCATACTCTTTCTGATAACCTTCAGCCTGTTTTTTGATTGCTGCCTTCTCCTTTTCGTAGCGGGCTACTTGCGCCTCATCCTTTTTAATAAGTTCCTCATAGCCGGGTGTTTTCTGCACTTTTAAAAGATCCACGGCATTTTCAAGTATAGCCTGCTTGGTGCTTTTTGCCTGGAAATAAGACCATGCATCAATGCTGTGTGCCTGCGCCAGCGACATATTCTGTACCACATTACCATCCTTCACATTGCAGAGCGCCATAAACGTAGCCGTTAAAGCTACCCATACCGCCACCTTGGCATTTATCCTGCTTTCCGAAGCGTGTTCGGAGGCTTCCTGTATTGTATCGCTTAGGTCTGACATTTTTTTCTGATAAAATTAATGGGAAGAACTGATAACCGTGTAATATGTTTTACAAAATAAACTTAAAGTTACTGTCTTAACGGGGTCGAATTATGCTGTCTTTATTATTCCTGTATACATCCAGGCCCACCAGATCAATATGAACTGCATAGGCAGCCTTGCGATGGCTATCCACAACTTTGGGTTGTGATGTTCCTGGTAGCTGGTGATCATGTAAAGATGAACTGGTAAAAAGATTAATAACATAAGTACAATTAGCCACGCAGCTATTCGTCTTGTTACGGCTGGGAGCAACAATAAACCAAGTAAAAATTCACAAAAACCACTGATACATACCAAAGCATCAGGATAACCCAGGTAAGGAGGGCTCATCTGCACATAAAATGCAGGATGAACAAAATGATTAATACCCGCTCCCATGTAGAAAACAGCCATCACATTCAGCATTATAGTTTTGATGTTCATGACAGTTACCTGGTCACATAACGGCTGGCATGCCCCGTATGCCTGAAGCAACGCTTGCAGCCATCATATTCTTTGCAGTAACTTCTGCAGCCATCTGCGTACCGCATTACCGGGCGCGAATAATGCCTGTTTCTTTTCCACGGTGCAGCGCTGGCCGTTGTCATACAAGTTGCGGACAATAGCAAGATCATAAGTAGTAAGAGGGTGCGCTGCTTCATATGCATGATATAGAACTTAAAGTTAGTGATACTTCTTATCACAAACAAAAATGCCTGCTTATAAAAGCAGGCATTTTGTTGTTAGTTTATGCAGATTATCTGTGGCCTCCGTATCCATGATGGCCATTGCCGTGCCCTCCATGCCCATGATGGTACCCACTGCCGCCATGTCCATATTCATGTCTTGAATGATGAACATAGCCACCACCATGATGTCCGTAATGTCCGTGATGACCATAACCGCCACCTCCATAACCGTGATGCCTGTGATGCCTCCATGGTGCTGCACCTGCATTGGTAATATTGCCTGCTACCAGGAGTATCATAAATAGGATACTTAAAATGATGCTCTTATTCATAACAATTTGTTTCTTTAATTAAAGAAATAGCTGCCGGTTCCAACCTCACAATTACCTGCAATTCCTGTACCCTCCACCATAGTAACGGCGAGCAGCATAATGTGGTGCGCAATAGCGAGGTGCACAGTGACGGGGAGCATAATAATTACGAGGGGCATTGTACCCAAAACTTGCACCGTAGCATCCGCCACCTATCACCACGCGGGGAGCATAAACCCTCACGATTGGGTGCGGTGCGCAGTAGCCACGACCATGTCCGTAACCATAGCCACCTCTCCATGGAGCCGCTTCGCTCTTTGTAGCACTAAATGATAATAACACTACCAAAATACTTGCAATGATGCTGAATTTCATAACGTTCAATTTTTAGTTACATACTATAGATGCAAATCTGCTACCAAAGTTTAACGGGAGCTGGCAAATAATTTTGTTTTAACAATTTCACCACCCGCATAAAACTATAAAAGCACCGGAAAGGGCTTTTATAAGATAGGGCAATTGTAACTGGTAACTTACTTTGATATCACCAGCTTGCTGATATAATTGAGATTGTTCCCCTTCACTGAGATCAGGTAAATACCATCCGCCAATCCTTTCACATTGATCTGCTGCTCACCCGATGCTGATTTAATAGCAAATGCAGATTGGAACACCTCACGGCCCACCACATCAGTAATTATTATTGCAGCATGCTTTGCCGCCAGTTCCGTCCATTGAATATTCACCACACCATTTGTAGGATTAGGGTATACATACAGGGTGCTTGTTGTTTTGTTCTCGGCTATCATTGTAGGTGGAGGAAGGATGGTAACCAGAACTGTTACAAAACATCCCGTAGGTAACGCATAAGTAATAGTGGCCGTACCCGCCGCCAAACCGGTAACAACGCCCGTCAGGCTGCCTACAGGAGCTATCGAAGGATCGCTGCTGGTCCATATACCTCCTGTCGATGCACTGCTAAGCGTTGTTGTATAACCAACCGTGGTGGTAGTAGTGCCTGTTATCGGCGCTGGAAGGGGAGCAATAGCCAGTATCGAATACACATCACATCCTGCACCCAGAGAGTAGGTAATAACTACGGTACCTGCCGATACACCCGTTACAACGCCCGATGAGCTGCCTATAGTTGCAACTGCTGTATTACCGCTGGTCCACACACCGCCGCTGGTGGCATCACTTAGCGAGGTAGTGCTTGCTTCGCATATCGCTATACTGCCTGTTATTGGTGATGGCGAAGAAAGAACGGTAACCGTCGTATAAGCTTCACATCCCGCTGCAGAGGTATAAGTAATATTTGCCGTGCCCGCTGCTATCCCCGCAACAATGCCTGATGAACTGCCGGCCATTGCAACTGCGGTATTGCCGCTTGTCCACAGACCGCCACTCAGGGCGTCACTGAGTGTTGTCGTATTACCGGCACATACGGATGTTGTTCCTGTTATTGGTGCTGGCATAGGGTACACAGTTACCGTCTTGTAAGCCGTTCCGCAACCTGAGCCCGAAACATAAGTGATAGTTGCTGTGCCCGCAGCTACTCCCGCCACAATTCCGGAAGAGCTGCCTACGGTAGCTACTGATGTCGCGCCGCTGCTCCACGTACCACCGCTTATGCTTCCCGTCAATGTCGTCGTCGAACCCGCACACACACTCGCAGTGCCTGATAGCGTTGCCCCAACTCCTACAGTAACCGGGATTGTTGCATAGCAGCCTGTACTTGTTATTTTATAAGTTACAGTGCTCGTCCCCGCAAGGAGGCCGGTCACGCATCCCGTAGTTGGCACAATTGCACCAAGCGAGGGATTTGCTATACTCCAGGAGCCCCCTGGGGTAACATCACTAAAACAGTTTGTACCGCCTACACAAATGCTCGGACTACCAGTTATCGCAGCAGGAATGGGATTAACGGTAACTACGGTTGTTGTGTAGCATCCCGTTGTCAAAGTATAACTGATGATAGATGTTCCGATAGCAACGCCGCCAACAGAACATGGATTCGCAGTAGGTGTCGCAATGTTGCAATTTGTATTGCTGCTCGACCACGTACCTCCTGATGGCGAGCTGGATAAACTGGTACTCTGTCCTACACACACGTTCTTTGATCCCCCTATAGCGTTGGGTATTGGATTCACAGTAATTGAATATGTAGCCTTGCAGGTTGAAGGAAATGTATAACTTATGGTAACGACTTTTGGAGCAACAACCGTTGGACTCCCTGTTACAATGCCGCTTGTACCAACGGATGCGTCAGCAGTGCTGGACGAAGACCAAGCACCGCCGCTGGATGGTGTCGACAGCGTTATGCTACTGCCGGCACACACTTTTACAGGTCCTGAAATAGGACTCGGAGACGGTATTACAGTTACAGGCACAGTAAAATAACATCCGGTACTTGGGGTATAGGAAACCGTCGTAGTTCCGGGGGCTACTGCATACAAAGTACCCGTCACCACGTCTATTGTACCTACTGCCGGATTACTGCTGGTCCAGGCGCCACCGGGAGGAGTTCCTCCGTAGGTAGCAGAAGTATATTGACAAAGTGTTGATTTTCCGGTTCCTGTTGGTGTCGATATCGTAGTTTCAGTTCTGGTTACAGAACACCCGGTTAGTGCCGAGGTAAATGTAATATCAGATGTACCCGGAAAAATTCCGGTAACAATTCCACTGGAAGACCCTACAGTGGCAACAGAACTAGTACTACTGCTCCAGGTTCCGGACCCGGATGCATCAGACAAGGCAACCGTCTTTCCTACACAAACAACAGATGGACCTGTAATCGGTGCCGGCGATGATACTACGGTCACAGTTTTAAATGTCGGGCAAAAGCCGGAAAACGAATAAGTAAGCGTCGCAGTACCTAAAGCTAAACCCGTCACAACCCCTGACGTAGACCCCACTGAAACCGTTGTTGCGCTGCTGCTCCAGCTACCACCGGACACTGCGTTGCTCATAATAGGAGAACTTCCCAGGCACACAATGCTGCTTCCTGAAATTGCGGCCGGAATTGGATATACAGTTACATCGATAGTATCCGTTTCTGTACAGCTCCCCGATGTCGTGCTGATCATGTAATGGTGTAAACCTAATGGAGGTGTTGCAAATGTAGTATCGCAGGTGGAGCAGCTCAATCCTGTAGCGGGCGACCAACTATAAGTAAAAGACGGAGAGCCTGTCGCGCCACCCCACATTTTAACTGTACTGCCAAAACAAATTGCAGTGTCGCGTGAAGGATGAGGAACAATTGAGCCGGGTACAACCTTTACATACATAGTATCCACACAGCCAAACCCCGCATAGGG
>Ga0209023_10002926_pt1 | contig 20747 bp, 22 predicted proteins | sample LakOneMetagenome_FD_187468 | JGI IMG/M metagenome (GOLD analysis project Ga0209023, IMG submission 187468) | Freshwater and sediment microbial communities from Lake Erie, Canada (SPAdes) (version 2) | ecosystem: Environmental > Aquatic > Freshwater > Lentic | place: Lake Erie, Canada...
TTCTGCCAAAATTCTCCCTGTCTAAAAAAGAAGGATGGGCACCGATGTTCACTTTATACTTCTGACAAAGTCCAATCACCTGCTGCATGGTAGCTTCATCGCCCGCATGATAACCACAGGCAATATTGGCAGAACTGATAAAAGGCATAAGTTGTTCTTCATTGCCAATGCCTTCACCCATATCGCAGTTAATATCTATCAAGATTGAAAATATTTTTCGAAGTTAAGGCGGCAGCCGGCCTTTATCTCCGTCAGTACCTGCTCCATTGAAATCAGCGCCTCTTCTGCCTCCTTCACTGTTACTGTTTTAAAAATGATCTTTTGGCCGGGCCTTCCCTGCGAAAGCTTTGGCAGGTCGGCCTTTATCACCGATGCAATGCGAGGATAACCGCCGGTGGTCTGGTGATCGGCCATCAGCACTATTAAATTTCCATCGGGCAGGAGTTGAATCGTTCCTGAATCAACGGCAGAAGAAATTAATTCTGCTGACCGATCTGATAAAAGTGATCCGCCACTCAGCCGGTATCCCATCCGGTCGCTTTGATTGGTAATTTCAAAACTGTTCTTCTCAAAATTCTGTTTTGATGCTTCATCCAGCTGGTGCCATTCAATACTTTTTATACAGCGAATGTTGTTTGCCGGCTGGTATATTCTGTCTGTTTCCTTATGTGAAATATGCCAGTTCAGAATTTTATTTCCTGTTAATGAAAAATTATCTTCTTTAAAAGAAATAACATCGTCTTTCATCAGCGCCCTGCCCGAATGCCCGCCTGCAGCAACCTGTAAGTGGGTGCTGTAACTTCCCAGCCATTTCTCCGATTGCCATCCTCCCTGCACTGCCAGGTAAGTTTTGGCACCATGAACAGGCTGCTTAAATTTCAAGAGTGCATCTTTCTTTACAAAGAATGGTTTCCACAAAGGCAATGGCTCATTATTGACTGATGCGGAAAGATCCGCTCCCGTTAAACTGATGATGGCATTTTGCTGAAACAATATTTCCGGGCCGGGGAAATTTATTTCCAGTACAGCAGCCTGTTCGTAATTACCGACGAGGAAGTTTGAAACAGCCATTGCAAAAATATCCATGGCCCCGCCAGGGCCAATGCCCATACTGCGAAAACCTTTCCGGCCTCCATCCTGCAGGGTGGTCAATACCCCTTGTTTTATGATCTTAATGCTCATTACTTTGTTCAAATTCCTCTTTACTGATAGCAGTGAATTTTATGTAGTCACCTGCTTTAAATAGGCAGGGAGTTGTTTGTTCTTTATCAAATATTTTTAACGGCGTTTGACCGATCAGTTGCCAGCCACCCGGCGAAGCAAAAGGATAGATGCCTGTCTGAAAGCCGGCAATACCCACACTCCCGGCAGGAACCAGGGTACGTGGGGTTGTTTTTCTTGGCGTAGCGATCCGTTCATCTAATTTGCCCATATAGGCAAAGCCAGGCTGAAAGCCGATCATAAAGACCCGGTATGCTTTTTCTGTATGAATGTGCACCAGTTCTTCAACAGAAATCTTATGTTGACCGGCTACTTCGTCCAGGTCATCGCCATTATAATAAACGGGAACAGTGATCAGTTCCTTCTCATTTTCTGTAACCGTATCAACCAGGCCGGCCATCAACTGCTCCGTGTGTTTCTTTACAAAATCAAAAGCCGAAGTTTCGGCAGGATGGTATTTTCGTATGGCAACCGCATCATAAAATACGGCCAGCGATGAATAGGCAGGTACCGTCTCGATAAACCCGGTAAAAAAATCAGCCGAGTATGCCTGTTGCAATGCGATCACTTTTTCATTAATGGCATCATCGATCGCATGATCAAAAGAGACAAGTAAGGCTGTTTCGCTAAGGGCAGATATGGTATGATCGTTTGAAAGAATAAATCTTATTTTTAGTTGTGAGAACTATCCCTGTTAAGTTATAAAAATAAACAAGATGCGTCGCAAATATCTTTTATTGCTGCTGCTGGCTTTTTTAGCTGGCAGTTTTTGTACAGCCCAGGATGCACAATACATTAAAAAAGAGGACAGGATCTTACTTACGCAAAGTGGCGCTTCGCATTTTGCAAGACTACCGCTTCGTTGTGCGGAAAAGGAATTTCCTTACAAAACCGGTATTACTTTTGGTGATTCTTCCTTTACTGTTTCCCCAAAGAATTATCACCCGGCGTTTTTTGGTTGTTTCGACTGGCACAGCAGTGTTCACGGGCATTGGATGCTGGTGCGGTTGCTTAAGTTATTTCCCGGTATGCCGGAAGCCGGACAGATCCGAGAGCTCTTTACCAAACATTTTACGAAAGAAAATATTGACCGGGAAATACTAATCTTCCGGTCGAAGGACAATAAAAGTTTTGAACGTACGTATGGCTGGGCCTGGTTGCTGCAACTGCAGGATGAGTTACTTACCTGGAATGATGCCGATGCAAGAAAATGGGCTGCGGCTTTACAACCACTGGCTATGGAACTCTCAAAACTTACCGTTGCGTATTTAGATAAGCTGGTTTATCCCATCCGGGTGGGCGAGCATACAAATCTTGCCTTTGGATTAAGCATGATGTATGATTATGCAGCACATCAAAAAGATACTATACTTATAAAGGCCATCAAAGGTGCCGCCATGCGTTTTTATTTTGCGGATAAAAATTGTCCCTTTAGCTGGGAGCCGGGAGGCAATGATTTTTTAAGTCCCTGCCTGGAAGAAGCCGACCTGATGAGAAAGGTTTTACCGAAAACAGAATTCACAAGCTGGCTGAAAAAATTCATGCCACAGTTGTTCGATAAAAATTTTAAAATAGAGCCCGGGAAAGTAAAGGACCGCTCCGATGGAAAGCTGGTACATTTAGATGGACTGAATTTAAGCAGGGCCTGGTGCCTGAAAGGAATTGCGGCTTCCATTAATAACAGTCACCTTCTTCAACTGGCGAATGAACATTTAGAAGCAGCGCTGCCTCAGGTTGCCAGCGGTAATTACGAGGGAGAGCATTGGCTTGCTTCCTTTGCCGTTTATGCACTAACTGATCAATATTGATAAAACCCTTTGCCGGTTTTCTTTCCCAATTCCCCCTTTGCCACTTTATCTATTTGTATGGGTGATGGTTTAAACCGCTCTGCCTTATCACATGCATCGTATAAAGATTGCGAAACGGCCAGGTTGATGTCCATACCGATCAGGTCCATCAACCGAAAGGGGCCCATTTTAAAACCCGTTGCTTCCATGATGTCATCCACATTTTCAAAAGTGGCAACACTGGTTTCCACCAGTTTCATCGCTTCCAGGTAATAATGCCTTGCCACCCGGTTCACAATAAAGCCCGGTGCATCTTTACACATCACCGGTGTTTTTTTCATCTGCAGGCAAAGATCATAAATGGTTTGAGCAACGGCATCGGAGGTTTTTTTCCCCTTCACCACTTCCACCAGTTTCATGATATTGGCCGGGTTAAAGAAATGCATACCCACTACTCTTTCCGGATGTTTAATGCCCGATTGTATTCCGGAAATGGATAAAGAAGACGTATTGGTCGCAAAGATCGTTTCGGGCGGATTCACTTCGGCCAGCTGGTTGAAGATGGAAACCTTGGCCTCCACCTTTTCAACAATGGCCTCTATGATCACATCGGCTGAACAACCGGCGGTATCAGCAACAAATTGAATGCGGTTGAATACCGTTTCTTTTTCTACCGCTGATATTTTTTGTTTGTCTACAAGGAATTGCAGGTTCTTTTGAATGGATGCTTTTGCTTTAGTCAGCACTTCGTTATTAATATCGAATAATAAAGTGCGAAAGCCGCTCTGCGCCAAAGCGAGTGCAATACCACTGCCCATGGTACCGGCACCGATGACGCAGATGGAATTTATTGATTGAGACATTGCTGCTGAAAATTTTATACCGCCCCCGTAAACTGATCCAAAAACCGTACATCATTCTCACTGAAGAGGCGCAGGTCTTTGATCTGGTATTTCAACATGGTTATCCGTTCGATGCCCATACCAAAGGCAAAGCCGGTGTATTTGTTACTGTCGATGCCGCAATTTTCCAGCACGTTCGGATGCACCATACCACAACCGAGTATCTCCACCCAGCCCGTTTTTTTACAAACGTTGCAACCCTCGCCGCCGCAGATCAGGCAACTGATGTCCATCTCAGCGCTCGGTTCGGTGAACGGGAAATAACTGGGGCGGAAACGGATCTTCACAGTTTCGCCAAACATTTCCTGTACAAAAAAGTAAAGCGTTTGCTTCAGGTCGGCGAAAGAAACATTTTCGGCAATGTACAATCCTTCTACCTGGTGAAAGAAGCAATGTGCCCTTGCACTGATCGTTTCATTCCGGTAAACACGGCCGGGGCAGATAATCCGGATCGGCAATTTTCCTTTTTCCATTTCCCGTACCTGCACACTTGATGTATGCGTACGCAACAACCAATCGGGATTTTGAGAAATATAAAACGTATCCTGCATATCACGGGCAGGATGGTTCTCCGGTAAATTAAGTGCGGTGAAATTATGAAAGTCGTCTTCTATCTCCGGCCCTTCTGCTACAGCAAAACCAAGCCGCTGGAAAATGGAGATCATCCGGTTCTTTACCAGGCTGATCGGGTGGCGGCTACCCAAAGGCATAGGATCGCCGGGAAGGGTGAGGTCAATGTTTGAAGTTTGTGGTTTGTGGTTTGTGGTTGAAGCTGATTTAAGATCCTCGTACTTTGCTTCGGTGAACAGTTTGAATTCGTTCAGCAACTGCCCGGCCTCTTTTTTATTTTCGGCAGCCACGTTCTTCATTTCCCCCATTAATGACTTTACCAGGCCCTTTGTTCCCAGGTATTTAATGCGAAAGGTTTCTGCATCGCCGCCGTTGAATGCGGAAATTTCCTTTTTCAGCTCTTCGATCTGCGTTAACAACTGTTCCATGCGGCAAAGATAAGAAAGTTGTGGCCCGCAGCCTACATACCAAAGCGGAAGAAATAACGTTTTTTTTATTCGATAAACCTTTAATTTTACGCTTAAATATTACAAACATGGAACTATTCAAATCGGGTAATCCCACCCTTTCGGAAAAAAGATTTAAGGACACGGTTCTTGCCGATGTGGTTACGCATGAAAATGCCATGACGGTAAGAGGAACTTTACAAAAATTCGGGTTTTTATTTTTAATGGTGATGGGCACAGCTTTCTATTCCTGGAAAGAATTTGCCGGGGGAGGCAATGTTCAGCCCCTTATTTATATTGGTGCCTTTGGCGGACTGGTGGTAGCCATTGTGCTTATGTTCAAAAAAGAATGGTCGCCCTACCTGGCTCCTGCCTATGCGTTGCTGGAAGGATTATTTGTGGGCGCCATATCTGCCTACTATAATTTTGCCTTTGCAGAAAAAGCACCCGGCATTGTTATCAATGCAGTTGGACTTACATTCGGAACAGCCATTGGCATGTACCTGCTGTACAGTTTCCGTATCATCAAGGCGACTGAAAAATTCAAGGCCATTATTTTCACGGCAACAGCCGGCATTGCCATTTTTTATCTTATTACCTGGGTATTGAGTTTCTTTGGAATATCAATTCCTTTCCTGCATGAAGGCAGTGCGCTGGGAATAGGGTTTTCTGTATTTGTTGTTGCATTGGCTGCGCTGAACCTCATCCTCGATTTCGATATGATCGAACGTGGTGCAGAACTGGGCGCTCCCAAATACATGGAATGGTACGGCGCTTTTGGTTTGCTGGTAACCATTGTATGGTTGTACCTGGAGATACTGCGTCTGCTATCGAAGATCAGTAAGAGATAATTTTTTCTTCAAGGACTATAAGAAAGCCGCTCAATAAATGAGCGGTTTTTTATTTTAGTTCTTTTAATAACTCTTTTACTTTACCGGCGATCAGGTCTCTTACTTCATTGAACTGCACCGGCTCCATATTCTTCGGATCAGGTATCTGCCAGTCGATGAATTGCTTTGCCGGCATCCAGGGACAGGCATCGCCGCATCCCATGGTTACCACAGCATCAAAGGGCGCAAACTGTTTTACTTCTTCCAGGCTTTTACTGTCGTGTTTTCCCAGGTCATAGCCAAGCTCTTTCATGGCTGCAATGGCTTTGGGGTTCACAATGCCGCTTGGTTTGCTGCCGGCGCTGTATGAATCAATGTTCCCGCCGCCCAGCATTTTTGCAAAAGCCTGGCTCATTTGAGAGCGGTTGCTGTTTTCAATGCAGACAAAAAGGATCTTCTTCTTCATTTATATACGTTTCTTCATTACGGCTGCCGATGAGGGGCACAGGCCGGTAAACTGGCCTGTTTGCTTTATTGCATCCGGTGCTGTTGCCCGGTCAATAACACAATAACCCTGTCTTTCAAAAAAATCCTTCGCCGTATTGGTGATCAGGTACATACAGTTGATGCCGCTTTCTTTCGCAAACACCTCGATCTGTTCATTCAGGATCTTTCCGTATCCTTTTCCACGGGCATCTGCAACGATACTTACACTGCGGAGCAACGCACAATCATCAAATATATCCAGCCCCACGGTACCAGTAAGCTTATCTCCGTCCTGCAATAGATAAAGAAGCGTATCTTCTTTGATATCAGTTATGGGCAATTTTTGTTGCAGCAGCAGATCGATCACTTTCTGCCTTTCCTGTTCAGAAAGAGCGATCTTTAAAACGGGTGATGCAGATAATTCTGTTTTCATTTTTACAATTTTCATTTATGAAATAAGGTTGGCAACTTTTAAAAAGCTGCCGACCTCTTTTTTGATTAGCAACACCCGCTTCCCGGCTCACAGCAATTACGATCGTCTTTAGCGGGTTTTTCGGCATATACAGTGATGCTGGTGATCCTTGTATTCCCTTTTTTATATTTGTCGATCTCATCGGCCTCCAGGTAATTGGCCAGTATGTCATCGGGTATATTAATGGTTTTATCCTTTTGCAGCACCACATTTTTAAATCCTGCTTCGTTGATCATTTCCAGGTATACCTGCTTTTGAATGGCGCCGGAAACACAGCCTGCATATAGTTCTGCTACTTCCCGCCATTTGGCCGGCAGTTCACCTTCAAGTACAATATCGGATATGGAAAAGTGCCCGCCGGGTTTCAATACCCTGAAAATTTCGCTGATGACCTTGTATTTGTTCGGTACCAGGTTCAACACACAATTACTTACGATCACATCAGCATAATTGGAAGTCACAGGCATATCATCAATATCACCCAGCCTGAATTCGACATTATTAAAGTTTAGTTTTTCTGCATTAGCCCTTGCTTTTTTTATCATGGCCTCCGTAAAGTCAATGCCCAAGACCTTACCGCTTTCTCCAACAATTTTCCGGGCAATGAACGCATCATTACCGGCACCGCTGCCCAGGTCGATCACCGTATCGCCTGCTTTGATCTTTGCAAATTCGGTCGGCAGTCCGCAACCAAGTCCCAGGTCGGCATCGGGATTATAGCCTTCGAGTTTAGTATAATCATCTGCCATTATATTATACACATCATCTCCGCAACAGGAAGATGTTGCACCGCAGCAGGAAGCTGCATTCTGATCTTTATCCTGCGCTGCAATGGCCGCATACTTTTCTTTTACCAGTTCTTTAATTTTAGTTTCGTTGTTCATGGTTATATTTTTATTGTTTATAATTATGTTTAGCAACAGGCTTTTTCATTCTGTACTTTCATTTTATTGAATAAGAAACTGAATTCGCCCATGAACTTATCAAAAGCCTTCCAGTTAATACAGTAGCAACTGCGTGGACCATCCACGTTTCCATTGATCAGCCCGGCATTCTTCAGTTCTTTCAGATGCTGGCTTACGGTGGATTGTGAAAGCGGTAACACATCAACGATCTCTCCACAGATACATTCATTGCGCTGTGCCAGCAACTTAAGGATGGCAATACGTGCGGGGTGAGCCAGCGCCTTGGCAAAAGCCGCCAGGTCCTGTTCTTTCTGAGCGAATTCTTCTTTTTTATGAATAGCCATATTTTAATCTTATATCGCAAATATACGATTAATGAATCGAGACCAACAAAAAATTTTGCCGGAAAATGTCAGGTTCTATACAAATAATCCCGGGCCCTTTGACTGGCTGGTAGACAAATGGGGGGCGTTTTTAAGCAACGAAATGCCTGTACTGACCACTATTCCCGGGGAAATTTCTTAAATTAATACCGGGAGCTTTTAAACTTTTTTAACAAAGGGCAATCAAAAGCGCTTTAATCAACCCCTCATCTTAAAATTACAAACAATGAAAAAAGTACAACTTCTGCTTTGCCTCGCCATAGGGTGCCTGTTAAATGTGGGCATCAGCCGGGCACAGGAAGCCGATTCTACCGGGCTGCCAGGAGATGATTTCAGTTTACAGGGCGCCATTGAAATGTTCAAGAAAGCCGGCTCGCCGGAAGAGTTTGAAAAAATGATCAACACCGAATCGAACAACGTCAATAACCTTGATCTGAATGGCGACGGGCAAACAGATTACGTAAGGGTGATCGATAAATCAGATAAAGACGTGCATGCCTTTATACTGCAGGTGGCAGTTTCAGAATCAGAGAACCAGGACATAGCAGTTATTGAACTGGAAAAGAACGGAAGCGAATCCGCGGTTCTGCAAATTGTTGGTGACGAAGATATCTATGGTGAGCAGGTGATCGTAGAAGCGTCTGACGGCAGCAATGACGAAGAAGAAAGTCCGGCAAAAGGCGGCCCAAGCTTTAACTACGATAACACAGCCGTAGTTGTAAATGTTTGGATGTGGCCCTGCGTTCGTTTTGTTTACAGGCCGGTATATATGCCCTGGGTTTCTCCCTGGCGCTGGAAACTTTACCCAACCTGGTGGCGGCCCTGGCACCCGATGACCTGGCGTGTTTTTCATCCGCTGGCATACCGGTATCACCCTTTCTGCAGGGTGGTGCATACACACAGGGTGGTGGTGGCACACAGGGTTTATACTCCGTTCCGGGCAACTTCTGTGATAGTGCATAACCGCCATGCCCGGGTAGTGAGAGATTATCGTACAATCCGGGTACGGCCGGCAGGAACAAGAGCAGGTAGAGTAAAGGTTGCCCATGGCAAGGGAAGAGGAAGGAGAGGATAGATCATAAAACATGTCATAAAAAAAGGGCTTTAGTTTTTAAAGCCCTTTTTTATACTGGTTCTTTTTATTCTCTTCCATCAAGCAGGTTACCCAAGCCACCCAGGATGCTTCCTTCTTCTTTGCGGTGGTAAGTGTATTGCTGCAACCTTCCTGCCAGCCGGCTGATAGGCAGGGACTGTAACCAGACCTTACCCGGACCTCTCAGAATGGCAAAAAATAATCCTTCGCCCCCGAACATCCAGTTCTTGATGCCCCGTACAAATTCGATGTCGAAATCAATACCGGCGGTATAAGCTACCACGCAACCGGTATCTACTTTCAAAAGTTCCCCTGCCTGCAATTCTTTTTCCACCACATAACCACCGGCGTGTGCAAATGCCAACCCGTCGCCTTCAATTTTTTCCATAATAAATCCTTCGCCGCCAAAAATTCCCGTACCCAGTCTCTTTTGAAATTCAATACCAATACTTACTCCTTTTGCTGCGCAGAGGAATGCATCTTTTTGTGCAATGATCTTGCCGCCCAGTTGCTGCAGGTCGAATACGATGATCTTGCCTGTATAAGGAGCAGCAAAACTCACCCGCTTCTTTCCCTGTCCCACATTAGTAAAAGCGGTCATGAATAAACTCTCTCCCACCAGCAATCGTTTTCCGGCACTGAATAATTTACCCAGGATACTGTTGTCCTGCTGCTGGCTTCCATCACCAAAGATGGTATTCATCTGGATGCCGTTGTCCATCATCATAAAGGCGCCGCTTTCGGCAACAGCTGTTTCATTGGGATCCAGTTCAATTTCCACAAACTGGAGTTCTTCCCCGTAAATTTTGTAATCGATTTCGTGATTTGATATCATGGCTTAATTTTTTGTGAAGTTAATACCTGTTTAAAAAATGAATGGAAAAAATAATGGCAAAGTCTGATGCCTTGCCATTATTTTCATTTTCTAAAAACCAACTAACTGTTTTTCCAGGACTTAATCTCATTCAACTTACCACTCCATACTTTTTTGCCCTGTATCCTTCTTACCAGGTACATGATGCCCACAAACAGGAAGAAGAACGGCCCAAGGAATCCGAAGATGGCCACCCATTTACCGCCGTAGAACTTATCCATCGGGCGGCGTAACCGCTCAGATATGAGGTACATACTCGGCACCATGATCAATGTAAGAAAGAAGGCGAATATCAACCCGAATATGATCGTCCAGCTTAATGGCCCCCAGAACACCACACTATCTCCTCCAAAAAATATCTTCGGGTTAAAGTGCTGGAACAGGGAAATAAAATCAATGTTAAAGCCTACCGCAAGTGGCAACAAACCAAGTATGGTTGCAACAGCCGTAAGCAATACCGGTATGATACGGATCTTGCCCGCCTGTATAGCCGCCTCCCTCGTTTTAATACCCCGGCCACGCAGCTCATCGGTAAACTCAATTAACAGGATGCCATTTTTAATTACGATACCCGCCAGGCCTACCACACCAACACCGAGCATGATGGTAGCAATGGTCATCCCGGTTAACGCATAACCAAGCAACACACCAATGATGGAGAAGAATATCTCCGTGATCACAATGAATGGTTTACTGAGGCTGTTGAATTGCAACACAAGTATCATAAAGATTATTCCGATGGCAATTAACATGGCCATGCCGAGAAAAGCCTGCGTTTCTTTTTCCTGTTCACTCTGCCCGCTCAGTTTTATACTTACATCCGATGGTATCTTATTCTTTGCTTTAAAGTCATCGATCTTTATCTGAAGTTCTGCATTCACCGGTCCTACCATGGTCGGGTCAAGCACATTACTTTGTAACTGGATGGTACGTTTTACATTCTTACGTTTGATACCTCCGGCTGTTGTTGTATAGTCAACTCTTGCCACCGCACTCAAAGGAATGGATTTCACCCGCATGGTATTCATATCCATGAATGTAATGCGCATGTTCATCAGGTCGGTCACATTATTGCGTATCAGGTCGCTGGTACGCAACTGAATTTTATATTCATCCTCGCCGTCTTTCAGCTTGCTTACTTCTTTACCAAAAACAGCGGTACGTATTTCCATACCGATCTGCCCGGTGCTAAGTCCTTCCATCATGGCTTTCTCCCTGTCTACGTTCACCGTTATTTCAGGATTGGTGAGATCTACGTTTGATTGCAGGTTCTCCACGCCCGCCACCTGGTTCGTATCTAAATAATTAAACAGCTGCGTTGCTACTTTTGCAATACTTTCAAAGTTATCGCCGCTTACTTCTATATTAACCGGGGGATCGGTTGGTGGCCCGCCATCTTCCTGGGCTATCTCGATACTGGTACCGGGAATCCCTTTTGTTTTTTCCCGTATCTCATCCATGAATGGCCTTGTTTTTTTACCGTGCCGTTTTTCATACTCCACAAAACTTACCTGTATTCGGCCCAGGTTTGATTGCGTACTCCGGTTATTATCCCGTGGGTTGTTGGCGCTGACAGCAACATTGGTAATGATGCTCTCCACGATTCCACCTTTAGCAGGCAGCTCATTTGCTAAAACTTTTTCAACCCGGTCTTCCAGCACATGCGTAATACTGTCGGTATATTTTGCGCTGGTTCCAACAGGCATTTTTAAATACACATAAATAAAATTAGGGTCGCCGCTGGGGAAGAAGGTTGATTTATTTCCTCTCAGCATCAGCAGTATCACCGACAGAACAAAAACACCGAATAAGGCTGCAAACATCCACACCGGCCGCCATCCTTTAAGCACCCAGCGCAACAGTTTCTCGTAACGTGTCATTAGTTTGGGTAATGCTCCATGCTGGAAACGGTAGATAACGCCTTTTAAAAAATACTGGTTAAGCAATACCAGTGCGGCCATGATGAGCAGGAAGTTCCCGAAGCCATGCAGGCTGAACTTCCTGGCCGTGGCTTCTGCAACATCAACGCCTAATTTTCCGATCTGGCTGCCGGCAGCAAATCCCATCAGGTTCAGCAATACACCCATTATGATCATTCCCCAGAACCACCACTTGCGGAATATTTCTTTCTTTGGTTTATCAAATTCATGCCCTTCCGGTTTCATAAAACTTACCGCAAACACCGGGTTAAATATAAATGCCACGATCAATGATGCTGCCAATGTTAAGATCAGCATCGTAGGTAAATAGATCATGAACTTACCGATCAATCCTTTCCAGAATAATAAGGGGAAGAAAGGTGCCAGCGTGGTAGCCGTACCCGCAAGCACCGGCACAAACACTTCGCCGGCAGCTTCTTTGGCACTTCGGACTATCGGTACTTTTCCATTGGCATAAATACGATGGGTGTTCTCTATAACCACGATCGCATCGTCTACGATGATCCCTAAACCGAAGAGCAATGCAAACAACACGATAAAGTTGAGCGTAACGCTGGTTCCGATGATGCCATCGGCAATGGGCAGGAACATAAATGCCACAAACACACTCAGCGGAACACTTAACGCCACAAAGAACGCATTGGTAACGCCCATGAAGAACATCAATATAACCAGTACCAATATGAACCCGATGATGATGGTATTTACCAGTTCGTTGAAAGATGTTTTGGTCTGCTTACTCTGGTCGCCGGTAATTACCACGTTTAAATTTTTGGGTAATTCATTGTTGGCCTGCATGCTTGCTACGGCAGCTTTTATCTTATCGGCACAGTTAATTAAATTTTCGCCGGAACGTTTTACGATATTCAGCGTAACCACATTCTTTCCGTCGAGCCGGGCATAACTTTCTTTCTCTTTAATGGTATCTTTTATTTCGGCAATGTCTTTTAAATACACAGAAGCGCCCTGGGCACTGCTGCGTACCACAATGTCCTGCAGGCTTAGGGCACTGGTGAACTGGCCCTTCACACGCAGCGTGCGTTTCATGTTGCCTACATCAATGAGGCCGCCGGTTATATCGCGGTTCTCCCTGCTGATGGCGTTTTCCACATCCATAAAACTTACACGGGCAAGGCTCATTTTATACGGATCTACATTCACCTGTATCTCCCTTTCCGGCGCTCCTACAATTTCTGCACGGGTTACTTCGGTAAGTTCTTCAAACTTATCCTGCATCTTATCAGCGTAATATTTCAGTTTAACCGGGTCGTAATCGCCGCTCACATTCACGAACATGATGGGCATTTCACTGAAAGCAAATTCCTGCACATCGGGTTGCTGGGTAAGATCGGTAGGCAGGTCGGTCTTTGCCTTATCGATCGCATCCTTCACTTTCTGTTTGGCGATCTCTGTTTTTACATCCGTATCAAACTCTATCACGATCAGACTGTAATCGGTTTGAGAGGTACTCTGTATCTTAATGACCTTGGCGCCGCTGATGCCCTTCAACTGTTTTTCGATGGGCCTTGTTACCAGGTTCTCAATATCCTTCGGCGAGTTGCCCACGTGCACGGTTACCACAGAGATGGTAGGCACCACAATATCCGGGAACTGTTCCTTGGGCATGGTATTGAACTTATACAGCCCATAGATGGAGATGATGATGGCGATGATGTATACAGCCGTTTTATTATCAACAGACCAGCTTGTTGGTTTAAACTGTTTGAATTTCTTTGATATTCCTTCAATGAGATTATTCATAAAATAATTTTGTAGTCAGCAGTTAATCTTTATTCATCTTTTACATATTCACAATCCTGTTCCGGGTATATTATTTCACAACGCTTACCACCTGCCCTTCATACAGGGCCTGGTAGCCTTCGGTAATTAATTGTTCGCCGCCTTTAAGCCCGGCTTTTATCTCTACGTTATCGCCGTACACTTCCCCAATGGATACCGTTTGCTTTTTAACCACGGTCTTTCCGTCACTGCTTTTTGTAATCAGGTAAACGTATTTACCGGTCTCATCACTTTGCACAATGTTCACCGGAATCACCACCGCATTGGGTGCCGAGTAATCCAGTATACGCATGATGGCTGTCTGGTTTGGTTTTAAAGCAGGATCAGCCGGGATCTTTGCTTCGGCAACAAAACCCCTTTGTGTAAGGTCGATCGCCTGGCTTACAACAGAAAGGCTTGACGTAACTTTCTTATTTGCATCCGGTATGGTTATCTCCACAACAGAACCTTTGTGTAAACGGGTAAGATAATTTTCCGGGACACTGGTCACCACTTTCAAGGTACTGGTGTTTACAATTTTTATCTGCGGGCCAGCCTGCGTCATGCCCACGAAGGTTTCCCCTACACGTATGTTCACGATATCGGCCACGCCATTCACATCACTGTACACGTTAGCTGTTTTTAATTGCTCTACCGCAACCTGTGCCTGTTCGCCGGCAGACTTCAACTGGTTCTCGAGAGCCTCTACATTATTCTTTGCAGAGATCAACTGCACTTCGGTTCCAATGCCCTCACTCCAAAGATTTTTCTGGCGCTGGTATATATTCTTTGCAAAACTCAGCTGCGTTTTTATGCCTTCGAGCTGTTGCTTTGCAGCAGTAACCTGTTGCTGGTAAATGGCATCATCCAGTTTTAACAGCAACTGGCCTTTCTTCACAAACTGGCCCTGTATCACATATACCGCTTTAACCTGGCCTGCCATTCCTCTTGGTGAGATGTAAGAAATATTGTCGGCATCCACATGGCCCTGCAGGTCGATGTAATGCTTAAAGTCCTGGATGGTTACTGCCGCGGCAGATACTAATTTTATTTTCGCAGCATTGGCGGTATTGCTGTCGAGCTTTTCCAGTTCGGTCTGTAGCTTTTTAATCTCTGCTTCGTTCTTGGCACTTTCTGATTTTAGTTTTTCAATGGCCGCCTTCTTATCGCTGATAATGGCTTTGTCGTCTTTTGAACTGTTGCCGCAGGATGCCATGGTCAACATCGCTGATGCAGTAATGGCTATGAGTGTTATCTTTTTCATCGTATTTGGTTGGTCTGTTTTAATTATAATTTTCCGGTTGCTTGCAAGAAATCAACTTTTGCAATAATGGCATCGTACAGGGCGCTGATATAATTCGTCTGCGCTGTTTTCAGGTCAAGCTGGGCGGTGTTGATCTCTGTTGCCGAGCCGGTACCGATCTCGTATTTCTTTTTGGTCTGGTTGTATACTTTTTCTGCCAGTTCCATATTCTTCTTCTGAAAGTCCATGGTAGCGATGGCGGCAACAAAATTATCCTTCGAGCTTTCCACTTCGCGGTCGATACTGATCTTTAATGCTTCTTCCTGATTTTGGGTTTTCTGTAACTGCAACCTTGCCTGCTGTTTTCTTGCCTGCAATGCAAATCCATTGAAGATGGGAACCTTCATTTGCAGGCCGATGTAAGAACTGGTAAACCAGTCTCCTTTGCCAAACACATCGAATTTAGTACGCTGGGCCTGCTTGCTGTAACCACCAATTAAGGCAAACGTGGGTATCTGGCTGAGTTTATACCTTCTTACATTCAGGCCATTTAGTTTATTGGTGATCTCTGCTATCTGGTAATCTTTACGGTCGCTGTATTTAAACTGACTGGCTTCCAGCACACCTTCCTTCACCTGGTTATCGTCCAGTGTATCGGTAAGTACAAGGCTGTCTTTAATGGGCATTCCCATCAACAGTTTTAACCCAGAGTACCCATTTCTGAGCAAATTGTTTGCTTTCAGCTTTTCTGTTTGCAGGTTTGCCAATTGAACAGAGAGTTTATCGATATCGATCTTTTCGGTAAAGCCATTATCAAACATGATCTGCACATCGTGTTTTAATTTCTCCAGCCGGCTGATATTGGCATCAAGCAATGTCAGCTGAACTTTTCCGGCAACCAGTTGGTAATATACTTTGTAAACATTCGCCCTGATATTCTCTTCTGTGAATTCTGCAATTCTTTCCTGCAAACTGATGGTACCGTTACGGGCCTTGAGTGCGATGAACACCTGGCCATCAAAAACGATCTGGCTTAACGTAACCCCTGCATTTGCATTCCAGGGGTTGCCGAGCGGGAAAGGTATGGTACCATAATCTGATAGTCGTTGTATAGGCACTCCATTACCATCTTTTACGCCTTCTTTTACCAGTACTTCGTATGTACCCTGGGAAATAAAGTTTGGAAGTGTCTGGATAGGGATGTCGAAATTATGTGTGATCCCTGCACTTCCATTTATTTGCGGTAATGCAATCGAGGTCACATCCCTGTTCACCTGTTTCTGGATCAGTATATCCAGCAGTGCATTCTTTACCTGCACCGAATTCTGTTTGGCATAATCCACTGCCTGCTGCACGGTAAATGAGTTTACCTTTTGTGCGCTTGCCTCCTTGTTCATCAGCAACAGGGCCAGCATGAACAGGTTATAGGTCTTTATTGTTTTCATCACGGTTATTTTATTACGTATCATTTTTTTAATCCTTTTTCTTCCATGTATTTTAATACCAGTTTATACCCTTTCATTGTAACCAGGCCAAACAGATAATGAATGATGATCTCTTTTTCTATTTCCAGCAGGCTTTGTTTTACGCTGCGCTGAAACTCGGGGTTAAATGCGGTAAGCATGGTTTCCACCCGGTAGCGTGCCATGGTATCTACATTTATCTCTGGGCGGAACAGTTCTTCCCGGATACCCCGCTCTATGTTTTGCCGGCATACATTATACAGGTATTCATTGCGGTGTTTTTGAAATTTGCCAAAAGCAGCGGGGTGATATTTCTGCATGTCGAACAGGATTGACGGGTTCATGGTCTTGAACATTTCCACCATCATATCCATCACCAGGAAGATCTCGTGCACGGCATTATCGGCCCGGTCCCTGTCTTCGTTGCAAATGCACTGGTTGCTGTCTATCACATCATCCACCACCGATTCCACCAGTTCATCCTTATCCTTGAAGTACTGGTAAATGGTCTTCTTGCTCATTCCGAGGTTGGCAGCAATATCATCCATGCTCACACTGCGGATGCTGTATTGCATCACCAGGTCGTGGGCTGCTTTCTGAATGCGTTGTTTTGTATCTGGTATTATCATAATCGGGAAGCAAAACTATGGAAACTTTTCATGTAACCAAAGTTTCCATCCTCTTTTTTTACGCCTAACTACTAATAAGGGACTATATAGGGGCGTAAGCCATTTTAGTTTTTTTATAGATTGTTCATTTACAATGTGTTTTATTACCGAATGACTACTAATAAGGGACGGGTAGCATTTTAAATCTAAAACACAACTAAATGAGCAATCGCAAAAGAGTAGCCATTATTATATGGTTAATAGTTTTTCTCCTTCTGCTGGTACTGAAAGCAAAATAGATATAGTCGGGGAGTTGCTGAATGATATGAAAAGAAATGTTACCCGCAGTTTTATCACAAAAAATACGGCAGTTGAAGAAGGTAAGTACAAAGTATTTAGGGTATATATTTTTTGGATAGTCCCTATTTACAAGTCTGTTACTGTTCTGACGGGGTAATCATTTCTAAGTTGGCTTCGGTAATGTACTTGCGCTGGAATTTACCATCAATTTTTCCTTCGCAAAGAACTAAATCGGTAACAACTGAATCCGGGAATCGTTTTTCAGTTCCATAGCTGAAAGCATTTAAAACGCCTCCTGCATAATTTACCTTGTACTCAACAACCATAACCTTTTCTTCGGTTACTCTGATTTTTACAATGTCGCCTTTTTTGAATTTTGTGGTTGACATAGAATATTGTTTTACTTGTTACTAAATATGAAGTCCCGGCAGCAACCGGGCTTCTTTGTAAATATACTAATATTTTGTTACATAAGTGGTTTTACTCATCATTTTACGTAAATTCTACATGCAGTTAAAAATGAATATCGCATTTTATGGGTTATTAAAATTGTTCTTAACTTTGCCCTCTCTTAACGATTTTGTTAAAAGAGGATGCTATCTAATGTTCTTAAAACATTTTTATCGTTAATTCGTTGTAATAAATAAACTGATTATCATGGAAGAGCTAAAAAAACGAGTTGATTTTGTTTTCGATGGATTCTTCTATTTTTTCGGCTTCATAGAAAACCCTGCTGGTAGAAAGGTTAAAATAATGATGGAAGAATCAGCAGCGGATAAAATCAAGGCGGATTTAAAAAGAGTAAACAAGGATTACCGCAAGAAATTTGATGAAATGCGGAAAGAAGCCCTTTGCCTTGAGTAGTCGTTCCAATCATAATAAAAAGAAAGTTGTTGTTCGACCTGACCAAACGGTTGAAGGGACAAGTTTTGAAGGTATTATTCCAGACCCAGAAACACTAAAGGAGTTGGAGGTACTTGCGCCTGGATGTACTCAAAAGTGGATGGAGTTGGCGGAGAGTGAAATAAAAAGCCGCCAGAAAAACGAAGGACGTATTACATGGACTTTCAGGACAAGTACAATTTTGGGGCAAATTCTTGCTTTTGTTAGCAGTACAATGATTTTTGCGGTTGGTTGTTATGCTTTGTATTTGGGATACCCTACCGCAGGAGCTACTATTATCACAGGAAGTGCCGCAAGTGTTATAGCTGCGTATTATTTTCGTAGCCATCGTAATAAAGATTAATTTCCCTTTTTACTTTTATTGTTTTCGAGTTTCTTAATCGGAGTCTTTAACAGCCGTTTCAATAACTCATCTGCTGTCAGGTTTGTTTTGACGGTAATAGGAGCGGGAGTCTTTTTCTTTGCTTTCTTTTTCACTTATTAAATCTTTGTAGGTTAATCTGCCTTGTAGCTGTCCTAAAGATAAAACAAATCTATCGCTGTCCTTTATTTTACGGGTATTATATCTAAAGGCAAACTCATCACAAAAGGCTTGTAGATGCTTTGGGCTTGCCCTGTGGTAGATGCCATACAATCCCCGTTTCATTACTGCCCAAAGTCCTTCAACGGTATTGATATGAATATCCCCGTTAACCCATTCCTTTTTAGAGTGGCAAACGGTCTGCCTTTCATAGTCCCTCAATATGTACTTATACAGATTGCTTTCATCGGTCATTAGGATAGTATTTACCGGGCTAACGTGCTTCTTTACTAATTCCCCTACATTCTGTTTATTGATACTGTCTATTGCCTTTATAATGGCTGTGCCGTCCCTTTGGATTATGCCTATGGCTGCTCCCTTGTTTTCGTACTTCCCTGACTGGCTTAATCTTTCCACTTCATCCGGTGGAGTTGCCTTGTATTTAGAGCGATATTTCTTAGACAAATAGGTTTCGTCAATTTCAACCACTCCCGATAATACCACATCAGTTTTAGGGGTTAATACCTGCCTTATCCTGTGCATCATGAACCAGCTATTCTTTTGGGCAATCCCAAGCTGTCTGCCTAATGTATAGGATGAGATACCTTTCTTTGAACTTGTTACAAGGTATATCCCTGCCAGCCATTTAGTAAGGGGTATGTTACTGGCTTCCATGAACGTCCCTACTGTAACGCTAAACTTCTTATGACAGGTTTTATCCGTACACTTGTATCGTTTCCCTCCCTCAATAACATAGGCTTTTTCATTATTGCAATAAGGGCACACAACCCGTCCCGCTCCCCACCTTTGTTCAGCCACATAATTACGGCAGGTTTGCTCATCAGGCATTGATTTTATTAACTCCAAAAGATTAGTAAACATGGTTTATAAGGTTTAAATTAGTATTCTCAAAACAACTTATTATGCCAAACATTGATTTTATTTATCCTAATGACGAGAAACCTAACAATTATTTACAACTGGAAAGAACGGCAAACCAAATGTATCTGCGTGTGTTTGATGCCTTCCCAAATAGCTCTACTATTTTCACATGGCAAGAAAGCGACCGCAAATATCTTATTGGCTCTGACATTGGAATAAATCTATTCCATGATGCAGAGAGCAGATGGCATGCCGAACACTCTCAGGGATAATGTGTCCTTTTTCATCCAATTGCCCCACCCACGTTGTGCAATAACAATGTCCAATTCCTTTGTTCAATTGTTTTGGTAATTGGTCAATGCTGATATATTTACGCCCATCAATTCCCTCCTTAAAAATATTTTTTTCAACGGCTTCAATCCCTTCAAATCCTTTACTGTCTTGTAAGGATGAGTCTTTTTCGTGTCCCCGATTAGTAGTCATTCGGCTTTTTTTGCCATTTGTCATAAAAAAATAACATGGGCTGATCCGGAAGAGCTGTGCTTACCACGCAGTGAAAGGGGATTCAATAAGTTATCTTTGATCCACAAAATGAACCATCATGAAAAGAAATTTTCGCTACAAAAAGGCATTTCAGTATTTCCTGCAGGGACTTTTGATACTGGGGCCGGTTACCATTACCGCATATTTCATCTTCTGGGCGGTAACCACCATCGACAGCCTCATTCCCATCTTTACCCACACCGATGCACAGGGCGTGGTACACGTGCAGAACTACGGGATCGGCTTTTTGCTGATCATTGTAGTGCTGGTAGTGATCGGGTATTTCAGCTCCTTTTTCATTACGGCCCGTATCCTCAATTTCTTCGACAAACTGCTGGAAAGAACCCCGGGCATCAAACATATTTATTCAACCACACGTGATTTTTTTGAAGCTTTTGCCGGCGACAATAAGAAATTCACCAAACACGTGCTGGCCAATGTAGATGACAACGATGTGTGGCGCTTTGGCTTTGTTACCCGGGAAGACATGGAGGATTTTGAACTGCATGAATACGTGACCGTTTATATACCCATGGCCTATTCCGTTGCAGGAAACGTATATGTGATACCGAGAAACCGGGTAAAGCCTATTCAAAA
>Ga0209023_10002927_pt1 | contig 20746 bp, 23 predicted proteins | sample LakOneMetagenome_FD_187468 | JGI IMG/M metagenome (GOLD analysis project Ga0209023, IMG submission 187468) | Freshwater and sediment microbial communities from Lake Erie, Canada (SPAdes) (version 2) | ecosystem: Environmental > Aquatic > Freshwater > Lentic | place: Lake Erie, Canada...
CCTCTTGGTCTTTCAGCTCGTCAGCTCAATCTGGCGCGCTTGGCACAATGATGCCGTTGTCAGGAGGGTGGAGTCCATCACATTACGGTGGGCACTCCGTGCCCACGCGGAACGTGCCGCTGTGTTGGCGGCGTTTGGACCCGGGATGCGGCCGTTTGCAGGCGCGTCCAAATGATCATTCGAGACGTTTCGACAGGCTAGCTTGGCGGTGGGAACGCTGCTAACTGTCCGCTAGCTTCCGCGTGGGCACGCCGTGCCCACCGTACGGTTGCGGTCCCGGGTCAAATCATGCGCACATCGCTTTCAACGGTTGCTACGATCCGCCAAGAACTGCTGCGCACGCGGATGCTGCGGCTGCGTGAAGAACTGCTCCGGCGTCCCCTTCTCCAAAATCTTCCCCTCGGCCATGAACAGGATCCGGTCCGCGACATCCCGCGCAAACCCCATCTCGTGCGTCACGCACACCATGGTCATGCCCTCCCCGGCCAGCCTGCGCATCACCTGCAGCACCTCGCCCACCATCTCGGGATCGAGCGCGCTGGTCGGCTCGTCGAACAGCATGATCGGCGGGCGCATCGCCAGCGCGCGGGCAATCGCCACGCGCTGCTGCTGGCCGCCGGACAGCTGGTGCGGATAGGCATCGGCCTTGTGCGCCAGCCCCACACCCTCGAGCAGCTCCATCGCATACGCCCTTGCCTCGGCCTTGCTGGCGCGCTTCAGGTTCACCGGCGCCAGCATGCAGTTCTCCAGCGCCGTCAAATGCGGGAACAGGTTGAACTGCTGGAACACGAAGCCGATCCCGGCGCGCAGCGCGTTCACGTCGAGCCCGCGCGCATGGATGTCGCGGCCGTCGACGGCAATGCGGCCGCCGTCGATTTCCTCCAGCCGGTTCAGGGTACGGATCAGGGTCGATTTACCGGAACCCGAAGGCCCGCACACGACCACGACTTCGTTCTTGGCGACGGTTTCGGTCACGTCGACCAGCGCGTGATACGCGCCGTACCACTTGTTGACTTGTTCGAGAACGATCATCGTTCAACTCTCTTTACAGCGAAATGGGTGTGACCCGCGCGGCGCGGCCGCCGAGGCGGCGTTCCAGCAGGAAGGCCAGTCGCGACAGGCCGAAGCACAGCACGAAATAGGTCAGCGCCAGGATGATGTAGACCTCGACTGCCTTGGTGAACACCAGGGTATTCACCTGGGTGGCGATGAACGACACTTCGGACAGGCCGATGATGTAGCCCAGCGAGGTCGCCTTGATGGTCGATACCAGCTGGTTGACCAGCGACGGCAGCACATGCTTGAGCGCCTGCGGCAGCAGCACCAGGCGCAGCGCCTGGAAATAACCCAGGCCGAGCGAACGGGCACTTTCCAGCTGCCCTTTCGGCAGCGCGCGGATGCCGGCGGCGACGATCTCGGCCAGGTAGACCGCGTCGAACAGCACCAGCGTCATCAGCATGGTGGTGGCTTGCCCGGTCTTCACGCCGGTCACGGCCGGCAGGAAGAAGTAGGCCCAGAATACGACCAGCAGCAGCGGCACGGCGCGCACCACCTGCACCAGCGCCGTCACCGGCCAGCGCACGGCGCGGTAAGGGCTGACGCGCGCCACGCCCAGCAGCAAGCCGAGCGGCATCGCCAGCACCAGGGCGCCGGCCGACAGCAGGATGGTCAGCGAGAGGCCGCCCAGCGGCCCGTTCGGGTATTGGCCGACAAGGAAGTACAGCCAGTATTCCTGGATCAGTTCGATCATGATCGTCCCCTTACACCGTACGCACCGGGAAGCGGCGCTGATACAGCTGCGCGGCCAGGGAGATCAGCAGCGACACCGTCAGGTAGGCCAGTGTCGCAAACGTGAACGCTTCCACGCTGCGAAAGCTCGCGGTTTCGACGCGCGCGGCCTGGTACATCATTTCGGCGGCGCCGATCACGGTGGCGACGCTGGTATCCTTCCACAAATTGACGGTTTGCGACAGCAGCGGCGGCACCGAGATACGGATCGCCTGCGGCATCAGCACCAGGCGCACGGCGGCGAAGCGTCCCAGGCCGAGCGAACGCGCCGCTTCCAGCTGCGCGGCCGGCACGGCACGGATGCCGCTGCGGATGTCCTCGGCCATGTGCACGCCGGCGTACAGGCTCAGGGCGATCACGGCGCAGATGGCTTCCGGATTGCTGTCGTAGAGCGCCATTTTGACCGGCTCTGGCAGCAGCTCGGGAAAGGCGAAGTACCAGAACAGCAAATGGGCCAGCAGCGGCACGTTGCGGATGCCCTCGACGATGACGGCGCCAACGGACTGCAGCACCCGGTTCGGCGAGCTGCGCATCAAGGCGAGGAGCGCGCCAAACGGCAAGGCCAGCACGAAGCTGGCCGCCGTCAATTGCAGGGACAGGATGAGACCCTGTACCAGCCAGTCATGGTACTGGCCGGATTGCAGGATGCTGGGATCGAAAAACGTCAAGGCTTACTGCTCAGATCTTGTCGGTGCTGATGGTGAACGTGCGCTTGGCCATGTTCGGGCGGGTGCCCGGCCCATACCACTTGTTGAACAGGCCGTTGGCCGCGCCGCTGGCTTCCAGCTCGCGCAGGGTGGCGTCGACCACGCCCTTCAGGTTCTTCTCGCCCTTGCGCAGGCCAAGGGCGATCGACTCGACGCCGATGCTGGTCGGCAGGATGGTGAAGTTCTTCGCCGCCGGACCGAGCTTGCCGTAGTCGGCCAGCAGCGAGGATTCGTCGTTCACGTAGGCGATGCCCTTGCCCTGCTGCAGCGCCTGGAAGGCTTGCTGGGTGTTCTCGAAAGTGACGATGTTCGCGGTCGGCACGGCGGCGCGGATATTCGTTTCCTGGGTGCCGCCACGGACCGTGACGACCTTCTTGCCGGCCAGTTGCGGCAGCGCGGTGATGCCGCTGGCGGCGCGCACCATGACTTTCGAGCCGGTGACGAAGTGGGTCAGCGCGAAGTCGACCTGGGACTCGCGTTCCTTGTTGTGGGTGAGCGTGGCCGCCAGCACGTCGACGTGGCCCTGCTGCAGCTCGGGAATACGGGCGGCCACCGACAATTGCTTGAACACTGGCTTGACGCCGATCTTCTTGGCCACGGCCTTGGCCAGGTCGATTTCGTAGCCGACCAGTTCGCGGGTCTTCGGATCGATGAAGCTGTTCGGCTCGTCGGTGCCGAGCACGCCGAACACGATCTCGCCCTTTTTCTTGATGTCGGCCAGCTGATCGGCATGGGCGGCATTCGCGAAGGCGAACTGGGCGCAAAGCGCGATGGCGCAGCTGGCAAGGGAAAAGCGCAGGGTACGGCTGGTGGCCATGAGATCTCCGACGGCATGAATGAACGAACCGTGAAGTATATTCGATGTGAATGACACGGTGAAGGATCGAATTCCCATAAGGACATGTCGGAATGGCATAAAGGCGCGGCGCCGGGTGGTCGGCGCCGCGCCTGCTGCAACGCTCGCTCCTGCTTCAGTTACCGCCGGCTGCCTTGCCCGCCGCCTGGCCGCTGCCCGAGGCGCCGCCGCTGAGCGAGCCATTCACCGAGGCCGAGGCCGGCAACTGGCTGGCCCGCGCCTGGTCCGCCAGGCCGCGCGCGCCGCCGGTCACGCCAGCTGCGCCGGACTGGACCGCACTGCGGGCATTGGCGGCGCTGCCGACAGCATAGTCGCGGGTAGCGGCGGCCTGGCTGCGGGCGGCGCCGGCCACGGGCGCGGCGGCCGACCGGGCACTGCCTGCCGCGCTGCCGGCCAGCTCGCGCGCGCCGCCCGCGAATCCGGCCGGGTTGACGTTGCCGGAAACGCCGACACTGCCCGCCGTAGTGCCGTTCGCGTCAGCGCCGACGCTGCCCGTGGGTTGTGCGGCGGGTGCGGCAGGTGCGTCGCCTGCAGGAATGGCGCCGGCCAGGCCTGGGCCACTGCGCGAGAGGCCGCCGGCCAGGCCGGCATCGCCGTTGCCGCCGATGTTGCCGCTGGCGCTGCCACCGGCATTACTGTTCGATTGCATCGCGCCGCCGCCAGCCGCGCCGAGGGCGCCGCTCAAGCCGCCGGTCAGGCTGCCCGCCGCGCTGCCGCGGCCGCTGCCGCCCGCTTCGGCGCCGGACTGGCGAACCGGGGTTGCACGTTCGGCCGGCAGCGCACGTTCGACGCGGCGCACATCCGGCATCGGCGCAGCCTGGCGCATGCCGGCCATGCCGCCGCCGATCATGCCGCCGACGGAGCCGCCCAGGCCGCCGCCGCCGCCCAGCAACTGGGCCTGGGCCGACGTGGCGGCGGACAAGGCGAAAACGATGGCGAGCTGGCGAACGATGTTGTTGGTATTCATGGTGGTTTCTCCTGTTAGAGGCGCGCATTCGGCGCCGTTATCAGGAAAACGAACGGGCTCGGCCGTTTGTTCCATCCATCCAAAAATATTTTTAGACATCTAGCGGAAGCGCGCCGGATCGATGCGCAAGGCGGCGCCGACCACGCCATGGCCGGTAGCATTACTGATGCGATCGCCCTCGCGCACCGCCTGGGCCGTCAGCGCGGCAATGGCGCGCGTGGCGCCGGCGCGGTCCGGCCGGGGCAGCGACTTCGACAACAGGCCGGCAACCAGGGGCGCCACGAACGAGGTGCCGCGCACCTGGCGGTAAGGCGGCGTGCCGATCGCCGCGCTCACCATCTGGCTGCCTGGCGCCGCGAACATGACTTGCGGACCGCGGCCGGCTTCCGGTAGCGGCCGGCCCTGGCGGTCGACGCCGCCGACCCCGACCACGCCCGGGTAGCTGGCCGGATACAGCGGCGGCGCGGCCGGTCCGTCGTTGCCGACGGCCGCCACCAGCAGGTGCCCGCGCGCGACCATCGCGGCCACCACCCGCGCCAGGGTCGCGTTCGGCGGCCCGACCAGGCTGATGTTCACCACGCCCACGCCCGAGCGCGCCATCCAGCCGAGTGCGCCGGCGATCTTGTCGGCCGAGCCGCCGGTCGGACTGTCGCAGTAGATGTCGGCCGCGAACAGGCGGGTTCCCGGAGCGGCGCCGGCAAAGCGGTCCGAACGTCCGACCAGCAACGCCGCCACCGCCGTCCCGTGCGGCGCCGGGTGGCGCGTGCCGTCGCAGCCGAAGGATTCGATGGCGGCATCCTCGAAGACCGGATGGCCGGTGTCGACGCCGCTGTCGACCAGGCCGACCGCGCCGCTCCCGCCCGTCCCGCCGCGCGCGGCCTGGCCGGGTGCGCCACCGGCCGGCGGCAGCGCGCCACTGCCCGTATACACATGGTTGAAGTCGTAGGAGCCGTCCGGGTCGAGCGCGCGCAGGCGGGCCAGGGCCTCGCCCGTCGCCAGGTCGGCGGGCGCGCGCAGCACGACCAGCGACTCGCCCAGTTCCTCGTAGCGTTCCTCGCGCACCACCTGGAAGCCGAGGCCAAGCGCGGTGCGCAAGGCTTCCGGGTCCGGCGAATTGGCCAGGATCTCGCGCCGCACCACCGGCGCGCCGCGCGGATCGGCTTCCAGCAGCGCGCCGTGGCGCTGCAGCAGGCGCGCCACACTGTCCAGGCGCAGTCCGCGCAGGTCGCCCGGCACGCCGCGCTCTAGCAGGCGCTCGGCCGGACGCGCCAGGCCGTCCAGTCCGACGACGCCCGCGGGCTGGGGAAGGTTCAGGCTGGGCAGGCGCAACTGCGCCTGGGCCGCCCCGGCCCAGCACAGGAGCAGCAGGCAGGCCAGGCGCGTGCGGCGTAAATGGACACTGTTCATGAAGGCGATCATAAGGGTTGCACACTGTTCTGTATGAAAAAACGTTTGGCGGATGGAATAAAATCCATGCCGCCACCGTTTTACTCCATGTGAACCCTGCCCAACCCATGCTTGCCAACGAACTTGCCGCCCTGCTGCCCCGGATGCGACGCTTCGCGCGTTCGATCACCTTCCATCGGGAAGATGCCGATGACCTGGTCCAGGTCGCGATGGAGCGTGCGCTCGGCCGCGGCGAACAATATACAGAAGGAACCCGGCTCGACAGCTGGCTGTTCCGCATCATCCGCAATGCCTGGATCGACGAAGTGCGCAGCCGCATCCGGCGCGACGCCGTCTTCGCGCCGGAAGAAGAAGGCGAGCACGTCGGCCACGACAGCCTCGAAGCGCACAGCCAGCGCCTGGCCGTGCAGAAGGCGATGAGCCTGCTGTCCGAGGAACACCGCATGGTGATCGGCCTGGTGCTGGTCGACGGGTTGCCCTACAAGGAAGCGGCGGCGGTGCTCGAAATCCCGATGGGCACGCTTACCAGCCGCCTGTCCCGGGCCCGTGAAGCCCTGCAAAAACTGTTGTCCGAAGAAAAAGCCGCATCATGAACCCGACCTCCCCCTACCCCGACGACATCCTGATGGCCTATGCCGATGGCGAGCTGGACGAGCCGCAGCGCAGCGAAGTGGAGCGCGCCGTACGCGCCGATCCGGCCCTGGCCGCCGCCGTCGAACGCCACCGCGCGCTGCGCAAGGAGGTCTTCGAGGCATTCGCCGGCGTGCTGGACGAGCCGGTGCCGGACCGGCTGCAGCACGCGGGGTCGGACAAGGTGCACTCGCTCGCCGCTGCGCGCAGCGCCCGCGCCCGTGGCGGCGCGGCGGCAAACGCCGCGCGCCGCGCCGCCTGGCCGCGCTGGACCGCGCTGGCCGCCACCCTGGTCGTGGGCGTGCTGGCGGGCCGCGTCTGGCTCGGCGGCGACGGCGGCGACGGCGGCTATGTCAGCGCCGACGCCAGCGGACGCCTGGCCGCGCGCGGCCAGCTGGCCGACGCCCTGTCGCGCCAGTTGGCCAGCGAGCCGGCGCCGGACAGTCCGGTGCGCATCGGGGTCAGCTTCGCTACCCGGGACGGCGGCTATTGCCGCAGCTTCAGTGTGGGCGCCGATGCCGGCCTGGCCTGCCGCGATGGCGACGGCTGGCGCATCCCGGTGCTGGACAAGGCCGGCGCCAGCGGCGGCGCCTACCGCCAGGCCTCCAGCGGCATGCCGCCGGCGGTGCTCGACGCCATCGACGAGCGGATCGCCGGCACCACCATGGACGCGGCCGCCGAACGCGCGGCGCGCGAACGCGGCTGGAAGCGCTGAACGGCTACCGGCAACTTTCGGGCCCGTGCTATACAATCGACGCCACCCGGCGCCTGGACGCCGGGGCCGCATCGAATAGGAGAAAAACATGTCGGGCTACAGCATCAACATCGAACAAAAAACGCTCGCGGGGAACAACTTCCGCGAAGTCCTGTACACCACCGAGCGCAGCCAGCTGGTCATCATGACCCTGCAGCCGGGCGAAGAAATCGGCCTCGAACACCATACCGGCCACGACCAGTTCATCCGCGTCGAGGCGGGCGAAGGTGTGGCGATCCTGGACGGCGAACGGCACCAGCTGGAAGACGGCGTGGCCGTCGTGATCCCGGCTGGGACCGAGCATAATGTGATCAATACCTCGCAGACCGAAGCGATGCGCCTGTACACGCTGTACACCCCGCCTGAGCATCCGGACGGCATCGTGCATGCGACCAAGGCGGAGGCGGACGAGTACGAGAAGCAGCATCACGCGGAGTGATGTGCTGTAGCGCGCCGGTGCTGACCGGCGCTTGCCTGTTTGGGGCGTTCGCAGTGGTGGGTTCGAGAACCCACCCTACGCGCTTCTCGGAGCGGCGTGATCGGACGGTTTTGTAGGGTGGACTCCCGAGTCCACGCTGTCATACCTGGGCAGGTCGCAATGTGTGAACCAGATCGCGGCGCAAGCAGGCCAGATGAAGCCTCTCGACGGGCACACGCCGTACCGCGTGGACTCGGGAGTCCACCCTACGGGAATGCCTCGGTAGCGGGCCTCAAGCATCCTTGGCGCGGGCGCGGTCTTCCAGCAGCGCGCGTTCGCGCGCATTTGTCGTCATGGCCGCCGCGCGGGCGAATTCGGCGCGGGCTTCCTCCCTTCTTCCCAGCTTTTCCAGCAAGTCGCCGCGCACGCTCGGCAGCCACTGGTAATCCTGTAAACGCGCATCGCCGGCCAGCCTGTCGACCAGGGCCAATCCCGCCGCCGCGCCCTCGGCCATGCCGACCGCCACCGCGCGGTTCAGCTCCACCACCGGCGACGGCATGACGCGCGCCAGTTCTCCGTACAGCCCGGCGATTGTCGACCACTCGGTCTCGTGCGCGGTGCGCGCCCGCGCATGGCAGGCTGCGATTGCCGCCTGCAGCGCATACGGGCCGTGACGTCCGCCCAGCGCCTCGGCGCGCGCCAGCGCAGCCAGGCCGCGCCGGATCAGGAGCTTGTCCCAGCGCGCGCGGTCCTGGTCGAGCAGCAGCACCGGCCGGCCGGCGGCATCGACACGGGCCTTGGCGCGCGCGGCCTGCAATTCCATCAGCGCGGTCAAGCCATGCGCTTCGGGTTCCGCGGGCGCCAGGCCGGCGAGCATGCGGCCCAGGCGCAGGGCTTCGTCGAGCAGCGCCGGGCGCATCCAGTCGTCGCCGGCGGTGGCCGTGTAGCCTTCGTTGAAGACCAGGTAGACTACCTCGAGCACCGAGCCCAGGCGCTCCGGCAGCGCTTCCGGCGGCGGCAGCTCGAACGGTATGCCGGCCTGACCCAGCGTGCGCTTGGCGCGAACGATGCGCTGGGCAATCGTCGGCTCCGGCACCAGGAAGGCGCGCGCGATCTCGTGGGTCGACAGGCCGCCGACCAGCTTCAGGGTCAGCGCGATCCGCGCCTCCTTCGACAGGACAGGATGGCAGGCGATGAACATCAGGCGCAGCAGGCCGTCGCCGACACCGCTGCGGGCGTCGTCGAGGCTGTCGACGAAATCGGGCACGATGGTGGCCTCCTGCGCTTCCAGGTCGAGCCCGATCTGCTGGAGCTTTTCCCGAAGCAGCTTGTCGCGGCGCAGGCGGTCGAGCGCGGCGTTCTTTGCCACGCGCATCAGCCAGGCGCCTGGGTTGTCGGGCACGCCGGCGGCCGGCCAGGTTTCCAGCGCGGCCACCAGCGCGTCGCCGGCCAGTTCCTCGGCCAGGCCGATGTCGCGCACCAGGCGTGCGACACCGGCCACGATCCTGGCCGACTCGATGCGCCAGACCGCGGCAATGGCCTGGTCGGTACCGGCCCGGCTGCCCGTCTGCGTCATGCCTGGGGCGGAACGGCGTTCGGGTCCATGTACATCAGTTCCCAGCCGTGGCCGTCGAGGTCTTCGAAGCTGTGGTAGTACATGAAGCCGTGGTCCTGTTTCTCGTTCGGCGCGCGCCCGCCGCCGGCCACCGCCTTGGCCACCATGCTGTCGACCTGTTCGCGGCTGTCGCAGGACAGGCAGGTCAGCACTTCGGTGCTGGCCTGGGCGTCGGCCACCGGCTTCTTGGTGAAGGTCTGGAAGTAGGCTTCCTGCAGCAGCATGGCGTAGATGTTCTCGCCGACGATCATGCACAGGGCGCGCTCGTCGCTGAACTGCGGGTTGAAGGTAAAGCCGAGGCCGGCGAAGAATGCGCGGGTCTTGCCGATGTCCTTCACCGGCAGGTTGACGAAGATCTGCTTATGCATGGGATATCCCTGTTCTGTGTGGTCGAGGATGGCCCAACTTAATGCCGAGGCTGGCTGCCGGCTTCCAGTTCGCGGAAGCGCTCGATGGCCGGCGTCTCGGGAAAATCGTCGAGCTCGATAATCTGGCGCACCTCGATTTCGGCGTCCAGCCCTTCGCCGCGCGGGTTCGGGAAGCGGCGCGCCCACTCAAGGGCTTCCTCGCGCGACCGTACCCCGATCATGGTGAAGCCGGCGATCATTTCCTTCGATTCCGTGAACGGGCCGTCGATAACGGTGCGTTCGCCGCCCCGATAGCGGATGCGCATGCCGCGGCTGCTCGGGTGCAGGCCGCTGGCGTCGAGCAGGACGCCGGCGCGACCGAGTTCGCCGTGGTAGTCGGCCATTGCATTGAGCAGGTCTTCGCCGGGCAGGCAGCCGGCTTCGGACTCTGGCGTCGCTTTAACGATGATCATGAAGCGCATGTTCGTTCTCCTGTTTAAAGAGTTCCGGCCCGGGGCGGTTGCCCCGTCAACACCGGTTCTTTCCACGACGACGAACGGACGGGCCGGAAATCGACACGCCATGCAAACATTTTTTCAGCGCAGGCTCAACTTTCGTAGCACGGCGCCAGGGCGCGCACCTCGACTGTCGCCCACTCCGCGGCGGGACAGCGGGCGGCCAGCGCCACCGCCTCCTCGTGCGTGGCCACATTCACGTGGAAAAAACCGCCGATCATTTCCTTGGCTTCCGCAAACGGACCGTCGACGACGCGCGCCTGGCCGTTGTCCTTTGTGACGCGCGTGGCCCGGGCCAGCGGCGCCAGCGATTGCGCATCCAGCAGCACGCCTTCTTCACGCAAGGCATCGCCGAAGCGCAGCATGCGCTCGTACAGGGCACGGCCCTCGAGGTCGGAGCGGGTAGCGCGCTGGCCGACGGGCTCGTGGATCAGCAACATGTAGGACATGGGGTTCCTTGGCGAGGTGTAGAGAACATGTCGGAAGGTGACAGAATCACAATCACGCATTCTACGTGCGGACTGCCCAGTCAAGCACGCTGCGGCGCGCAAAAATCCCGGCTGGCGCAATCGTGCGCGCGCTGCTGTGTTGGCGCGACAGGAACATTGGCCAACTGCGCGGTGGGCACAGATTGCGCTCGGAATTGGCTGAGGCGCCGTCCGACAGTTCCTACAGATGTATCGCGTTATCTCCTATTGTTCCTCGCTGCCCACGCGCTACCATGGGTCATCGACATGCAAAGCGGGAGGCAACGATGGGTGAAAACAAGGGTAAAGGTACGAAAGGCCGGAATTACGACGAACTGAGCGGCGTCGGCACCAGCAGTGCCGGCATCACCGGTACCACCGGTAACCTGAACAACGGTGTACGCGACGGCGGCATCGGCAAGCCATCCTCGCGCGACAGCGGCAATCGGGCCGGCAACATGCAATCGGCCGAGATCGACGACGATGTCACGCCGGCGCTCGGCACGGGCAGCCGCTCGGGCGGCGCGGCAGGCAACCAGCAAAGCGGACTGCAGCAGCAACAGCAGTCCGGCCAGCAGCAGTCCGGTGCCCTGCAGTCGCAATCAGGCTCGCGGCAATCGGGTTCGCAGCAATCAGGTTCGCAACAATCCGGTTCCCAGCAGTCGGGGTCCCAGCAGTCCCAATCCGAGCAATCCGGATCGCAACAATCCAGCACATTGCAATCGAAGCGCAGTCTGGACCAGGACGTGTTGGGCAAGGAGAACTGAGGCTCCGGCGGCATCCTCGGCCGCCACGACTCCGACCGGCGCAGGCGCTGCGGTATCATCCGCACGCCTGCGCATCCTTGCGTGCAGCCGCGGCACGTGCCGGGCGCCGCCCACCTCACCTGACATCCCATGCGAATACTGCTGCGCAGCCTGGTCCTGATCGTGCTCTTTGTCGGCGCCTATGCGCTGTTCGGTCCCTACATCAAGAACGCGCTGTACGCGATGCGCCTGGCAGCACAGCCGGTACCGGCCGCGCTGCCGGTGCCGGTACGCGGCGTCGTGCCGCGCGCCCTGCGCGACACCTGGGGCGGCGCACGCAGCGGGGGCCGCAGGCACGAGGGCATCGACATCTTCGCCAGGCGCGGAACGGCCGTGATCTCGTCCACCGAGGGCGTGGTCCTGCGCGTCAGCACCAACAACCTGGGCGGCCAGGTGGTCTGGGTGCTCGGACCGGGCGGCCAGCGCCATTATTACGCCCACCTCGACAGCTATGCCGACATCGAGAACGGCCAGCGCGTCCGTCCCGGCACCATCCTCGGCTACGTCGGCACCACGGGCAACGCGGCCGGCACGCCGCCGCACCTGCACTACGGCATCTACGAAAGCGGCGGCGCCATCAATCCCTACCCCCTGCTGCGCGCGCAAGCCGCGCCGGCGCGCACGACGACACCCGCGCGCTGACGCCATTTTCCTGGCTGTGATGTAATGCAGGCTCGCATACCGAACAGGAGAACCCGATGCAATCCCAGGAACCGCCACGCCCCGCCAACCCGAGCGAACTCGACGAAGACACCCTCGCTTTCGTGCGCCGTGTGTTCCAGCATGCGCGCACCGGCGAGGCGGGCGAGCTGGCCACCCTCCTCGGCCAGGGCCTGCCGCCCAACCTGCGCAACGAACGCGGCGACAGCCTGCTGATGCTGGCCTGCTACCACGGCCACCTGGACGCCGCCCGCGTCCTGCTCGAACACGGCGCCGACCCGGAACTCCTGAACGATGCGGGCCAGACCCCGCTGGCCGGCGCCGCCTTCAAGGGCGACCTGGCGGTAGCGACCCTGCTGCTCGACAGCGGCGCCGGGGTCGACGCCTCCGGCCCGAACGGCAAGACCGCACTGATGATCGCCGCCATGTTCAACCGCGTCGACATCGCCCGCCTGCTGCTGGCCCGCGGCGCCGATCCCTACGCGGTCGACGCCACCGGCATCTCCGCCCTCGACGCCGCCGCGAAAATGGGCGCCGACGACACCGTCGCCCTCCTCACGTCGATCACCGAAGAACGTTGACACGTAGGGTGGACGGCTACGCCGTCCACGCGTTCAACCACCGCCGCATCATTCGCGCTACAACCATCCCCCAATATCCAACTCCTCAAAACGCCCCCACATAATTCTCCGCCAGCGCCGTACTCATCGCCCGCGACGCCACCACATTCTCCAGCTCCGCCCGCTGCACCTGCCGCTCGAACGGCGACGCATCCGCAAACGTATGCAGCATCCTGGTCATCCACCACGAGAAATACTCCGCCCGCCAAATCCGCTTGAGGGCCGCCTCCGAATACCCATCCAGCCCCGCCTCGCTCCCCTTCTTGTAGAAATCATCCAGCGCCCGCGCCAGAATCTTCACATCCGAAATCGCCAGGTTCATCCCCTTGGCCCCGGTAGGCGGCACGATGTGCGCCGCGTCCCCCGCCAGGAACAGCCGCCCCGCGCGCATCGGCGCGCACACGAAGCTGCGCATCCCGATGATCCCCTTCTGGAAGATGCGCCCTTCATTCAGCTTCCAGCCATCGTTGTTCTCCAGGCGCCCATGCAGCTCGGCCCAGATGCGGTCATCCGACCAGTTATCGACGTGGTCCTTCGGATCGCACTGGAAGTACAGCCGCTGCACGGTGGGCGAGCGCGTCGACACCAGCGCAAACCCGCGTTCGTGCTGCGCATAAATCAGCTCATCCGACGACGGCGCCGACTCGACCAGGATGCCGAACCAGCCAAAGGGATACGTCCGCTGATAGTCCTGGCGCAGCGTTTCCGGAATCATCGGGCGCGACACGCCATGGAACCCGTCGCAGCCGATCACGAAATCGGCCTCGATGCGCTGGGCCTCGCCCTTGTGCACAAAATTCACCACAGGCCGGCTGCCGTCCGTGCCCTGCAGCTTCACCTCGCTCGTCTCGAACAGGATCTGCCCGCCGGCCGCCAGCCGCGCCGCCACCAGGTCGATGATTACCTCGTGCTGCGGATAGACGGTAATCGCCTTGCCGGTGAGTTCGGTGAGATCGATGCGGTGCCGTTGTCCGCCGAAGGCGAACTCGATCCCGTGGTGCAGCGCCCCTTCCTTGCGCATGCGCTCGCCGACGCCCGCGTCGTTGAGGATATCCATGCTGCCCTGTTCCAGCACGCCGGCGCGGATCGTCGCTTCGATCTCCGCGCGGCTGCGCGACTCGAGCACCACGGACTCGATGCCGTTCAGGTGCAGCAGATGGGATAGCAAAAGGCCGGCCGGACCGGCGCCGATGATGGCGACCTGGGTGCGCATGATGTTGTCTCCGTTTGTGTTTTGTATGAGGAGATCGTAGTGCGCGTGAACGCCGATATGAATGGATGAAACCTCATAAAACTTGTACTATTTTTGCATTCTCTTGCAGACACCGAGGACCGCCATGCCCGTTTCGCCCTCCGCGCGCCCGTTTCCCGCTACCGCCCAGATCCCGCAATTCGCCCTGTATGGCGAGCTCACGCGGGGCACGGATGCGGAAGGCGTGCACATCGAGCTGATCGAAACGCGCAGCCGCAAATACGACTGGCATATCGACACCCATACCCACGCCGGCCTGTTCCAGGTACTTTTTTTACTCGGTGGACAGGTCCGTGCGAACATCGACGGTGCCCTGTGGGAATGCGACGCGCCGGTGGCATTGACGATCCACCCTTCGCTGCCGCACGGCTTCGACTTTTCGGAAGAAGCGCACGGCTACGTGCTGACCATCGACCAGAACATGCTGTTCGCCGCCGCAGGCCACGAGGGCGATCTGTTCACGCCGCTGTTCGTGCAGCCGCTCGCCGTCCAGCTCGACGCCGTACCCGAGACCGCCGCGCGCATCGAGGCCCTGCTGCAGAACCTGATCTTCGAGGCCGCCTGGCCGCGCCAGGGGCACACGCTGATGCTGGAATGGCTGGCGCGCAGCGCACTCCTGATGCTGGTGCGCGTGCAGGCCGAACGGAGGATTGCCGATACTTCGGGACGTGGGGATTTCGAGCTGTTCAGCCGCTTCCGGGTGGAGGTGGAGCGGCACTACAAGGAGCAGTGGCAGGTCGGGCGCTATGCCGACCTGCTGCGGGTGGCGCCAACGCGGCTGAACCGCCTGTGCCTGAAACTGTCGGGGAAGTCGGCCTTCGAGATCACGCAAGACCGCCTGATGCTGGAGGCCTGCCGCAAGCTGACCTACGTGCCGGCGGGGATCGCCAGCATCGCCTATGAACTCGGGTTCCAGGACCCGGCCTACTTCAGCCGGCTGTTCAAGAAGCTGGTCAAGGTGACGCCGAAGGAATTCCGACAGCAGACCCAGCACGGCACGGCCGGAGCGAATGGCGACGCCCCGGCCTGATCGCATAAGGACGTGCCGCCTGCGCTGCGGGTGCGCAAGCGGGCGCGCACACTACCAGGTGTAACCAGCCTTCAGGTAGTAGAAGCGGCCATTGAAGCCGTTCGGCGCCCACACGCTGTACGGCTGGGTGCCGTTCACGTTCAGGTTCGACAGCGACGTCACCTGCGCCGGGTAGCGGCTGGTCACGTTGTCGATGCCGGCCGTCAGGCGCCACCCGCCGCCGACGCGCACGCTGGCGGCCAGGTCCAGCACCCATTGCGGATCGTAGGTCTGGTCGCGGGTCGGGTCGTTTTGCGGCACGGTGAACTCGCCGTAGCGCGTGACGGTGGCGCGGCCATTCCAGATGCCGCGCGTGTAGTCGCCCGACAGGCTGAACTTGTCCTTCGGCGAACCGACGGTCAGGCGGTTCACGGTCTGGCGGTCCACCAGCACCAGGTTCTGCTCGGCCAGCACGGCCGGCGTGTCGGCCACGCGCTTCACCTCGTTGTCGTTGTGGTTGTAGGCCAGGGTCAGGTCGGCACGCCCGTACTGCTGCAGGTTCAGGCGGTAGGTGCTGACCAGGTCCACGCCTTTGGTCCGGGTGTCGACGGCATTCGTGAAGTAGCGCGCGGCGCCGACGTAGACGCCGCGGGCCGCCAGCGCGCCCGCCAGGTCCGGCTTGTTCGCCAGCTGCAGGTTCGACGAGAACACGATGCGGTCGTCGATGTCGATACGATAGAGGTCGAGCGTGGTGGTCCAGTTGCGGGTCGGCTGCCACTGCGCGCCGATGCTCAGGTTGCGCGCCTTTTCCGCCTTCAGCGGCTGCGCGCCGAGCAAGGCGGCGGCGGCGCTGGCGACCGGGAAGGTGCCGGTTTCGACCAGGGCGCTGTTGCCGTTCACCAGCAGCGAATTGGTGGTCGTGATCGTGTAGAACGACTGGGCCAGCGACGGCGCACGGAAGCCGCTCGACGCGGTGCCGCGCAGCGCGAACTCTGGCGTGAAGGCATAGCGCGCCGAGGCCTTGGCCGAGGTGGTATTGCCGAAATCGCTGTAGCGCTCGTGGCGCAGCGCGAGGGAGCCGGACAGTTCCTGCGTGATGTCGCCTTCCAGGTTCAGGTAGAGCGACTTGTTGTTGCGGGTGTTCTTGCCGGCGTTTTCGGGACGGAAGCCGGCATAACCCTGGGCGCCGGAGCCGAAGTAGGAATTCGCTTCGCCCGCACCGATTTCATACGACTCGAAACGCGCTTCGGCGCCGACCGCCACCGTCAGCGGGCCGCTCATGAAGGAGACCGGGATGTCGCGCGCGACGTCGAGGTTCGCCAGCTTCTGGGTCGAGGTCAGCTCGCCGGCGTAGAAGCGCGTCGGGCTGGTCGCGCCCAGGTCGTAGTTGACGGTGTTGTCGACGTCCAGCGTGAAGCGGTTGCGGCCGAAGTTCACGCTGGCGTCCCAGCGCCAGCCGGCCAGGTCGCCGCGCAGGCCGGTAACCAGCGAGGAATCGACCGACTTGCTGTCGAGCAGAGGCTGGAAGCCTTCCGGATACAGCGGGGTGCGCAGCGCGGTCTGGAAGTCGTTGGTGAAAGCGGTGCGGAAGGTCGCCGCCGACGAGGTCTTGCGCTCGCCGTAGTTGGCAAAGGCGTACCAGTCGAGGTTCTCGTTGATGCGGTACTGGCTGTTGGCAAAGACCGTGCGCGGCTTGCTGTCGGGGTCGCCGTAGCGCTGGGTCACCGTGCCCTGGCGCGGGCCGGCGGACAGGCGCGGATCGGGGAAGGAACGGTTGGTGAAGTCGCGGTCGGCCGCTTCCACGGCCACGCGCACCCAGCCGTCGTCGCCCAGCTTGAAGCCGGTCGAGCCGCGCACGGTGACCTGTTCGCCGTCGCCCTTGTCGTACTGGCCATAGACGATCTCGGCTTCGCCGCCTTCGGCGCCTTTTTTCAGGATGATGTTGACCACGCCGGCAATCGCATCCGAACCATATTGGGCCGCCGCGCCGTCGCGCAGCACCTCGATGCGCTCGATCGCCGCCAGCGGAATCGCGTTCAGGTCGACCGGGGCCGAACCGCGGCCGAGCGTGCCGTTGACGTTCACCACCGACGATGCATGGCGGCGCTTGCCGTTCACCAGCACCAGGGTCTGGTCGGGCGACAGGCCGCGCAGCTGCGCCGGACGCACCGCGTCGCTGGCGTCGGCGCCGCTCGGGCGCGGGAAGTTCATCGATGGCAGCAGGCGCGACAGCACGGTGGCGAGTTCGCCCGAACCGGTGCTCAGCAACTCCTTGGTGCCGATGACGTCGACCGGCGATTCGGAGTCGAGGGTGCGGCGGTTCAGGGAACGCGTGCCCGTGACGACGACGGTTTGCAGCTGCGCCGATTCATCTTGTTGGACTTGCGGGGTCTGTGCGGCCGCCGGCACCGCGCTGGCGATCAGGCCGAGGATCAGCAAGGCGCGGGCCGGGTTGGCGTGTGGATGTTTGCAGCTCATGGGTTCCTTCTCTTGTTCTTGAATGTAGAGCGGCAGCTCCTGGCTGCCGACGGGAAGCAAGCTTAGCAGGCACAGAATGGCAATTCCAATACCGATTACGCTTATGCTTATGCGTGCGGTGCTGCCGGACCCTCTCGTGTGAGAGCGGCCCTGTTTGCCCTGATAGGTGCGGCGTCGGCTTGCTTAACGGAAAATGTCGATGCACCGGCGAGGCGGACGACAGCAGCGTTTCCCGCCCTGCCGGTTTCGCCGCAAGACCGCACACACTACTGAGGATCTATGCCGGAAATCTTCCTGATCATTGCCTGCATCCTGGCGTTTATCGTTGCCCTCCTGGCTCTCGCTCCGCAGCTGCGCGTGCTCAATTTCATCGACTACCGTTCGGACCGGGCAGTCGTGCGCCTGAACCGTTACGCCGCCGCGCGCCTGGCCGTTCCCATCGCCGTCAACCTGGGGAGCGGCTGCCTTGCCTTTGCATGGCCGGAATATACGCTGCCGCTCCTTTTCCTGGCGCCGGTTTCGATCCTGAGTGCGGTGATCTGGATCGCTGCGGGCGCGAACGGCGTGAACCTGCGCGCGGAACTGGAGTAGCGGGAGTCCGTCAGAGCAGCGCCCCGAGTTCCACCTGAATCTTGATCATCGCCGGCAGGCAGCGTTCCACCATTTGCGCCACCGGCAGCCGGCCGGCATGCACGCTGACATTCATCGCCGCCACCACGTCGCCACGGAAGTTGCGCAGCGGGACGGCCACCGTGCGCAGGCCCAGCTCCAGTTCCTGGTCCACCAGCGCATAGCCCTGGGCCCGCGCCCGCGCAATCTCCAGCGCCAGGCGCTCCTTGTTGACGATGGTGTGCTGGGTGATCTGTTCCGGCTCGGCGCGTTCGAGAAAGCGCGCGATCTGGTCTGGCGGCAGGCTGGCCAGCAGCATGCGGCCGTTCGCGGTGCAGTAGGCCGGCACGCGCGTGCCCGGCTGCAGCGTGGCCGATACCAGCTGGCCGGCACTCACCGCCGCCACGCAGACCAGCTGGTCATGGTCGAGCACGCCGACCGAGGCCGCTTCGCCCAGCGAATAGGCCAGCCGGTACAGCAAGGGCTGGGCGATGCGCGGCAGCCGCGCCGAGTGCAGGTAGGACTGGCCCAGGCGCAGCACCGCGGGCGTCAGCGAAAACAGCTTGTTCTCGTGCCGCATGTAGCCGAGGTGGGTCAGCGTGATCAGGTAGCGGCGGGCGGCGGCGCGCGTCAGGCCGGTGGCCTCGGCCACCTCGGCGATGGTCAGGCGCGAGCGTTCCTGGTCGAAGGCCTCGATGACCTTCAGGCCTTTTTCGAGGCTGGCGACAAGGTCGCGCTCGAGCGGTGGGTCGGTATCGTGAGGCATGGGAGCAGATAATCGGCGATTTGTGCGAGTATCGCACAATGTGTGCGCTGTGCGACTATCTCATGCACGCCGGCGCTTGTGAGGCATTGAGGAATCTTCTACGATTTTTGCCATCACAAGACCTCAGCGAAGGAGACACGCCGTGAAATTCGATACCGTCGAGCCGGGCACCTGGCCGGAACTCATCTATCCTCCCTATAAATCGACCGTCAAGCGCGGCCCGCTGCAGCCGAACCTGCGCATCGAAGCCTTGGCGCCGGTGTCGCAGAACATCGTCGCCACGCCGCGCATCCTGCTGCCGCACGACACTGACCTGACGGCCCACGGCGAATCCGAGCCGCTGGGCGAAAAGATCGTCGTCACCGGCCGCGTGCTCGACGAGGACGGCAAGCCGGTGCGCAATTCGCTGGTCGAGGTCTGGCAATGCAATTCGGCCGGCCGCTACTGGCACAGCCGCGACCAGCACGCCGCGCCGCTCGACCCTAATTTCTATGGCCTGGGCAAGATGCTGACCGACGACGACGGCCGCTACCGCTTCGTTACCATCAAGCCCGGTCCTTACCCCTGGGGCAACCACGAAAAGGCCTGGCGCCCGGCCCACATCCACTTCTCCCTGTTCGGCAACGTGTATGCCCAGCGTCTGGTGACGCAGATGTATTTCCCGAGCGACCCGCTGTTCGACTACGACCCGATCTTCCAGAGCATTCCCGACGAAGCGGCGCGCCAGCGCCTGATCTCGCGCTTCAGCCTGGAGCAGACGGTTGGCGCCGAGATGCTCGGCTACGAATTCGACATCGTCCTGCGCGGACGCAACGCCACGCCGACGGGCCTGTAAGGAGAACAACATGAGCAAGATCACGACATCCCAGACCATTGGCCCGTTCTCGCACGAAGCCTGGAAATGGGCGACCGACGCCACCCTGCCCGGCAGCCTGAAGATCGATGGCCCGAGCATCCTGGTCAGCGGCGTCATCTACGACGGCGACGGCACCCCGATCAACGACGCCCAGATCGAAGCCTGGATCCCGGACGGCGCCGCCGCCGAGTCCGAGCACGCGATTCCGGGCTTCCGGCGCGTGCCCAGCGGCGCGGACGGCGAGTTCAGCATGCGCGTGCCGCTGCCGCAGCCGGCCACGCGCGGCGAGCCGGTCATGTACGTGACGGTGTTCGCGCGCGGCCTGGTCAAGCACCAGTTCACCGCCATCTTCCTCGAGGACGATACCGGCCTGGCGCAGTCGGCCATCCTGAACCAGGTGCCGGAAGCGCGCCGCGCCACCCTGCTGGCGCGCAAGAGCGGCGGCGCGCAGTATCATTGGGACATCTGGATGCAGACCGAGAAGGAAACCGTCTTCTTCGACTACGCCTAATAGCTGTTCAGACAGGAGCTTCAATGAGTGTGTCGATCTTCGACAGTTTCCTGACCACGCCCGACATGATCGCCGCCTTCGACGACGCGGCGGTCGTGCAGGCGATGTTCCGCTTCGAGGCGGCGCTGGCGAAAGCCCAGGCCGAGGAAGGCCTGATTCCGCACGGCGCCGCTACCGCGATTGCCTGCGTCTGCAATGCCCAGCTCTACGACATCCCCGCCCTGATCGTTGCCGGCCGCCGCGCCGGCAGCCTGGCGATCCCGCTGGTGAAGGAGCTCACCAAGACCGTCGGCCTGTACGACGAAGCCGCCGCGCGCCACGTGCATTGGGGCAGTACCAGCCAGGACGTGATCGATACCGCGATGGTGCTGGTCACGCGCGAAGCCTTGCAGCTGCTGGACGACGGCCTGCACGACCTGTGCGGCCACTTGCTGCGGCTGGCCGAGGAACACCTGGCCACGCCGGTGCTGGCGCGCACGCTGATGCAGCCGGCCCAGGTGACGAGCCTCGGCTTCAAGGCGGCCAACTGGCTGGCGCCGCTGGTGCGTGCGCGGACGCAGATCCGCGCGGCCTCGGCACGCGCACTGCAATTGCAGCTGGGCGGCGCGGTCGGCACCTTGTCGGTCATGGGCGAAGCCGGCGGCGCCGTGGCCGAACGCATGGCGCGCGAACTGGGCTTGAAGGCGGCCGACGCCGCCTGGCATACCG
>Ga0209023_10002928_pt1 | contig 20735 bp, 17 predicted proteins | sample LakOneMetagenome_FD_187468 | JGI IMG/M metagenome (GOLD analysis project Ga0209023, IMG submission 187468) | Freshwater and sediment microbial communities from Lake Erie, Canada (SPAdes) (version 2) | ecosystem: Environmental > Aquatic > Freshwater > Lentic | place: Lake Erie, Canada...
AAATACGATCTGGCAAATGAAAAAACTGCTGTTCAATACCAGCAGGTCCAGTAAAACCAACGTTATCTGCAAGTATCTTTCAAACTGCCGGTTCATTCCAAGTTTTTTTATTCTGTGTTTCTGGGTCTGTTCGTTTTATTGAAAATATTTCTATCTCCCTGGGCAACCGGGTCAGGAGGCGTTTACCAATGTATTAACCTGGTATATGGCACTTAATGTATCGATGATTCTTTCCGATGTTTTTCCGTCCCAGAATGGAGGCACCATCCCCTTTTTCCACTTTCCTTCAATGATCTTCCCGATGCTAGGCTTCAGTTTGCAAATATCATCGCCAATCAATTCATTGGTTCCCAGTGTTACCGTTTCGGGCCGTTCGGTTGAATTTCTCAACGTAAGGCAAGGTACATGCAATACGGTTGCTTCTTCTGTTATTCCTCCGGAATCGGTGATGATCCCCCTGGCATTCTTAACCAGGTAAATGAATTCCAGGTATCCCTGCGGGTCGATCATGATCATTTTATCATCCCTGATCTTGAATTTATCAATGATCTGGCGTGTGCGTGGATGAACCGGGAAAACGATCGGAAGATCCATGGATGCTTCTTCAATGGCATGAAGAATAGATGCCAGTTTTTTGGGATCATCAACATTTGACGGGCGATGGAGTGTTACCAGGAAATATTCCCCGGCTTTAAGTTTGTAAGAATCCCAGAAAGCAGGTTTACGCAACCGGCTTATATTCTGAAAAAGGGTATCGATCATGGTGTTCCCCACAAAATAGATCCGGGTATCCGCTACGCCGCTTTTTTTCAACTGTTCGTTGGCGTGTTCACTTGTTGTAAAAAAGTAATCGCACAATGAATCGGTAACGATCCGGTTAATTTCTTCAGGCATGGTCATATCTCCAGACCGGATGCCTGCTTCCACATGCGCTACGTCTACACATAATTTCTTAGCGGTAATCGTGCATGCCATGGTAGAAGTAACATCACCCACAACCAAAACAAGGTCGGGGCGGTTGGCCATTAGCTCCTGTTCAAATTTTACCATGATCGCTGCGGTTTGTTCTGCTTGTGTGCCACCGCCACATTCCAGGTTCACATCGGGTTCCGGGATTCCCAATTGCTCAAAAAAGTCGCCACTCATCTTTTTATCGTAGTGCTGGCCGGTATGTACCAGCCTGTATTGAATATCCTTCCCCTCAGCCTGTGCAGCCTTGATTGCCCGGATCATTGGGGCAATTTTCATAAAATTAGGCCTTGCGCCTGCTATTAATGTTATATTCATCCGGATTTAAGGGAGTTTTTCAGATATGATAAATGCTAATACTTTAACGCTTTAAGAATGCATTTATTTTATTCTGAAAACCTGTTTTGTTTTTTCTTTTAATACAAGATAAATGAACGCTGAGTTGCCGAATAAGTACCTTTTCCACATACGCCTTGGCTCCTGGATGACCCTGTAAAACCATTCCAGCCCGGTTTTCTGCATCCACACAGGTGCCCTTTTCACCAAACCTGATACTACGTCAAAACTTCCGCCCACTCCCATTATAAAGGGGATTTTGATATCCTCTTTATAGGTGTTCAAAAATATTTCCTTTTTGGGAGAACTCATGGCAACAAAAAGAATACTTGCTCCGGATTCTGCTATCTGCCTGGCAACATCCTGTTCTTCTTCTTTTTTAAAATACCCGTTCCTGTAGCCAGCTATTATCTGTTCGCCATATTCTTTGCCATAAACTTCCACCACTTTTTTAACCACTTCTTCTTTTGCGCCCAGAAAAAAGATACGATATTTTTTTTCAGCAGCCAGCTTTACCAGGTTTGCCATAATATCTATGCCCGCCACTCTTTCGGGCAACGACCTGTTTAAAAAACGGGAAGCCCAGACAATGGCCTGGCCGTCTGCATTAATAATATCACAGCTTACAATGGATTCCTTCAGCTCAGCATCCTTCTGTGCATTCACCACTTTTGCTGCATTGATCACCACATGGTGAATGGGCCTCCGTTCAACGATCGCATTATCGATCAACCCGATCGTTTCCTTCATGGTAAGCGAATCAACAGGTATATTACAGATATTAATTCGTTTCATGGTCTTCATATTTAATGTACGTGGTAAGTGCATAAAACATCCACGACTGCGCCCAGCGTATGTAGGGTATGCGTGATGAAAAATATTTATTCACCTGGTAATAAAAAAAACCTTTAGGCGATTGCATATTCTTTATTGTCCAGGCAAGCACCCTGTCTGCCGTTTCCTTATACTGTCTTAGCTTGCCGAGCCGGGCAAGCGTAATGACCATTTGCGCCGGGGCATGAACATCGATGGGATAGGTTGAATTGTTATAGTACCTGGGAATACCCTCTTTCGTAAAAAAAGTATTGATATAATATTCAAAGCCCTTGTTCACATTTTCCCGGTACGAATCATCGCCGGAAAATTTCATGTACTCAAAAATGCATTCCAGGTTATACCCGGTATGAAAATTATCAACCCATTGGTGAAAAGGCAAGGTACCGTAGCCCCATGAACCATCTTCCCGCTGATACGCACAGCAATAGTTCACCGATCGCTTGGCTTCTTCCGCAAGTTCTTTTTCATTTGTAATGCTGTATACTCTTGCCAGCAGCCGGCTTCCCAGCAATGAGGCATTGAACACAACACTTTTATCCATTGGGGAATAAGAAAAAGCAAAATCACCCTTCTCATCGTAGGTCCGGTTCAGGTCTTTCAGGATAAAGTCACAGGTACTCCTGGCTGTCTTAAGCAATTGCTCATCTTTTGTAATGCTGTATGCATCAAGCAGTGCATTGGCAATGAATGTTGACGCTACGACCGTGGGTGTATCCTTCGGTTGAAAAAAAGCCCGTGCCTGCCAATCGAAGTTATAGCCCCAGCAGGCTCCGCTGTATCCTTTATTCTGCAGTTCAAGTATTTTAGCAGAAAGAAAATTGATCTTGTTCTTATATTCTTCCTTTGGTTCGTTTTGGTAAAGATTACAATAGCCGGTTAAAAACAAACCAAGTCCCTTGGGATTAAAGTCTTTTTTAATTCCGGTGACAGGCCTTAAGTTAAGCGGCGATCTTTTAAAAAATTGTATCCAGACAAGCCGGAAGAATCTTTTCTTGGAAATGAAAGGAAGTGATTGAAAAAAACGGCTGTTCAATCCATCATAGGGATCGTACCCCTTGAAGTTTTCAGCTTCACAGTATTGCTGAAGCCTGTTTAACGATTCTATGATTAAGCTGTTCAATGTGTTTCAGTTTGATAGCAGTATTCATGCTCACTATTTCTTTAAAATGCATGCGTTTATGTGCTCATTCAGCCAGGGATGTATTTCATAAAATGTGATCCCCGCCTCTTTAATATTTTCTTTTGCGGTAAAAGAACTGCTGCCTGCATATTTAATAGCAGCCACTATTCTTTCCGGCATTTTTTTTCTCAAAATTCTCCTCACGTCATCTGCTGATCCGGCATTGCTATATTCAGCCTGCCGGTATCCAATGATCGGACCACTGTCTATTCCCTGGTTTATGAAATGGATGGTTGAAATTACCGGTACGTCCAGCAGCAATGAATAGGCGATCGTTGATTTACCTCTCAGTAAGGGGAGGTATCCCCAATGATCATTCAATAAGCCCAGTCTGAATGAACCAAAAATATTTTCCCGGATGATAAAATTCAGTTTATGAAAACCAATATCGAAATTTCCTTTCCTTAATTCTTTCCCGATCTCTTCGTCTTTAGGATCATAGTCAAGCGTCTTGTATGGATAAAAATTTCCTTTAAGCATTGATACCAGCTTAACAAGTATCTTTATTTTCAACAGCCGGTTGATGTGCCTGTTGGGATGATACGGCAGGAAGAATTGCTCTACCAGGTGCCCTTCTTTTCTTAATTCTTTTATGATAGATGCAAAAAAAGGCGGAAATCCTACCAGGCATACCCGCAACGGAGCATCAATTTTGAAAGTCATTTTATCCAGGTCCCGTTCGCCGATATTAACCGGGTATTGCAACAGGTTTTCCGGGAGATGGTGACAGCCTTTTTCGTCAAGGTTGGCATTGAACCGCTCCATACAGCCATCCATCAGATCTTTTTCATGATCGTTCTCTTTATAAAACCAGAGGAACTCATTAAAATACCGTACATCATTGGTGGATAAATAACCCGTCGAAAGAAATAGCAATATCCGGGAAACACTTTCCCCAGGCAATAACTTTTTTCTTTTATAATGTATCCGGAATAACAGCTCTTCAAAAGAGCCGGGAGAATTCTTAAATGTTTTGTTTATCCAGCTCCAGTCAACGTTCCTGCTTTCCAGCAGGTCTTTAAGCAGAAAACGCCTCAATTCATCCGGTTGAGGCTCATTTACATTGATTGGTTTATGAGGGTTCATCACAATCATCCTGCTATGCAGTTTTTAATTTTACCATTCCGGCATCGGCATCAGCCTCTTTTAAAAAGCCACTGAGCGTACCGAAGTCGGCTACATTGCCATACTTTTCCTGTACATACGCCAGGAACCGTTCAATATCGCCATAATAATTATTGTATTGCTTGGTATGGCATTCTATAAGTATGGGTATTCTTTTATGTTCTGTATCGGCCAGTTGTTTTATCACCTGGTCGAAACTTGCTTTTAAGTAAGAGAAAGGCTGATTTCCAATTTTCAGGTGTGTCTTATAGGAAACGTACGGAAACTTAGGTTTCGACTCTTCTGCGATCGGCGATAATTCATAGATCTTTCCCGGTACGTTGCCATTATAATAATGACGCATTGAATCACTTTTTGAGATCTTTCGTTTAACCAGGTCAACCGCCAGGTAGCCAAGGCCTTTTACACCCGGCGTTACTGTTTGAAGCGGAATGATAAAAATTCCTTTCTTCTCTGCCGAAACTTTACAAAGATCATCATACACCGGGTAATACGGCATGGTTGGTTCTTCCAGTGTCCTGTAATCCACCCCGTTTCCCGGAAGATACATTCCTCTTCGAACGCCGGTCACTAAGCGGATGCCATGCTTTTCCATATTCTTCAACAAGGTTCCGGAAGGCTGAAGCCCCCAGGAACCACCTTTGTATGCCACCACTTTATAATCTGGATCTATCGGACGGATGAGTTCATGCAGGTAATTCACCGATTCGCTTATCAGATGATCCTGGTCTGCATCGCTGTACCTTCCAAAATTCCAGTTGTCATTCAGGAAAAAGAAATCGTCTTTAAGTGTTGCATTCAGCCACTGCGGATGCAGGTGAAGCTGCACATCAAAACCATAGGATTTCATCAGCAGAACCGAATCATCCCATAAATTTTTCTGAAGTTTAAGGTTATAGTCGGTGTGCATGTATTTTTTAAATTCCAGCTGTTGCACCACATCAACCATAAATGTAAGTTTGATGCCCAGGCGCCGGGCCAGTTTCATAAAGAACATGGATGGCAGGTATTGCAGCTGTGCCACATTCCCCAATCCGTTCCCCATCACTTCCCAGTCATCTTCAATCAATATCGTAAACCGTTTGCTCATTTTCTGTTTCGTTGGTTTCAGCCATTCAGTATTTCATCCACGTTAATATCCTGTGGCATTCCGGTGAAAAGGCTGTCGTGTATTTTAAAAGTAGTTAAGGTAGTCAGACATATGGAACGGAAGCTGATCGGGCTTTCATTCCCTGATCTGAGTGCATTGATGAAGGCTTCCACTTCTTCCTTATGCCCCTTACCGGCCGATTTCAGTTTGGTGGCTTTACTTCCTTTATAGATCAGCCCGTCCTTAAAATCATTGATGACACCGATCTTCGATCCGCCAAATACTTCGATCAGTTCCTTGGGCATTCCTTTATCGCCATTGGCAAGGTAGGTGAGGTTACCAACGGAACCGTCTTTGAACTTCACCACGATGGCAATATTATCGGCGGTTGTTATTTTATCATTCGTGCTGTTTATGCATTCGGCATAAACCTTTATAGGTTCTGAACCGGTGAAGAACTGCATCAGGTCGATGAAGTGACACATTTCGCCAATGATCCTGCCGGCGCCGATATCTTTTTGCTGCAGCCAGTTATCTTTTGGTATCGATCCGGCGTTGATGCGCATGTTCATCACGATGGGTTCGCCCGTGTTTGCAAATTCCTTTTTAATACTTATACTGACCGGGGCAAAGCGCCTGTTAAAGCCAACCATCAAAGGCTGGGTATGTTTCTTTTTTGTTTCGATGACGGCATTCAGTTGCTCCATATTTATGGCAAGTGGCTTCTCCACAAAAACATTTTTACCCGCCTGCAACGATTTGATAGAAAGATCTGCATGCGAAGAGTGCGGCGTAGCAATGAATATGGTATTCACTTCTTCTTTACCCAGCACATCATTTGCCTCCGAAGAACAGAAATTGAAACCGAATTTATTGGCAACATTTTTTGCCGTAATACCCCGGGATGTAACCACGCCATCCAGTGAAGCGCCGGAGGATTTTACATTCGGTATCAGGTAGCTTTGTGCAAAACTTCCTGCGCCGATGAATGATGCATTGACCGCTGCTAATGGTTTATTAGAAAGCGATATCGATGATCTTGATTTTGTTTCATTACCGGGGTATTTCAGCAAGATACCAATGTGGTGTTCTTTTACTTTTCCCAGTATGATGTCGTATGCTTTTTCTGCATCGGCAATATCCACTACATGCGTAGTCAATGGTTTCAGGTTAATGGATTTTCTTCCAAGCAGGTCAAGAAAGGTTTCCATATTCCGTTGCTCGGTCCATCTTACATAAGCGTATGGGTAATCCTGCCCGTTCTCTTCGTAATTAACATCGTACCTGCCGGGGCCGTAAGAGCACGACATTTTAATATCGATCTCTTTGCGGTAATAATTCGGGTCTCTTGGAATATCCATTGGCACTACGCCAACCACTACTACCTTTCCTTTTTTCCGGGTAAGGTCGCCGGCCAGTTCGATGGGATCATTTGATTGCGTGGCAGCCGTGATGATCACCGTATCAAATCCATGACCGTTTGTAAAATTATCGCAGATCGTTCTCAGGTTAGGATCATTCCTTAAAACTGCTTTATCAGCCGAATGTTCATTTGCAATGGATACAAATGATTCGGAAAGATCGATCCCAAAAACCGCACAACCATTGGCCTGCAGCAACTGGCAGGTTATCTGGCCAAGAAGTCCAAGTCCGATCACACAAACCTTTTCGCCGATGACCGTTTCTGCCTGGCGGATGCCCTGCATGGCAATGGCACCGAGCGTTGTATATGCAGCATCTTCAAAACTTACTTCACCGGGGATTTTTACAACCAGGTTTTGCGGAACAGCAACGATCTCGGCATGAGAAGCATAATCCACTCCGGCGCAGGCAACCCGGTCTCCGGGTTTGAACAAGCCATTGGTATCCATGCTGCTGATCACCGTGCCTGCCGTACTATAGCCAAGCGCTTTTAATGAATCCAGCTTGGCTTTCACTTTACTGATGGTGGCACTGAGTCCTTCCTTTTTTATATTTTGAATTACCTGGGCAACAAGGTCGGGCCGTTGCCTTGCCTTGTTAAGCAGGTTTGCCTGGGCAACTTTTACCGTACCCCTTTCTGTTCCGGCACTGATGAGTGAAAAGTGATTTTCTACCAATACCATACCTTCTGACAAAGAGGGAAGGGGAACTTCATCTACATACAATTCGCCAGTCTTAAAATTCTGAATTACCTGTTTCATTATTATTTAGTCCGTTTTGGAAAGGCCATGATGACCAGTTATTATTTGAAAGTTTAAAGTTAGTTTAGTTGATTTTGAAAACGATAGAACCTTTGAGGTTAAAATATTATTACATGAGTTTAACGCTGAATTTGTCTCATTATTATATAAAAAATTTATATGGAGCCGGCTTTTCTATCTATTTGCCGATATACCTCCTCATTTAAGGGAAGGTCAATTGCCGGGAGCTTTGAATTTTGAATATTTCGCATATTCGGGCTTATTGAGTACCATTTCCCTGATCATGATCCTGGACACAGAGTCGATGCTGTGAAGCGGATCGAGGAAATTATTTTTATCCCGGGTAATTGCATTGGGCCAGTTAAAATCATACAGGTCGCCAAATGATTTTATATCCTCCTTAAACTTTTCGTATTCCTTATTAAGTTTAAACTGATCTATTTTATCCTGAACCTCGGTATGTGTGGGAGATATGATGAATACCAGTTTAATATTATTCTTCACACAGTATTCCGACATTTTCTTAAGTTCGTTGTAATAGTTTTTCGGATACGAATAAGCTTTCAGGTAACGGTCTTCCTGGGCCAGTTCATAATTCCAGAATTCGTCTCTCGAAAAAGGCGGATTTTGTACTTCCACAGCCTGGTTAAATAATTCTGATTTTAAGAGCAGCATCGTGTTCTCCACGGTAAATTTACTCGTCAGGTACAAGGGTGTTGAATTTTTAACTTCCAGTGCCGCCGATACCCTGTCTTTGAGCAAGGTACCGCTATACCCTTCGATGGCGATGCCGATGTAAACCGTATCAAGTTTATTGCGGGAGCTGAGGTCCCAGAATATTTTTATTACATCCTGCAAGGAGCCGGCGCCGGCAGCCAGGTTAAGCACTCTTTTGCCATTTACTTCTTCAAAGAATTCCGGCATTAACCGCTGGGCCCTTGAATCGCCCAGTATGATCACCGGCGTTGGGTTCTGTTCATACTCGATGAGCCGGTACAGGTACGTATTCTTTTTGCGGGCCAGTGCATTTTTTAATTCCAGCTTCTTCTTATTTTTTTCCGGAGAGAAATAATTGAATGGATCGATCAGGATCTCCAGTGCAATGAGGATCAGGAATGGTGAAATAAAAATCACTATTTTTTTCAGAAACTTCAACATACTTCTTCTTCAGTTTAAAATTGGAAATACACGAATTGCTCCCCACTGAATATTCCTAGGTAAAAGATCAGAAATATCACACAATAGTAAGACAGCCACCTGATCGTATTATTCTTATTGTTGAATAAAAGGATGCGGCCGGGGTAATATTCCTCCATAAAATCTTTTGCAAATACTATCGCAAATGCAATAAAACCATACAGCATGGTATCCCCGTCTTTGTATGGCAGGTGAACAGAATCTGTGAATATCTTTCCAAGAATTTTTGTTACCTCAGGCACCGTTGCAGCATCTCCGCCAAAAACCAATGAGAATGCAAACAGCAGGTAGGTGATAACGCAACCCACTAAGATGTACCACCATTTTTTTCTCAGGTTAAACCTGTCTTCAAAGGCATCTTTTCTTTTCCGGGTGAGCATTTCAATACTCAATGCGGCTCCCTGTATACCACCCCATATCAGAAAATTAAGTGCTGCTCCATGCCAGGCCCCGGAAATAATGAATGTAAGGTTAAGCGCCAGTACAATGCCCCATACGCCGTATTTCCTGAACGCAAATGACAGTGGGGTATATACATAATCCGTAAGCCATTTTATCAGTGATATATGCCAGCGCCGCCAGAACTCAGACATAGTGGTTGCAAAAAACGGCCGGTTAAAGTTCGGGATCACATTAATGCCCATCACTTTTGCGCAACCGATGGCAATCAGCGAATATCCACCCAGGTCTCCATAAACCCTTATGGGCTGCATTAATGCAGCCAGAAGCAAAGAAGAGCCTACATGCTGGTCGGTATTTTTAAAAACGGCGTCGATGTAAATGCTCACCCTGTCGGCTAAAGCGAGTTTCATAAAATATCCCCAGAGCATCAATTGAAGGCCGCTTACCACCATCTCGTAACTGAACTGCAGCTTGCCCTTGAATTGATCAAACATGTTGGAAGCCCGTTCAATGGGTCCCGACATTACAACCGGGAAGAATGACAGGAACAAAGCAACGGTTCCAAAATTCTTCTCTGCTTCCACCTCTTCATTGTATACGTCTATTGCATATCCGAGTGCCATGAAGGTGTAGAAGGATATTCCCACGGGCAACAGCAGGCTTATTTTCGGAAGGGGTAAATGAAAACCTGCATAATTCAGCAGGGCAAACACTCCTTCGTTTACAAAATTGAAATACTTAAAAAAGAAAAGCGGCAACAGGGTGATAATAATATCCACTATCAGCAACTGCTTTTTTCTGCGTTCAGAATTTGTTTTTGCTATGAGGTTAGTAAAAAGATAGGTGGTAAATGTAACCCCGGCCAGCAGCAGTGCATAAACCGGTTTTATGTTTATATAAAAAAAATAGCTCGCAAGCAGCAGGAATATCCATCGGAATTTCTGCGGAAGCAAAAAGTACAGGATAAGTACGGTTGGAAAAAATACCAGAAAGTTGAAAGAGGTAAAAAGCATGCAACTTATAATTTAGAACCAATGATGGCAATCATGTCACCCACGTTTGCCATTTTATTGAGGTCTTTTAATTTAAACTTGATTGCAAACTCCTGCTCCACTTCTGATATTAGAAGCATATGGGACAAAGAATCCCAGTTTTCAACATCCAGGGCACTCAGTGTGTCTGTAATCACAAGCGAGCTGTCTGCAAACACTTTTCTGAAAACAGGGGTAAGTTTTTTTACAATTTCTTCCTTTTCCATTTTACTTATTTTATTAGTTTTTGTTCAATGAGGTCAATAAGGCTTTTCACATCTTCCAGTTTTCCTAATTCTTTAAGTTTGAATTTAACGGAAAACTCCTTTTCTACCTCACCGATCATCAGCATATGTGTCAGCGAATCCCAGTTGGCCACTTCGTCTGCGGTCAAGTCGTCTCTCAGTACAATGCCTTCATCATTAAACACGGCTCTGAAAATTGTCGTCAATTTTTCAGTTACCAGCGATCTGTTCATAATTATTTATTGGTATTATTTAATTTTTTTGATCTCAAAATCCTCCGATATCAGTACATCTTCTTTTAAACGGACTATAATCCTGTCTTCGGCCTCCTCAAAGTACAAACCTGCATCTTTATATTTGTTCTTTAATGCCCCGTCATCTGTCATCTCTGCCGTCCACAAGACATACTCTTTATAAAAGGCCCCTTTATATGGTAAAGATACAGCCCTTATAAGATTATATACCTGTTCGCCCGTTTTTGAAAGATCTATTTCCCGGTCACTCTTTTTGAGCGGCCCGAAATAACTACGTTCTGCCAGGTCCTGTTTTATTGGTTCAAAAGAACCGCTTTCTATTAACTGAACCGCCTCCACAACAATTGTTTTATAGATCGCAAGCATTTTGGCCTGCACCTGCAAAATGTAATCGTCTTTTTCAATGCTGAATTTTTTCTGCAGCACGATATTACCGGTATCTACATCTGCTTCTATAAAATGTACGGTTACGCCCGATTCGCTATCGCCGTGTATGATCGCCTGGTGTTGCGGCGACAATCCCCTGTACTTTGGCAATAAGGAAGGATGGATATTGATCGCTCCTTTTTCTGCCAGCGAAAATATTTCCTTCTTCAGGATCCGCCTCAGGTGGGCCGAAACGATCAGGCCGGGTTTTATCTCCCTGATCTTTTCCGCAACAGTTTCTGAGTTTATATTTTCCGTTTTCACAAAATCGATTCCATATTTTTCTGTTACCTCATCCAGTACTTTAAAGTTTGCGGTACCGTTGTCGGGCGTAACCAATAACGAAACATGGTGGCCTGCTTTAACCAGCGATTCGATCACTGCTGCGGTGTACATATCTTCTCCAAACACAACAAGGGTCATCGCTTAAAATTTTTCCTTTAACAGTTTCCGGTCGATCTTTCCATTTGTATTCAACGGAAATGAATTTATAAACCGCATCTGCGTAGGTATCATGTACCCGGGCATTTTTGTCTTCATGTATTCAAGCAATGGCTTCGTATCAAATTCCGTTGATTCCACCACCATCCCAATTTCTGTATTATGAAGTTTGTTCGTAAATGCAATGGCTACTGCATTCACTTTATTAAGAAACTCTTTTGCAAAAAACTCAATTTCAGAAAGCTCCACCCGGAAACCCTGCACTTTTATCTGCGAATCGATCCTACCGAGGTACATGATATCTCCTTCCGCATCAGCCTGGCAAAGATCCCCGGTCTTGTAAAACCGTGTTGACTCCCCCTGGTAACTGATATAAAAAAAAGCTTCCTTATTCTTTTCATCATTCTTCCAATAACCCGGCGTTAGCTGCACACCACCCAAACACAGTTCTCCTTTTTCGCCGGTATTAACCATTTCCTTTTTATCGTTGACAATAATGGTAAAAGTTCCATTCATCGCTTTGCCGATCGACATTAGACCATTTGATACTTTATTTTCTCCATTACGGTTGTAAGTATAATGGGTACAGAAAATAGTGTCTTCTGTCGGGCCATACACATTCATGATCTTTGCGTTGGGAATGCAGGCAGCCCATTCGCTGGTTACGTCCAATGGAAGTGCTTCGCCACAGAACAGGCTGAATTTCATGCTGGCACAATTGATCTCATCAAAATAAGGGCGCAGGTAGTGAATAATAGAAGGAACCATCAATGCAACTGTGAGTTGATGTTCTTCCAATAAATCGGCAATGTAATTGAATTTAATTTTATTCTTCGGGATCGTATAAACACAAGCTCCTCTCAGCAAAGGCGCCAGGTAAGACATCACTGACAGGTCGAAGGTAAGTTCAAACATCTGCAGGCATTTGTCGGATGGGTCCATTGTAATTCCTAGTTCAAAAAATGCTTTTATGAATCCGGCCAGGTTTGTACGGCTGATGGGAACACCCTTAGGCACACCGGTGGTTCCGGATGTAAAAAATATATAAGCCAGTGCATCGTCATCCACCTGCACAGGTTCCAGGTCCAGTTTCGTAAAGGCCAGTTCCTTTGACCGGATAACGTTTAATTCGGGAAATAAAACCTCATCGGATGAATCGATCACAACCGATGCACCAGCTTGTGTGAGCACATTCCTGTTTCGCTCAGCCGGTGTTTCGGGATTTACCGGCACATAACATTTTCCCTCCAGCCAAAGTGCAATAATGGCTGCATAGGTTTCAATATCGTCATTCGCCACCAGGCCAACATTGATGTTGTCTGTCCGTAATTCTTTAACAGAAGCCCTGATGGCTGAAATGGTTTCCCCCAATTGTTTGTAAGAATAAAAAACCTCGTTGATGCAAAATGCATTAGAGCCTGCATATTTTTCTGATGCAAGAAAGAAAGGCTGCAACACCTCACTATGAAACGTATTGTTGCTTCTCATTTATCTGTTCGTTTAATGTTTGGTAACCCGGCCGGGCATCCAGGAATTCTCTGCACCACAATTCCAGGGTAAGCAGTTGATAGATCTGGTAGGCATTATCTGCCGCTCCGTTCCGGTCGTCTGTTATCAGTTTTTTCACCACCGCATAATTTACAAATCCCCGCTTTGTTATTGATTCTTCGCTAAGCAGTTCATCCACCATCACCCTCAGGTCGTTTGATATCCACGAGCGGATGGGAGCGCCAAAAGAAGCCTTGGGCCGGTAAATGATGGTATGCGGCAGCCACTTTTCAGCAGCTTTTTTTAGTATGAATTTTGAAATCCCTTTTTTAATCTTCAGGTCACCGGGAATTTCCATTGCCTTTGAAACTACCAGCCTGTCGATGAACGGAACCCTCACTTCTACAGACGCCGCCATGGAGGCCCGGTCGGAGTATGTCAAATTCAGTCCCAGCATGAACATACTGATATCTGTATTGCATATCTGGTTGATGGGATCGTTCTTGAATTTGGCATTGAATTTTTCTTCGTGCTCTTTATTGATGGCATCAATGCCGCTCCAGTAATCTTTCTTCACCAGGTCTTTCAACTGGTTTGTATCGTAATAAGAATAACTTCTCATGTAGGCCTCATTAAGCGGCATGGTCGCAAAGCTCATGAAACGTTTGGCCCATCGCCCGAATTTGAATCCTTTGCCGGATATTTTAACGGGTAATAAGTTAACCACTTTAGCGATCACATATTTTATCGGCTTTGGCAAAAGGTTGAACCGCAAAGCCATCAGCGTTGCTTTTTGCCGCCGGTATCCAAAAAATATTTCGTCGGCACCCATACCGGACAATAATACCTTCACGCCTTTTTCTTTTGCCGCTTTACAGATGAGGTATGTATTGATCGCAGCCGGATCGCCAATGGGCTCATCCAGGTGGCGCACCATGTGGGGCAGGTCTTTAATAATATCCGGACTTATCTTTATTACGTTGTGATCAAAGTGATGCATCTCTGCCAGCATGGCTGCATACTTCTCATCATCCGGCATTTTTTCAACGGCTTTGTCCTTTTCCCCTGTTCCAATGGTATAGGTTGATAAATTTTCGTTGCTCTTCTTTGCAAGCACCGAGATCAGGGAAGAATCCAATCCGCCACTTAAAAAGCAACTTACCGGCACATCGGCCACCATGTGACGCTTAACCGATAACTCGATCGTGTTAGCAACGTCATCGGCAGTACTGGTTATGTCTGCCGACGCTCCGCTTACCACTTTCTCTTTGAGGTCCCAGTATTTAACAAGCTTTAGTCCCGATGCTTTGCTGTACGTCATGTAATGCGCAGGCGGCAGTTTGAAGCAACCATCAAACATGGTCTCGTTTCCCGATATCCAGATATAGTTCAAACAGCTGACCAGCGATTTAGCATTGATCTTTTTATTAAAACCCGGGATCGTTACCAATGTCTTCAATTCAGAACTGAAAGCGAGCGCTCCCTGTATCTGTGTATAGAATAATGGCTTGATACCAAAGTGGTCTCTTGCTATAAATAATTCACGGCTGTTCTTATCGTAAATAGCAAAGGCAAACATGCCCAGGAAATAATTCAGGCATTCGGCACCATAATGTTTATACATTTCAAGCACCACTTCCGTATCGGAATGCGTTTGAAACACGACCTGCTTTTCGCTGCTGAGTTTTGCCTGCAGTTCTTTATAATTGTATATCTCGCCATTGAATATTACCGCATAGCTATGTTTATGCAGCGGTTGGTTTGCCGCTTCACTCAGGTCGATGATCGATAAACGCTGGTGGGCAAAAGCAATATAGTCATCGTGCCACACAGACTGGTTGTCTGGCCCACGATGCTGCTGTACCTTGTTGGCTTTCACCGCCAGGTCAACATTGTCTTTAAACCCAATAAATCCGGCTAGTCCGCACATTTTTGAATATTTACAATATCAGTTCTGTTCTGAATCAATTTAATTTTCTGCTCAGATCGTTTTAAAATACGTAAGCAGTTTGCCTACTATTTTTTCGGCCGTAAACTTTTCGGCCAGCGCTAAGTTATTCACGCTCATCTTTTCCTGCAACGGTTTATTATTTACCAATGCAAATATCTGTTCAAATACCTGCCGGGGATTTTTTTTCTCCACCCACAGGCAATGCTCATTTTCCGTCATATAATCCGCCGCCGCTCTTATTTTAGTTGTAATGACCGGCCTGCCGGCTCCCACTGCCTGGAAAACTGCCATGGGGAAGCCTTCCTCGTGGTAAGTTGGCAAAATAAGCACATTACAATTAGCATAATAACGTCTCGTTTCGCTTTCAGGTATATGACCCGGCAATTTAATATTATCTTTTAGTCCATATTTACTGATAAGGCTGTTAACCTCTTCCACCAGGGGGCCATTACCCAGGCAAAACAGGCAGAAATTTACTTTTGCCTCTTTTAATAGCCTGCACGCTTCCAGGAGATCTAAAATTCCCTTTTCATGCATGAACCGGCCAACGAATAAAAGCACATTGGTTTCTTCCGCCAGGCCCAGACCTTTTTTGAAGGCCGGATCCTGTACGTACAGGTCTTTCTGAATAACATTGGCAGTAACCTGCACTTTTTCCGGTGGAACACCGATACTTAAGAAATTGTTTCTTTCTTCCTGCGACAAAGTGAGCAACAGGCCCGCCTTACGCAATACATAATTCTTAAGCAGATTCTTTGAGAATACCACTTTACTTTCCGAGCCATGAAACTTGAGTACGATCTTAAGGTTCCGGTTGTATCTTTTTAAGATAAACATGGTGATGGAATCCCGTACAAGTGTTTTATTGTCGAATGCCGTGTTCAGGTAAACGATATCGGTTTTTTGAATCGCCGCTTTTCTTTTCAGGTCACGGGCATTTTGAAAAACAAGTTTCAGGCTGTTGATCATTCCATTGGCCGTACCCCAGTTGCCATACGCACAGGCTTCTGTTTCTGCACCCGCTTTGCGGAAAGCATCGATCTCCGATTGAGCGATCTCGGTATGCGTGGTGCCGTGTAAGCCAAATAATATTTTCATCTTTTACGATCGTGTTTTTTAAATGGAATTGAAAATGGATAACAACTCCATACTTACCTTATCCGAATCAAAATTTGTTTCTGCTGTTCTTCTTGCTGCTGCCCCCAGTATGTTTATCTTTTCCGGGTTATTAATGAACACCGATAAAGCCCGTACAATGTCTGTAACCGAATCAGGATCTATCAGCAACGAGTTCTCTTCGTTATGCAGGTATTTGGGAACATCGCCCACTTTTGTAGCGATCACGCCTTTTCCCGATGCCAGGAATTCACCCAGTTTAAAGGGGAATCCTGCGTTCGCAAATTTTGAGTTCACCCTCGTCATGCAGAAGATGTCGCAACTGTTCAACGTTGAATAATATTCTTCTGTGCTTAAGAAGCCCTTAAAGAGTATTCTTTCCTTTGCGGCCGATGCGGCGATCTTTGCTTTTATCTTATCAACGTCTGCCGGATTACCCAGCCCCGTTAAGATAAGTTTGATGTTGCTGTCTTTTTTACTCACTTCCTCAAATGCATCAAGCAGGTAACCGAGTCCATCCTTTGGCGCAAAAGAACCGCCGTAAAATATCTTCAGGTCGTTTTTATTTACAGCATGGCCGTTGATCTTAAAATAATCCAGGTTAACGGTTATTGGTATGAGGTGAACCGGGATCTTTCCTTTGGAATTAAGCTGCGCTCTTTCATATAAATGATCAGAAATGGCAACGTATGCTTTTGTAAAATACCGGGACAGCTTGAACAGTACCAGCGAGGTTTTGATCCGCAGTTTATTCATAAAACCTACGTGCGCTTCAAACCGGTTGTCTTCTATAATATCGAACACGATCTTATACCCGATCATTTTTCCGTACATTAAAAAAACAATGTTCTTAAGATCGGGGTAATTATAATTATAGATGATATTCTTACTGCCCGCCAGTTTGTTCTTTCTTAAAAATGACATTCCCCTGCCCCAGAAACCAAAAATGGAAAATGGATTACCAAGCCGGAAACCTATGATCCGGAAGTTTATGTTGTTCAGCCTTCCTTCTTTTCCAATGGGTACTTTATTATCGGTTTCGTAAATAAGATTATTTGCATTCAGCAGGCCTTTACTGATCAATGGTGCAAACAGGTTTCGCACCCGGGTAGACCCGGCCATCCCGTCGAAGCAGGAAACACCCATTATCATTATGTTAAGGCCCTGGTTAACCATTATCAATTTGTTTTACCGGTCATGGAAACAATTACTTCCCTGAACCGGTTTCTTACTTTTTCTGAATCGTAATTTGTTTCTGCGATGCTGATCGCAGTGGCTGCGATCTGTTTCCGGAGATCAATATCTTTTACCAGGGCAGCTACGGCTTCAGCCAACCGGTCAACGTTATTTTCTGTTACCGTCATGGCCCATTTGTTTTGTACGGCATCTTCCACAAGTGCTGTTTCTCCCGGGCCAAAAACGATCACCGGCGTTCCGCTGATCATATACTCTGGTGCTTTTGTAGGCATGGAATATTTGATGAACCGGATCGACTCGGCCGAAAAATCATAGGGCAAGTAAAGAAAGTCTGCTTCTGCAAAAACCTTTGGCAACTCCTTATACGCCACCATCGCTTTATGTTTTACGCATTTGTATTTTTCGATCCAGGTGGGCTGGTCTTTTGTCTGCAATACAAACTGTACAGAAGTTTTCAATTCCTCATTCACTTTATCGACCGCCTGGGCCAGCGATTCCAGGCTTGTTTGAATACCCGTACCGATCCTTCCGGCATAAAGTATGGTTGGGGTTGCGCCCAGTTCGTAATTATTTCGCTGGTGACTTTTCCAGAAATCAATTTCAATGGGGTTATGAAACGTAGTGAAATCTTTTCCGTAGCGCTTCTTATATTCTCTTGCCATGGCATGACTGATGCTCAGCAGCACCGTAGCCCTGTCCATCATCGCTCTTAATTCCCGGTCAATTTTTTTATGCCAGTAATTTTTAAACGGCCCTTTCTGGCTGATGGTAGAAGGCCAATCATCCATTACGTGATAGATCATTGGTTTTTTTGTGTATTCCTGAATGGCTTTACAAAACAAAACGCCTTCCCGGCTGGATGCCTGTGCATAAATACAATCCGGGTCATATTCATCGATCCATTTGCAGAGCTTATCTGATAATTGGATACGGGAAAGTGAATGGAACAATCCCACGTATTCAAGAAAAGGATAAAAATAATTATCAATTACCCTGGTCCTGAAATTTGCCCTGGCAGCAACAGGCGCCCCTTTACTTGTTTCCGTCTTTACTTTCCTTTCGCCGGATGCTACTTTACGCTGCAAAAGATTAAACGGGAACATCCATTTGTATTCTTCGCTGCCCAGTATGTAATAGGTATCGCAGGCCTCTGCGTTGATATTATTAAAAATGTGATCGGTGCATACTACTGCAAGCCTGTCCTTAGCCCACCCGCCAAACAGGTTGGCCTGGGTAATACCACCGCCGAAATTATTATTGAACGGCTGTCCGATTATCAGGGTTTTGGGTAAGGGCATTTAAGCGTTATTAGTTTTTAGTAGAGAAATATCCGGGTCAGTTTTGCAAATGAGCTTTTATGGTTTCGTCAGAAAGTTCCCTGATCTTATCCGAGTAACATATCCCTGCCGCAATCCATACCAGCACATAACTCATGTTAAAAACCAGGCCCCCGGTGGGGTATAGATAAACGATCCAGAGGAATACCCACATGGCTGCCGCCTTCGATAACACATTCTTCGATTTGAAAAATCCTTTGTAAACAGCGGGTACCAGCATGCCCAGCAATAAACCAAGACTCAGGATACCTCCTTTCAATATTATCTGCAGGTAACCTGTTTCAATATTATCCCGGAAACCGGCACCCTCGGCATCATTCACGTTGTCTACGATCGGGCAATAGTATTTTCCTTTTATTCCTTTGCCGATGACCCAGTCGTTGGACGACATATCGGCGTACATATAATCTTCCACGCCCGACCGGGTATCTTCTTCACCCCGGTCTATAAGAAAATTGAACATGGCAGGTGTTTTCATCCCTGCTACAACCGTAGATGCAACCAATGCCAGGATAACCGCCATCGAAATGATAAGCGCTTTCTTTTTAGTGGTGATCACGTAGATCATACCCACACAGATGAGCGTACTTCCGTTTATAAATATCAATCCCCGGCGTGCCCGGAATATGGAAAAGAACAAGGCAACGCCCATTACGATCAGTGCAAAAATATTTTTCAGGCCAACATTTCCCAGGGGGCCTTTTTTACTTGTCTGATAAATATAATTAAGCAATATAAACCCGATGGGCAGGGCCAGTATGCTTGTAAGATTTTCCACGAGCCCCTGGCTCACCAGGTTAAGGCGGTCGTAATCATGCAGGGTATCGTAAAAAAGTATAACGCCCAGTAGAAAACAGGCACCCATTACAACCAGTGCCGTAAATATCTTCTTATACGATTTTATGTTGCGGGGCAGCAAAAGGACGATGGATGCAAAATAAGGCCAGATACCGAACGTGATATCCAGGAACATTTGTTTGAGGGAGTTAAAATCGTACTGCGAACCCCTTAAAACGATCGTTACTGAATAAAGAAGGTTAATGGTGAACAGCGTTTGAAGATATTTGCTGTCGAATTTAAATTTCATCAGGCTGATACCGCCTGCGATCATCATAATAAACCCGATTATCTGGAAACCCTGGCAACTGGCGGCACTCAGCCAGTTTGTTTCTGCAGATGCCAGGAAAAAAAAGATCAGGTAAACCGCAAACCCATACCAGAAATAGCCAAGGCTGGCCTCGTGTTTTTTTGAGACCGTAAGTACATTTTCGCCCGGGTATATATTCTTCCTTATCAATGAATCTTAAAATTATTTTTAAGGGTTCTGCAATTAATATTTTCAAAGGATTATGGTGTGTGCCTGAAACGGAACGGAACACAGCAGTATCAGTTCTGCCGGAAATTATCTTGTCCCTTATTCTTAATACGGTTCAGCAGGTAGGTGCTCAGCAAATGCCCGGCTTCAACATGCCCGCGGTTTTTCCAGTGCCCGCCATCGATCTTTAAATAATCCTCGGCAGACAGTTGGCCTATCGGGTCCACATATTGTATCGACAGCTCCTTCATCAGTTTCACGGCATTGAGGTAATGGTCCTCTTTTTCTTTTATATCATTTGAAGCAGGGATGATCAAAACGATCAGCTCTGCATTATTTGCACTTACATAATCTTTCAGTTGCTGCAGGTAATCTTTGGTGAGTTTATATTCCTGTTCGGCCGTTTTTCCTTTATTTCCGCTAAGCCTGTTTGCAACTTTTTCTTTCAGGTCGCCGAGAAAGGTTATGAACCGGCTGCGGATAAGTATCTTCTGGATGAAATTCAGTTCTTCTGCCGGGAATGAGCCGGTGGCTTTTTTAAATGCTTCACGTTTTGTTATGCGATAGGGTCTAAAATCCTTATCGTAGTCGTAAAGATTATAACAGGAAGCAAGG
>Ga0209023_10002929_pt1 | contig 20734 bp, 21 predicted proteins | sample LakOneMetagenome_FD_187468 | JGI IMG/M metagenome (GOLD analysis project Ga0209023, IMG submission 187468) | Freshwater and sediment microbial communities from Lake Erie, Canada (SPAdes) (version 2) | ecosystem: Environmental > Aquatic > Freshwater > Lentic | place: Lake Erie, Canada...
GCTCTCGCCGAGCCAGTATTGCGAATCCGGCAGCAGCGCATCGGTCGGATATTTCTGCGCGAAGTTGCGCATGGTTTCTTCGGCCAGCGCGTAGTCCTTGCGCTGGATGTAACCGATGCCGAGATCGAATTCGTCGCGCGGCGTGGCGGAGGGCGGCAAGGTGGTCAGCGAGGCCGTGGTGTTCGGCGCCTGCTGAACCGGCCGCTGCGCCGGCGCAGCGGTGCCATAAGGATCGCGCGGGCCGCCGACATTCGACAGATTGAGCGGCTCACCGGCATCACGTCCGCCCGGTGCTCCGACCGGACCTTCCGTCACCGGCATCTGGCCGCCGCCGAGGGCGCGCGGCACGCCCGGCGCATTCGGATTGCGGCTCGGATCGAAAGCATCGCCGCGGCGTCCGCTGCTGGCCACGGGGGCCGTAATCACCGGCGGAGCTTCACCGACAACGGGAGGCTGCTGATAGCCGGGGTTCGACTGATAACCAGCATTCGGATTTTGCTGGACCTGCGGCGCGGCCATATTGGGGGCAGCCGGACGCGGCGCGGCGGCCTGATTGGGCTGCGGCTGCGCGCCCTGAAGCGCCCGCAACTGCTCCTCAAGCTGGCGATTGCGGTACTGCAATTCTTCGTTCTGGCCGGTCAGGGTGCGGAGCTGGTTTTCCAGCCGCTCGATGCGCAGTTCCGGATCGATATCCTGCTGCGCCGACGCGCCGGCGGGCAGCCAAAAGGGAGCGGACACGAGGACCGCACAGGCAAACATTTGAAATCTGGATGACATTTTGACCCGGCGAATAAAGCGGTTTCGCGAATGACATTGTCGGTTTCAGTACGCCAAAAATGTGGCTGGCGACAGGCCCGGCAAAACAAAACGGCGCCCGAAGGCGCCGCTTTCAAAGCTCTCAACGCAACTGTTACGAACTGGCGTTCAGCACGGTCACAGCGCGGCGGTTCTGCGACCAGCAGGAGATGTCGTTACACACCGCCACCGGACGCTCCTTGCCGTAGGAAATGGTCCGCATGCGCGACGGATCGATGCCGCGCGAGGCGAGGAAGCTGCGAACCGACTGGGCGCGCTTGGCACCGAGCGCGATGTTGTATTCGCGGGTGCCGCGCTCATCGGCGTGACCTTCGATGGTGAAGGTGTAGCGGTTGTACTGCTGCAGCCACTGCGCCTGCTTGTCGAGGGTCGCAATCGCCTGCGGCGACAGTTCGGTCTGATCGCTCTCGAAGAACACGCGGTCGCCGACGTTCACGACGAAATCCTGCTGGCTGCCGGGCACCGCCGCACTCGCCATGGCGCCATCAGCACCAGTGCCGTTCTTGTTGGCGCAAGCGCCCATCGACAGCGCTACAGCCAAGACCGCAGCCAGCTTCAATCCCTGGAGGATACGCATCTGATGTTTCATTCCGGAGCCTCCACGCTCTGGTTACCACTGGTTACTAAAGGACTGATCCGGTCTACAGCGGGTTGGTTAAGCGAAGATTTCGTCAACCTTGATGAGGCGTTGCCGGACACACTCAAATGCCACACATCCGGCAAAACCGTTGCCGATGGTTAATGCGATATGAATATGGCGCGACGGTGAATGCGCCAAGCAAAAAGGGCTCCTGCCTACGGCAGAAGCCCTTTATTTCCGGGGAAATCCGCGATTTGGCGGCGAAACCGGCTCAGGACCGGGGCGCGATGGTCGCCTGCGCGAACGGAAACTGCGGCAGGGTCAGAACGGACGCCTCTTCCACCGGCTGCTGGCCGCGCTCGAACAGCTTGCGCCGTTCGAAGAAGCTCGAGCGGAAGTAAGGATAGCGCTCATAGATGCGCTCCCTCACTGACAGATAGTCGGCGGCCATCAGGCCCACCGGCTTCACCAGGCCCGGGAAAAGCCGTGGCTCGCACAGCGGCCGTTGCAGGAACACGCGGCGATAGAACGCCTGGTGCTCGGCGCGCACGGTGGCAAGGCCGATATCGGCATTGAAGTAGGCGCATGCGACATAACCGAGCCGCACCGTCAGATAAGGCAACTCCGGATAGCGCTTTTCGCGGGACGGATCGGCCACAAAACGCGTCGGATCGACAATGGTTTTTCCGGCAGCCAGTTCCGGCTTCAGAATATCCGGAAACACATTCACCGATGGCGACGCTTGATGCTCGGGCGTCGCGACGCTGATGCGGATCGAACTGGCGAGTTCACCGTCAAGATAAACGCCAAAAATCCAGGAATGCGGCGACTCATCGAAGTCGTCGGTGACCCGGCCTTCGCTGTTGGGCATGATCGCACCTTCGCGAAGGTAGGCGTCATAGCGCAACCGATAAATGCGCTCCCTGTCCGCCTCGGATTCCACCAGCCTGTAGTCGACGGCATCGAGAGGATAGCTGCTGCGTTCGGTGGCCCGGCTGGTCGTCTGCACTGCTGGAATCATTGTTCTTGCCTCGACCGCGCGCAAACATCGCCACGCGCCATTGGTAAGAGGTTAATGCTTTCTTAATAAGATGGCAAAGCGTTGTCTGGATTAACCTTAACCCGCATCAATCATGAAAGCGTTGACGCGTTGCGGCTCTGACAAAAGATTGAGATGCGCGGATTGAGAAGCCCTGACGGTGTCAGCGCAATGTCTGACGGATCGGAATCACGTCCTTTGATGACGAGCCGTGCGACGCCTTGAGCAACTCGCGCACGCGCGCCGCCGGAACCGGCCGGCTGAACAGGAAGCCCTGTGCTTCGGTGACAGTGCCTTCTGCACTGATGAGTTCGAGTTGCTCGTTGGTCTCGATGCCTTCAACCACAACGGACATGCCGAGATCGGCGCTGAGGCGCGCGACGCCGCGCAGCAGCGTCAGCGGACGATGGCTGCCGATATCCTCGAGGAACGAACGGTCGATCTTCACCTTCTGCAGCGGGAAGTTATGCAGATAGCTGAGACTCGAATAGCCGGTGCCGAAATCGTCGAGCGAAATGCGCACGCCCAGCTCGCGCAGTTGCGACAATACGTCGAGAGTCCACTGCGTGTTCCGCAGCAGCGACGATTCGGTGATTTCGATTTCCAGCCGATGCGCCGGCAGGCCCGACACTTCGAGCGCGTAGCGCACTTCGGTCATGACATCGCGCTGGTGGAATTGCTGCGACGAGAAGTTGACCGCGACGCTGACCGGATCAGGCCACTTCATGCACTCCATGCAGGCCTTGCGCAGAATCCAGCGGCCGAGATCGACCACAAGGCCCATGTCCTCGACGACCGGAATGATATCCGCCGGAGACACCGCGCCACGCGTCGGATGATTCCAGCGCAGCAACGCCTCGCAGGTCGAGATGCGGCCTGACTTCAGATTGACCAGCGGCTGGTAGTAAAGCTCGAATTCCTCATGCGCGAGCGCATGACGCAGATCCAGTTCGAGCACGCGGCGCGCCTCGACGGTGTGCGCCATTTCCTCGCGGAAGAAACAGAAGGTGCCACGGCCATCGGCCTTGGCGCGATAGAGCGCCATGTCCGCATTCTTCAGGAGCACGTCGACGCTTGCGTCCGGCGACGTCATCGCGATGCCGATGCTGGCGCCGATCTCGACCAGATGATGATCGATCTCGTAGCGCTCGCTGAGGCGATCCACGATCCGCCGCGCGAGTGATGCGGCATCGTCCGCCGAATGAATGCCGCGCTGGAAGACAACGAACTCGTCGCCGCCGAAGCGCGCAACGAAATCCTCCGGCCGCAGCAGACGACGCAGCCGCGCCGTCACGGCACACAGCAGCTTGTCGCCGCTCGGATGGCCGAGGGTATCGTTGACCTGCTTGAACTGATCGAGATCGACGAACAGCAGCGCCGACAGGCCTTTGCCCGAGGCCAGCATGCCTTCGATTTCGTCGCGGAAATGCACACGGTTCGGCAGGCCCGTCAGTTCGTCGAACCGCGCCATATGCCCGATCTTGGCTTCAGCATTGCGGCGCGCGGTAATGTCTTCAACCAGGACGACGGTGCCTCCATCCGCCATTGGCTGGAATGTCCACGAGAGCGCACGCTCGGTGGGGCCGCTCATGTCAGTGGTGACGATTTCACCCACGCGCGACGCCTCGACTTCCGCGATGATGGCATCGGCGCTGGCCTGTGACAGGGTTTTCGCCGCGACGGCGTCCCCAACGACGGTTCCGACAGCCGCGGCGCGATGCACGAGGTCGCGCGGCAACTGCAGCATCTCGGAAAAGCGATAGTTGATCACGGCCAGACGGCCCGCGGACGTGAACATGCACAACCCGTGCGGCATGTTGTTGAGTGCGGTGTCGAACTGCGCGGCAAGCGCGGCTTCGCGTTCGCTCGCGCCCAACGCCTCGACGTAAATCTTCTTCAGGCTGAGCGTGATGTGCTTCAGGCCGACGAAGAACAATCCGTTCAAAAGGGCGAGGCCGATATAGTAAGGATCGCCGCGCAGCATTTCCGCGATCGTCATCGGGCCGCAGGCGAGCAGAATCTGGAGATTGAAAATCCACGGACGGCCGTAGGTGCGGCCCGATCCTGCGGCGATATAGCCGGTGGTGACCACAATGCAGATCATGTGCGCGACGGAATCGTCGGTGCCGAGAAGAACGACCGTGCACCAGACACCAAGAACGGCTGCGTAGAGCAGCGCACCGATCCGGTAGCGCCCTTCCCAGCGGATCGCAGCTTCCTGCGACAGGTGCGCACCGCGCCGCTTGTATTGGTGCATGTTGTAGGTGCGATAGGACCCGACCAGAACGATCAGAACCATGCACGGCCAAAGATAGATGTTGCCCGTCTTCAGCGCCGTCAGAATCGCGGCGATCGCCATGCAGATCGCGCCGGCGAGCATCGGCGCCGGATTCTGGAAGAGCGAATCCACCAGCGCCGCGTAAACCGTCGGCGACAGGGCTTCCTCTTGAGGTCGATTCTTCCGGTGAACAAGTTGCATCGGCGGCGCGCGTGTCCTTTGGATCAGCACACCTTTACCCACCGCAGATGAAGTCTTTCTGAGCGAACATCGTTACCGATGTGTTGCCACGCTCAGCGAAAGATGAAATCCGCCTGCAATGTCATCGAATTAGGAAAGAATTGCCACAATGAGCGGCAATCCGGGGGCGAGATTTAACGCTGCGTTTACGATAACAGCGGCGACCAGGCCGGGTCGGACGCGAAGCCCGGCGTCGGCACCTTCTGCTCGTTGCGGCCGGAAATATCCACCGTGTAGAGCGACGGCCCGCCGCCCGCCTCGCGGAAGAACATCACCACGCGGCCGTTCGGCGCAAACGTTGGTCCTTCGTTGTGATAGCCGGAGGTGAGGATACGCTCGCCCGAACCATCCGGCTTCATGATACCGATCGAGAACTGGCCACCGCCCTGCTTGGTGAAAGCGATGTAGTCGCCGCGCGGCGACCATACCGGCGTCGAATAGCTGCCCTCACCGAACGAGATGCGCTGCGCGGCACCGCCGTTGGCACCCATCACATAGATCTGCGGCTTGCCGCCGCGATCGGACTCAAAACAGATGCGTCCGCCATCGGGCGCATAGGACGGCGAGGTATCGATCGCCGGCGTATCGGTCAGGCGCGTGGTCGACTTCGAGCGCAAATCCATGACGAACAGGTTGGAGTTGCCGCCCTGCTGCAGGCTCATGATGATGCGCTGGCCATCGGGCGAGAAGCGCGGCGAGAACGACATGCCGGGGAAATTGCCCACGATCTCGCGCTGGCCGGTTTCGACATTGAAGAGATAGACGCGCGGATCGCCCTTGCCAAATTCCATGTAGGTGATTTCCTGCGTCGACGGCGAGAACCGCGGCGTCAGTACGAGGTCCGCGCCGCGCGTCAGGTAGCGCACGTTTGCCCCGTCCTGATCCATCATCGCAAGGCGCTTGACGCGGCGATCCTTCGGACCGGTCTCATCGACGAACACCACGCGGCTGTCGAAGTAACCCTTCTCGCCGGTGAGACGTTCATAAATCTGATCGGAAATGATGTGCGCGATACGGCGCCACGATTCCGGCGACGTGAAATACTGCTGGCCGGTGAGTTGCTGCGCCTGGGGCACGTCCCACAAACGAAACTCCGCCTTGAGGCGGCCATCGCCCTGCCGCGTGGCACGCCCTGTCACCAGCGCCTGCGCGTTGATCTGCCGCCAGTTCGCAAACTGCGGCGGCACGTCGATATTGGAAATGCGCTCGATATACGCCGCCTGATCGATCGGCGCGAACAGCCCGCTGCGCTTGAGATTGTTGGTGATGACCTGCGCGATGCCGGCGGCAACTTCGCCGTCGCCCTGCCCGCCGGGAACGAAATTCGGAATCGCAATCGGGATCGGCTGGAAGTTGCCTTCGGTGACCGTGACGCGCGCCTGCGCCAATGCACGACGCACCGGCGATGCCAGCAGCAATCCCGCCGATGCCGCACCGGTCAGCATGTGCCGCCGGGTCAGTCGCACATCGGAGGTCTCGATCATCGTCTTCAACTTGGCCTTTAGCTCGTCCGGACGTTCGTTGTTCAAATCATGCATCCTGTTCAAATCTCACCTCCGGCGGCGCTGTTCGCGCCATCGGATGTTGTGTCACGAAAATTTTTCGGTGAACGCCGGCTCGAAGAATTTCCATTCCTCAAAAAAAGCAGGAGGTAGCTTGTATGGCTGGCACTCGATGATCGCGCGTAGCGCGCTATCCTGATAGACGCGGAAATAGCCGGTTGAAGCACTGGAAATCGGCACCGGATTGGCTTCCAGCGTTCCGTCACGCTTCAGCTTGATCGTGAAGACGGCCTCGACTTTTTGCGCCTCGACGCCGCCATAAGGCTTCTTCCAGCAGCGCTCCACTTGCTGGCGGAACATCGCACCCCAGGTCGCGGAATTGTCGGCAGCGTGGCCGCGCGCTGTACCGAGCGCGGCCTGCGAGTTCAGCGCAGCACCGGTGATGGATTCGCGCGACGGATCGCGCTTGTCGAGCAGTGCTGCGATCTTCGACTGGTCGAACACGCGCTCAGCCTTCTGCTTCTCCGGCGGAGGCGGCGTCGCCTTCACCTGCTGCGGCTTCGGCGGCTTCTTGGCCTCTTCCTTCTTCAGCGCTTCGGCGATGGGATCGACCTTGGCATTGTCAGGCTTCTTCTCAGCCTGCTTCTGCTCTTCCTTCGGCTTGTTCTCGACCACCGGCTTCGGCGGATCTGGCTTCTTCTCCACCGGCTTCGGTTCGGGCTTGGGTGTCGGCGGCGGAGCGGCTTCGGTGACGACCGGCGGCTTCTTGTCGTCGATCTTGCCGACCGCATCGTCCACCGGCGGCTTCGGCTCGGCGACTTTCTCCACCATCGGCTTCGGATTTTCCTTCTTGCCGGTTTTCATGCCCTGCATCGCTTTCGCGAACTGCTCAGCGGACACGATGTCGACCGGAACGGAATCCTCCGGCATCGATTCAAAGGCTTTGGTCGAGAACGACACCATGCCCCAGCCGATCACCAGGGCATGCAATGCGACAGACGCTGCAACGGTCTTGTCGATCTTCACGTCAGTTTCCCTGCTCGACCTCGGTCACCAGAGCCACGCGCTTGAAGCCTGCAGCGGACAGGCGGCCCATCACGCGCATCACCGTACCGTAGTCCACCTTTGTGTCGCCGCGAACAAAGATACGCTCATCCATGCCGCCCCGCGCGCTTGTAATGGCCTGCAATTTCGGCACCAGTTCGTTCATCGGAATTTCGGTGTTGTTGAGAAACACCTTTCCGGTGAGTTGGACGGAGACCGTCAGAGGCTCCTTGTCCTGATCGAGGCTCTTGGCTGCGGTCTGCGGCAGATCCAGCGGCACGCCGACGGTCAGCAGCGGCGCGGACACCATGAAGATGATGAGCAGCACCAGCATCACGTCCACCATGGGCGTGACGTTGATCTCGGCCATGACGTTGGCGCGGCGATAGCCGCGGCGTCCGCCGCCGCCCGAACCGCCTCCTAAGCTCATGCCCATGACAAATGTCCCAAGCCGTCCACGTTACGCACGCTCGTCGATCTGGCGCGACAGGATCGCCGAGAACTCATCGGCAAACCCTTCAAGCCGCTGGGCCTGCCGGTTCACCTCCGAGGTGAACTTATTGTAGAAAATTGTCGCCGGAATTGCGGCGATCAGGCCGATGGCGGTGGCAAATAGCGCTTCCGCGATGCCCGGCGCGACCACCGCCAGCGAGGTGTTTTTCGACGCCGCAATGGACTGGAAGCTCGACATGATGCCCCAGACCGTCCCGAACAGGCCGACGAAGGGGCTGGCCGAGCCGACGGTCGCCAGCACCAGCAGGCGGCGATCCAGCCGCTCGACTTCGCGGGCAATCGACACGCTCATCACCTTGTCGATCCGCATCTGCAGGCCGGCGAAGGAGCGGGAGTGACCTTCGAACGAACGTTTCCACTCGCGCATCGCCGCGACGAACAGGGCGGCCATCGATTGCGTCGGCTTGGCCGCCAGCGCACGGTACAGCTCATCAATGGATTGACCGGACCAGAACGCCTGCTCGAAACGGTCCATGGCCTTTTTTGTGCGTGAATACAGCAGCATCTTGTCGATCGCGATGGCCCAGACCCACACCGAGCAGGCAAGCAGGCCGAGCATGATCGTCTTCACGACGAAATGCGCGTGCCAGAACAGCGAGATCAGCGACACGTCAGCGGATGCCACCGGCAAGGCTGACTGCGCGACGTCTGCTGGATTCATGATCGGTATCCTCTCACGGCGATTATCCTGTTTCACGCGGCTTGCGTCGGCTGGCCCGGTGGCCGCCAAACAGCAACCGTCGCAGCGAAACGCCAACGCTGCCGATCGCCCCGTTCCGGTCTCGTGTCGCGTGGGATGGCCTGTCCCGGAGGCCGGGCCCTGAATCCCCTGCTAACGTGTCAAAACGAGGGCTGTCCGCATCGCTTTGGCCCACCTAACAAAACGCTAATCAGGGTTAAGGCGGGGTTACCACGCCCGGTTCAGGGCTGGAAAATGGCCCAAAGACCAAGCAGTCAGGCGCGCATGGAACCGGCGCAGGCCTGAATTATGGCGCGGCTGCGGACGTCCTCTGCAACCTCCTCACCAGCGGTTTGAGGAGCTGCGGCGACACGTAGATCGGGAACTGGGCCAGAGCGAAATACAGCCATGTCAGCCCCGGCAATGCGCCATCGGTCGCCGCCAGCATCAGGCCCATGTTGCGCTGGGACACCATCAACCCGAGCGCCAGCGCCCTTTCCCCGCCCGCCCTGCGGAACGCCAGCATGGTCGCACCGAGCAGCACCGCGAACACCACGAAAGCAAATGCGGTCAGCAGCAACACGCGAATAGGCTCGGCCCAAAAGCTCGCCGCCACCGTTCCCATCACCGCGCTGACAAACACCAGCAGGACGAAAATGTTGATCCCGTCGATCGGCTGCCTGTAACGGACGATGGCCTCCGCACCGACGAAGCGGCGGATCAGGGCTGCGACAAGGATCGCACCGGCCAGCATCGCCAGCAGTTTCAGCCCCAGCGCAAGCGGCGACAATGTCAGCGCACCGCCGAAAAACAGCCACGCGAACAGCGGCGCGCTGATCGGCACCAGTGCCGTGCTGGTGACGAGCGTGATCAGCACCAGCGTCGAATCCAGCCCCATCAGCGCCACCAGGGCCGGCGACGCCATCATCGGCGAGGCCACGGCCTGCAGCATCAGGCCGAGGAACAGGTCAGGCGAGGCTTTGTCGAAGCCGCTCACAACGCCGCCAAGACCGGACAGCAGCGGGACCGCGAGTGCGCTCCACACTGTTGCGACAATCACCAGTGCGGGCCGTGACAGGTAGCCACGCATCGCGGCGACATCGACGCGCATGAACGAAATGCAAAGCAGAACGAACACGGCTTCTGTGACATAGGGCTTGAGCACCGCGCCGAGCGGCGGGACCGCAATGCCGATGAACACCAGCGCGGCAATGGCGCGCGTGCCTTGCCGGCCGAGCCACGCCAGTGCCGCCACGGGCAAGGCAAATGACGGCTGCATGTTTGCAGACATGATCTCTCCGAAACAGTCCGGGCCGGAAGGCCAAATGGGAAGGCGGATTGAGAGGCTGCGCAGGCAGGCCTCCGCGCTCAGCAGGCAGCGTCAGGGCACCAGATGCCGCTGCAGGAGACAGATCGCCACCAGCGGCGGCGAGCGGATGTCACGCGCTCGATCATTCCCGTTTCATACGTGGTGCCAGGCTTTGCTGGCAACGGTAAAGCCTCAACGGAAATCGAAAGGTTGACCTGCGCGCGGGCGCCGATGCAGATGCTGAATGCCAGCAACAAACGGGCGGCCGGTTGAAACCGGCCGCCCGTGATTCGGGTTGCAGAGGTCTCGCGGCGAACGGCCTCAGGCCGCCCGCACCGTCTGCAGGAATTTCACAACCTCGCCGCGCAGGAATTCGGACTGCTGCGTGAGATCTCCCGCAGCCGACAGAACCTGCTGCGCGCCGGAGCCGGTCTCTCCCGCCGCGGCTGTCACCTCCGCGATGGTCCGGGACACCTCGCCGGTGCCCTGCGCCGCCTGCTGGACGTTGCGGGAAATCTCGTTGGTCGCAGCCCCCTGCTCCTCGACAGCCGATGCGATGGCAGAGGACACCTCGTTGATCGACTTGATGACGTTGGTGATGCTGGAGATCGCCGCGACGGATTCCGACGTCGAACTCTGGATCTCGCCGATCTGCGCGGCAATTTCCGCGGTCGCCTTCGCGGTCTGTTCGGCGAGCGATTTGACCTCCTGCGCGACGACGGCAAAACCGCGGCCGGCATCGCCGGCACGCGCGGCTTCGATCGTCGCGTTAAGCGCCAGCAAGTTGGTCTGCGCGGCGATATTCGTAATCAGGTCGACAATGGTGCCGATCTTCTGCGCACCCTCCGAAAGCCTGTTCATCGTGGTGCCCGCGTTGTCGGCCGATGTCGTGGCCTCTCGCGCCATGCGGGTTGAATCGGTGACCTGCCGGCTGATCTCGGTCACGGCGCTGGTCAATTCCTCAGCCGCGACAGAGACGGCCTGCACGTTTGCCGTCGCATCCTGCGAGGCGCCCGCCACGACTTTCGACTGGCCTGCGGCGCGTTCCGCCGTGGCCACCATGGTTTTGGCCGACGCTTCAAGCTGCGTGGCGGCGGATGCCACCATGTCCACAACACCGCCGACGGCCTTTTCGAAGTCCATGGCAAGACGTTCGAGCGTCTCCTTGCGGTCACGCCGGCCTGCGTCGATGTAGACCGCAATCGCAAGATCCATATCCAGCATCGCCGCCTTGACCACGGCCCGCTGCAACTCCGCCTTTTTTGTCGCGGCGTTCCTGTCAAACTTCCCGACCGGCAGGCGATCGGCGATCGCAGCCAGCACACCGGACACCAGCGTATTGTACCCGCCGATATACCAGCGCGGCTCCAGGCCGAGCTTGTTGTGAACCTCACCGATCTTGGTCACGGACGCTTCATAAACGCCGTCGAAGCGGCCATCGAGAATGATCGACCAGTGCTTCAATTGCATGTCCTTGGCGTGCATCATATGCGCGCGGTTCTTGAAAAACGCCGAGGTTTCGGAAAACTTTGCAACATGGTCGTAGAAGCCATCCAGAACGGGCGCCATTTCCGCAAGGACGAATGACTTCCATTGACGCAAGGTCTCACCCACTGACTCATCAATCATATTGAAGTTTAGCCGCCGTGAGATCGTGCTTTCGCCGTTCATCGCTTGCTCCTGTTTGCCGACTTCTGCCGGCATCGAATCACCCGGTTGCAAGTTTTATCAAATACAACCTTAATAAAGGTAAAATGGTCAGAAAGCGTTTCATAACAGGACATTCTTACCGCCCCCGGTTTGCAGGGACTGTCTCGCCATGACGGCCGTTGTGCCGCCGGCCAGAGGTTTCCCGCACGGGCGCGCCACGGCGGCGTCCGCGATCCTGATTCTCTCCAATCTGGTGCCGCTGGCGGGAATTCTGTTCTGGGGCTGGGACGTCTTCGTGCTGCTGTGTCTCTATTGCCTGGAGACTGCGGTGATCGGCTTCTGGACCATCATGCGCGCAGCAACGATGTCCCGCGATCCGGGATCGGTCGCAGGGCGCAGCATCGCCGGATCGCTTGGACTGGCGGGATTCTTCACCTTGCATTCCGGTCTGTTCATGACCGTGCACATGGCATTCATCTACATCCTGTTCGCCGGGCCCTGGGAGGGGAAAATTCACGACGCGCGGGATTTCATTCGCCTGATCGTGATCGGCAAGGATCTATGGATTCCGCTGCTGGCTCTGTTTGTCGGCCAGGGCGCGATTTTCATCAACGATGCGGTCAACCGCTTTGTGTTCGCGAAAGCCCCTGCCAACACCGACACTGGCGAGATCATGGGCGGCTTCTACACGCGGATCGTGATCATGCATGTCGCGATCCTCGGCGGCGCGTTTATCGTGCAGGCCATCGGAACCACCGCACCGCTGATCATCCTTGTCTTGTTGAAGATCGTGATCGAGATCAGGTTTCAGATGCAGGCACGAAAAGAAAGTTCTCTCTCCCCGCTTGCGGGGAGAGGTTAAGTGCGGGTCGCTACTTTCACAGCAAGCGAAACAAAACCGCCCACCTGCTTAGCAGATGGGCGGCTTGGTTAGCCGATCAGGGAGACGAGGGCGTTATCCCTGCGAAGGCTGATCGTTCGGCGGAGTCGGGCGCTGCTTGTGCTGCGCCATGAAGGCGTCGAACTCTTCCTTGTCCTTGGCGTGACGCAGGCGGTCGAGGAAGTCCTTGAACTCGGTCTGCTCTTCCTCAAGACGGCGCAGCGTCTCCATGCGGTATTCGTCGAAGGCGCGGTTGCCGCTCGATGGCGCATAGAATCCGCGGCCATCCATGCGGCTGCGCATCCGCTCCATCTTCCACTGCATGCGTTCCATCTTGTCGGCCCAGCGGCCGTGACGATCGTGAGACCAGCAACCCATGTTTCTGCTCCAGAGTGAGTAAGCGAGAGCGGCCAGACCCAGCGGCCACCAGATGATGAAACCGGCAACAATCAGGATGATCCGTCCCGGATGAAACCGCGGCTGCCAGTCGTGCCGCGAGTCGTAGCTGTTGTGCGGTTCCGCCCAGTCCGGGCGGCCCCAGCGGTCGAGGCGTGCAGTGTTGGCGGTTGTGTTCGCCATGGCGTCCTCCAGTTTTTCACGCTTCCGTGAATGTAAATAACATTTACATAGATAAACCAAGCCGGATTTTTGTCAAGCGGAGCGGTTGTCGCAGCCGTCAAATTATTTTCGCGGGGGTTCCGCTGGCCGGTGCTGGTCGGTCGGGAAACCGAGGCCCTTGAGGTAAATCAGCACGCCCGCTTCCAGCAGGTCTTCCGCCGACATTGGCAGCTTGCGCCGCGCCGCATCGCCCCGCCCGAACAGCGACGCGATGCCGTGCGACATCGACCAGATGTGAAGCGCCATCATCATCGCGGGCGGACGCGGCACGCCGGGCGGTGCCATCGCCACCAGCCGCTCGGATGCGGCGCGAATGATCGCAAAAGCGCGCTCGCCTGCGAGCAGCAGCGCCGGATTGGTTTCAACCGGAACGCCGGATTCAAACATCGCCGAGTAATAAGCGGGATTCTCCCGCGCGAAGGCGAGATAGGCTTTTCCGATGCGCTGAAACGCGGTCGGCGTATCGGGGCGGCCATCGTCCCATGCTGCCGCAAGCTGCGCCTCGAACAGTTCGAAACCCTGCTGCGCGACACTCGCCAGCAACTCATCGCGATCGCGGAAATGACGATAGGGTGCCGCCGGACTGACACCGGCGGACCGCGCGGCTTCAGCAAAGGTGAAGCCAGCCGGTCCCTTGTTGGCGATCAGATCCAGCGCGGCCTGCACCAGCGCTTCCTTGAGATTGCCGTGATGGTAGCCACCTTCGCGGCGGCCGCGGTTCTTGTGCCAGCTCATATCGGGTTCTTACTCATGTAAGGCCATTTTACATGAGTTGCCTGCCGCAGTCACCACGCCATTACCGTTTTGGACCGCAGATCAGGTCCACCGTCCCTCGCGCGATGACCTCCAGGTCGGCACGCGGCAGGCGGGCGCGGGAGCGGATCGCCAGCGCCTCAACCGTTGAAGCGGCGATCTGCGACAGCACCTGAACATTGGCCGTCGGCGGCAGTTCGCCGGCTTCCACCGCTGCCTGAAAACGCTTCGCGAGGGTGCGTTGAGTCGATCCCAGCGCCTTCTGCACCAACGGGCGAATTTCGGGATCGGCCATCGCCTCCGAGGTCGCGGTCATCACCGTGAAGCAGCCGCGTGGTCCCTTGTCGCCCGCCAGATAAACATCGAGCGCCGTCGCATAGATCGCTTCCAGCATCTGGCGCAACGTCAGCTTCGGATCAAAGGCATGGGCGAACTTCGCCGCCATCTCGGCGCGATAACGCTCATACGCCTTGAGAAACAGCTCCCGCTTGTCGCCGAAGGTTCCGTAGAGGCTCGGCCGGTTGATGCCCATCGCCTCGCTGAGATCGTCCAGCGAGGTCGCGGCAAAGCCGCCATCCCGAAACGTGTCCATGGCTTTGCCAAGCGCCACATCCGGCTCGAAGGCGCGCGGCCGCCCGCGCCTTTTCGGCGCACCGGCCTCCGGTTTAGGCGGCTCTTTCTTTTTTTGTACCATATCGCAAATAAATCTCTTGACCGCATTTAATTTATGCGGAACGGTATAAAAATCAAGAACGCCCCGCTTCACCCAAGGAGACGCATCATGAACCTCTACTTTTCTCCCCTCGCCTGTTCGATGGCAACCCGCATCGCCCTGTATGAAGCCGGCGCCGAAGCGCGCTATCTCGAAGTCGATCCGAAATCGAAGAAGGTGCTGCAGGACAATTCGGATTTCCGCAGTGTCAATCCGCTCGGCCTCGTGCCGACCGTCAGCACCGAGGACGGCCTCGTGCTCACCGAGAACGCCGCAATCCTTCAGTATGTCGCGGATCGTTTTCCCGAGGCCGGATTGGGCGCAGGTGCAGGGATCGAGCGCAGCCGCCTGCATCAGTGGCTCTGCTTCATCGGCACCGAATTGCACAAGGGCCTATTCGTCACTCTGCTCGACCGCAAGGCCCCGGCCGATGTGCACGCCTACACGCTCGCCAAGGGGCTTTCGCGGCTCGACTATCTCAACACCTACCTCGAAGGCCGCGAATTCCTGCTCGATCATTTCAGCGTGGCGGACGCCTATCTCGGCACCGTGCTGAACTGGACCATGGCGACACCGCCCATCGATCTGAAGAAGTGGCCTGCGATCAACGACTACCTCAGCCGCTTCAAGACGCGCCCAAGCGTGATGAAAGCCCTGGCCGAAGAGTTCGAACTCTACAAGGCCGAGCTCGCGCGCCACAAGGCGGCTGCCTAACCCGATCACCCTGATCGAAAAACTGAAGCGGCGCTGCGCATCCCCTCGCGCACGCCGCTAATTTTTCAAGCGCACCTCGGATTCCTTCAGCGCCCGCGAAAACACTTTTGGATCGTCGAACGCACGCGCCAGCACCAGTGCGCCCTGAATTTCGAGCACGGCCTGCTCCGCCTTGCGGCGGGCTTCCGTTTTGTCATTGCCGAGACGGCGCAGCGCTACCGCGAGCGCATCGACCCATCCGGCGAAATAGACTTTCACCTTTTCGCCGAACAGATCGCGCGATGCGCCAAGCGCCACCACCCCCACAAGACAGACCCGCTGTCCGGAATGAAAGTAATCGCCGGTCGCGGCGTACATGTCCGCGATTCCTTTTGCGGGATCGGCGGCGGTGCGCAACGGCGTGTAGATTTTGTCGTTGAACCAGTGATCGATGGCCGCGAGCACCTCGTGCGCCATCTGCTCTTTCCCGCCGGGAAAGAAGTTGTAAAGACTGCCCTTGCCGAGGCCCGTGGCCTCGGTGATCAGCGCGAGAGTCGCGCCCTCATAACCATGCGCGCGAAACACTTCGGCCAGAGCGGCCAGGATGTCACCGCGCGCAGTTTCTGGTTTCGCCATTTCAATCCTGTTGCAGCATCACTTCGGAACCGGCGCCAGCCCCGCCACATCCGCCGGACGCGGCCCCGGCGCTGCCCAGTGAAAGCGGCGCTCGCCGTCCTTGATCGCCACATCGTTGATGCTGGCTTCGCGGCGCTTCATCAAGCCGTGCTCGTCAAATTCCCACTGCTCATTGCCGTAGGAACGAAACCACTGCCCGGCATCGTCATGCCATTCGTACTGGAAGCGTACCGCGATGAAATTGCGGTCGAATGCCCACAGATCCTTGATCAGCCGGTACTCGTGCTCTTTCGCCCATTTGCGGGTGAGGAATTCGACAATGGCGGCGCGGCCCTGAAAGAACTCCGAGCGATTCCGCCAGATGCTGTCCTCGGTATAGGCCAGCGACACCTTGACCGGATCGCGGGAATTCCAGGCATCTTCCGCCATGCGCGCCTTCTGCACGGCGGTCTCTCTCGTAAACGGCGGCAATGGCGGACGCGACATGACGAAATTCCTGTTTGTACCGATGAGTACAAACTTGTACCAATCGGTACATCCCGTCAAGGGCCAAGATTAGTGCCAAGATTCAGGCCGCGTCCTGATCTGCCTTCATGGCGATACGCAGCGCCTTCGGGATCGGCCGGGCGCGGCCGCCGGAGACGAACGCGACCTTGACCTTTGCTTCGATCAGCACGTCGTCGCCTCGGCGCACTTCCTGACCGAGGGTGATCGATGCGCCTTTCACCTCGACCGGTACGGTGATGATGTCGAGCACGTCATCCATCCGCGCGGGCTTGAGATATTCGATCTGCATGGCACGAACGACAAACGCAAAGCCCGGTGCCTCGTTCTCAGCTTCCGCGAACAGAGCGCGCTGATCCGCGCCGAGCAGCCGCAGATAGTTGGTGCGGCCCCGCTCCATGAAGCGCAGATAGTTGGCGTGATAGACGATGCCGGTGAAATCGGTGTCTTCGTAATAGACACGCACCTGCATGACGTGTTTGCCGTCGCGGATCGAGCCGTCGAGATGAATTGTCATGGTCCCCGTTTTGCGCAAATTGCCGGGCCGCGCAAGCCGCTAGGCGACGCCGGGGGCTGCTCCGCCCAAAGTCACCAGCACGATTTCCGGCGGAACGCCGAGCCGGAACGGCATGATGCTGCAGCCAAGACCGCCGGAGACGATCACATCGCATTTCTCGCGGCTATGACCGTACGCGAATTTGCTGCCATAGCGGGTCGGCACCACCGGCGACCACCCGAACAACCTCACCTGACCGCCATGGGTATGGCCGCTGAGCTGCAAAGCAACGCGCGCGGGCACTTTCACCGCCACATCCGGCTCGTGCGCCAGAAGGATCACCGGCGCATCGTCCTTCACCTTTGCCAGGGTCGCGGACAGATCATCGACGCCGATGCGATGAAGCGGGCGGAAACGCCGCGCCGGCAGATAAGCGAGCTGATCGCCAAGTCCCGCCAGCCAGAACGGACGGCCGTCCTTGACCAGACGCCGCGCGTCGTTTTCGTAAACCGGAATGCCCGCAGCTTCGAGTTCGCGGCGCGCGACGGTATGGCCCTGCCCTTCACGCTGAATGACCTTGTCCTCCCACCAGTCGTGATTGCCGAGAACCGCATGCACACCAAGCGGCGCTTTCAGCCCGGCGAGCACCGGCGCCCACTCGCTCGCGGGAATATAGCGCGTCACCTGACGATGCCCGGCGACATAGTCGCCCAGCATCACAATGATATCTGCGTTGAGACGATTGGTGCGATCGACGATGCCCTGAATACGCTCGAGCGACATCCATGGATCGCAGGCATGAAGGTCGGCGATCACTGCGATCCTGAGGTGAAGATCGGCAGGCCATTGCGACGGAGCGATAGTGTAGCGCGTGACCTTGAGCCGCGCCGGCTCGACGCCGAATCCATAGGCTGTGGTCGAAGCGCCAAACGCGCCGAGCCCGGCAATGAAACGAAGGAAATGGCGGCGTGAAATCATGAATGGTTAATCGTGATGCGCCCCATTCATGCGCCTGAATTGAAGCGGAATTACGGTTCCGCCTGGTGATCCGGTTTTGACAACCGTCGGATACGAGACACTAGTCATCGTCTCGTTCGAACATGCCGAACTGCGCCGGATCGCGCGACGGCTCGGCCAGGCCGAGATGTTTGAAAGCATGCGAGGTCAGAAGCCGTCCGCGCGGGGTGCGCTGCAGATAACCGCACTGGATCAAGTACGGCTCGATAATGTCCTCAATGGCATCGCGCGGCTCGGACAGCGCCGCCGCCATGGTCTCGACGCCGACGGGACCGCCGCCATAGTTCAGCGCAATGGTGGTCAGGTAGCGCCGGTCCATCGCATCGAGGCCAGCCTTGTCCACTTCCAGCGCGCCGAGCGCATTGTCCGCAATCTTGCGGTCGATGGCGCTGGCTTCCGCAGCGGAGGCAAAGTCACGCACCCGGCGCAAGAGACGCCCGGCAATGCGCGGCGTGCCGCGCGCGCGGCGCGCGATTTCATTGGCGCCATCGGGCGTCATGCCGATACCGAGCACGCGTGCGCCACGAGTGACGATCTTTTCCAGTTCGTCTTCGGTGTAAAAATTCAGCCGCACCGGAATGCCAAAACGGTCGCGCAGCGGATTGGTCAGAAGACCCGCGCGCGTGGTCGCGCCGACCAGCGTGAATTTCGCCAGATCGATTTTCACGGACCGCGCCGCCGGCCCCTCGCCGATGATAAGATCGAGCTGGAAGTCCTCCATCGCCGGATAGAGCACTTCCTCCACCTGCGGACTGAGACGATGGATTTCGTCGATGAACAGCACATCGCGTTCCTCGAGATTGGTCAGCAGCGCGGCAAGATCACCTGCCTTTGCGATGACCGGACCTGATGTGGCGCGGAAGCCGACGCCGAGTTCGCGCGCGACGATCTGCGCCAGCGTGGTTTTGCCAAGGCCGGGGGGACCAACGAACAGCACATGATCGAGCGCCTCGCCGCGCTTGCGCGCGGCATCGATGAAGATCTGGAGATTGGCGCGAGCCTGCTGCTGACCGACGAACTCGGACAAGTTCTGCGGACGCAGCGAGGTGTCGCCGATGTCGTCGGCGCGGCGCTCGGGGGTGACGATGCGGGGTGAGGTCATGCGTCTCTCACTTCGACAGTTCCTTCAGCCCAAGCCGGATCAGTTGCGCCGTCTCCGCTTTGTCACCGGCGCTGCGCGAGGCGGCGGCAATAGCAGCCGCCGCCTGCGGCTGGCCGTAGCCGAGATTGACCAGCGCGGAAATCGCATCGGCCACGGGACGCGGCGCGAGATTATCGTCCAGCGCGCCGGACAGATGAACCACCGCCGGATCGACAGTGGCGAAAGCCGGCGTCTTGTCTTTCAACTCGGTGACAATGCGCTCGGCGACTTTCGGGCCGACACCGGGCGTGCGCGCCACCGCGGCCTTGTCGCGCAAGGCAATGGCATTGGCGAGATCGGATGGCGGCAAAGTCGAGAGCACCGCGAGCGCGACCTTGGCGCCGACCCCTTGCACTGTCTGCAGCAGGCGAAACCATTCGCGTTCCATGTCGGTGCGAAAGCCGAACAGCTTGATCTGGTCCTCGCGCACATAGGTCTCGATCGACAGCGCGGCAGCTTCACCCGGCTGCGGCAGCGTCTGCAGCGTGCGCGCCGAACAATGCACCTGATAGCCGACGCCTTGCACATCGAGGATCACATAATCCTCGCTGTAGGAATCGATCAGGCCTTTGAGTTTTCCGATCAAGATAATTACGCCTGCCGTGTTGCTATGGCCGCTGCAGCACCTGCCATCACGCTGCCGCCGATCCGGTTGAGCATTTTCATGGCGCGCGGGCTGCGGAACAGCTTGCGCGCCCGTGCCGCTGCCAGTGCATAACCGCCGAGCACGAACACCAGCACCACTGCGATAATGCCGGCGAGTTCGGCGTAACTGACAAGATCGATCCGCGAAACATCGATCAAGGTCGGTGTCAGCGCGAGATAGAATGCGATGGTTTTGGGATTGCCGAGCGTCAGCAGCAGGCCGCCGATAAACGAGCGCAGCGGCTGACCATCAACATTACCAGCCTCTTCCAGATCGACCGGCTTCGCCGGAGCGGTCCAGAGCTTATAGGCGATGAACAGGAGGTAGGCGGCGCCCGCATACTTGATGACAGCGAAGATCAGCTCAAAGCTGTTCGCGACAAACGACAGGCCCAGCACCGCAATCGCAAGCCAGGTGATATCGCCAAGCACAATGCCGCCGATGAAAGCCGGCACGCCTGCGGTGCCGCGGCCGATTACCCGCGCGAGAATCGCCGCAATCGCGGGACCGGGCGAAGCCGCCGCCACCAGAATGGCGAAGGCAAAGATTGTGAGAGCGGTGAGTGTCATCGTCTGTTCCCCGTGCGGCTCATCATCGCATCGAACCGGCCCTGTCGCCACCCATCCGGCGGCATTGCCCTCAACGCGCCACAGCCACCTTCAACTTCAGGATCGCGCTCTGGCGGTGATGGGCATGGGTGATGGCAATCGCCAGCGCATCCGCCGCATCCGGCGTTTTCGGGGCCGCCTTCGGCAACAGTACCCCCAACATCACGCGAATCTGGTTCTTGTCGGCATGCCCCGCCCCGACCACGGTCTTCTTCACCTGATTGGGCGCATATTCAGCAACCGCAATGCCGAACATCGCAGGCGCCAGCATGGCGACGCCCCGCGCCTGCCCGAGCTTGAGGGTCGACGCGCCGTCCTTGTTGACGAAGGTCTGCTCAACGGCGGCTTCCACCGGATTGAACTCTCCGAGCACACGGGCG
>Ga0209023_10002930_pt1 | contig 20731 bp, 18 predicted proteins | sample LakOneMetagenome_FD_187468 | JGI IMG/M metagenome (GOLD analysis project Ga0209023, IMG submission 187468) | Freshwater and sediment microbial communities from Lake Erie, Canada (SPAdes) (version 2) | ecosystem: Environmental > Aquatic > Freshwater > Lentic | place: Lake Erie, Canada...
TGAAGCGGCGGCGCCCGGCGACCACGCACGCCAGGTTGTCCGGCAGGTCGTAATGGGCCGCGATGCGGGTGCGGTTGCCGATCCAGATCGAACCGAGCGCGTCGCGGCCACCCAGGTCGACGACGTTCTCGTCGTGGAAGCCCGGCAGACAGGTGTCGATCGTGGTGGAGCCGACATAGATCGCCGGCTGGACGTCCTGGCCGCGGTAGCGCTCGAGTTCGAGCAGCACCTTGTCGAGCCTTACCTGGACCGGGGCGAAGTTGAAGCCGCTCAGGTCCTCGTTGTAGAAGAAGCGGCCCCCGATCTCGGGCGTGCCCAGCATGGCGTTGACGGTGGCGCCGCGGTAGAAACGGCGCAGGTAGGCGTCCGCGTCCGCGCCGGAGCGGCGTGCGGCCGCCACCATCGGCCAGCTTCCGACCAGGCCGCGCAGCAGCAGCGGTTCGGTCGATTCCAGGATCTCCGGGCCGAGGTCGCGCGGCGTGAGGCCGCCGATCTCGCGGATCGGTCTAGGCGCGGGCAGCATGGCGTGCGTTCTTGCGGTTCTTGCGATCGATGAGCGCGCGGAAGTTCGACAGCGAAGCGATCTGGAAGTAGATCGCGGCCAGGAAGCCGGCCTTGTGCAGGCGGTCGAGGGTCGCGCCATCCAGGGCCGCCAGGCGTTCTTCGTTGATCGTGTAGAAGCCCCCGAGGCGATGCTGGGAGCCGTCGTCGAGGGTGATGTCGAGCGAAAAGCCTTCCAGCAGCTCGTTTTTCAACAGCGCTTCGATGAAGCCGGCATTGGTCTGCATGCCCTCGTGGATGGCGAGCAGCATCGAGTTGACGTTCTCGAGATAGGGCGTGGCGCCGCCGTGGGGCAGGAATACCGCTTCGCCCTCGGCCTTGCTGACGCGCGGGCTGTCGAGGTCGACGTGGATCATGAGTTCCTCGCCATGCTGGCCGATCAGGAAAGGCAGGCGGCTCACCAGCAGCGGGATGGTGGCGGCGTCCCAGGCCTGCCCTTCCAGGAACAGGTTCTCGTCGCTCTCGAAACCGAACAGGGCGATGGGCTCGTAGGCGTCGGCTGCGTCGTCCTTGCGGAAGACGATCGGATAGTGCGCCTGCAGCAGGCGGAATTCAGCCGGGAAGGTCGCCACGAACGCGCGCTCGTCGCCCAGGTCGGCGCCGTGGCGGGTAATCACGCGCAGGTCCTTGTGATCGATATTATTCAGCAGTACCGGGTTGGCCATGTGGTGTCTCTTTGGTCGTTGTTATATGGTGGTCGTTCAGCGCTTCAGTGCCGCGGCAGCCCGTGGCGCACGATGTGCGCGATGAGCGCCCGGTTGTCGGGCAGCGCGGGCAGCATGCGGCGGGCCAGGTCTTGCGCCTGCTGGAAGAAGGCGTCGGCCCCAAGCGCATCGGGTTCGCCCGGACGCGCGCGCCGCGCCAGGCCAGCTTCGGGACGGAAGCCCATGCCGTACAGGATGTACTGGTAGCTCGCCGCCGGGAAAACTTCCATGTGGCGGCCGAAGTCCTGGCGCGAGGGCAGACGGTGGGTCCACAGGTCCAGCAGGTCGGACAGGCGGCCGGGAATGGTTTTATTGTTGCGGTTGTCGCGCCAGTAGCCGCAGGGATCAAACGCGCCTTCGCGCCGGCTCAGCACGTAGTGCAGCTTGAGGAAGTCGATGACCCGCTCCCAGCGGTAGGTGAAAGCCGCGTTGAAGCGTTCGGCGCAGATGTCCATCTGTGCGCGCGTCACCGGCATTTCGTCCAGCAGCATGGCGGCGGACAGTTCGACCATGGCCAGGGCCGAGGCTTCCAGCGGTTCGATGAAGCCGCTCGACAGGCCGATGGCCACGCAGTTGCGGTGCCAGAAGCGTTCGCGGTAGCCGGGTTCGAAGGTCAGTTTGCGCGGCGCGATGTCCGCGGGGCCGCCGCTGGCGCGCACGTAGTCGCGCAGTGCCTGCTCGGCCTGTTCGTCGCTGGTGTGGGCGCTGGAATAGACGTGGCCGATCCCGCGCCGGGTCGGCAGGCCGATGTCCCAGATCCAGCCTGCGTGCTGCGCGGTGGAGGTGGTCTGCGAGGCAATCGGGTCGTCCTCGTTCGCGTACGGCACCTGCACCGCCAGCGCGCTGTCATTGAACAGCACCCCGCGCTGCGGGATGAAGGGCACACCGTAGTGCTTCCCGAGCAGCAGCGACTGCATGCCGGTGCAGTCGACGAACAGGTCTCCTGCGAGCTCGCCGTGCGCCCGGGTGTGCAGGGCCGCGATGTCGCCGTTGTCGTGAGAGCGGATGCCGGTGACGTGGTCGGGCACGTAGTGCACGCCGAGCGCTTCCAGGCAGTGCTTCTTCAGGAAGAGGCCGAACTTGCCGGCGTCCAGGTGGTAGCCGTAGTTGGCCACGGCGGCGAATTCGGGCGTCTGCACCTGCTTCGGCGCACGTCCGTTCAGGCAGAGATGCGGCTGGTAGCTGGCCAGTTCGGCGAAGGGCATGCCGGCATGGCCTTCCAGCCAGCGGCCGGCCAGGTCGGCGTCGCCCCATCCCTGGGGCAGCGCGAAGGGATGGAAGTAGTGGTCGTGGGCGGCGCCCGTGACCCAGCGGTCGAAGCGCGAACCCTGCTTGAAGGCGGCGTCGCACTCGCGGAAAAAAGCGGATTCGGAAAGGCCCGCGGCGCGCAGCGTGTCGCGCATGGTCGGCCAGGTGCCTTCGCCGACGCCGATGATGGGCACATCCGGGGATTCGATCAATGTGACGCGCAGGCCCCCTGCTTGCGCAGGCTGGAGGCCGGATGCGAGAACCGCGGCCGTCAGCCAGCCGGCGGAGCCGCCGCCGACGATGACGACGTGCCTGATGGTGGTGCTCACCATGGTGGATTCCAATAAAACGAGTGCCGGCCAAGTCTACCCTGAAAAAGCCACGGTCGGGCCGCGGCTTTTCCAGGCGCCGATGCTGCCCGCTCGCGCGGGCAGCCGGGGTCAGAACTTGTAGCGGGCTGCCAGCATGTAACGCGGACCCGATTGCTCCACGAAGAGCAGGTTACGCTCGGTACGGCCGTGGATGCGCTTGATCTCGTCCGTCAGGTTGATGCCTTCCAGCTGGACGCTCAGGTTCTTGTTGACGTTGTAGCCGATGCTCAGGTCCAGCTGTCCGTAGGCCTCGACATAGTTCGGGTTCGGGCCCGAGCCGTCGAAGGTCGAGGACAGGAACTTGTCGCGCCAGTTGTAGGCCGCACGCACATTCCACTTCTCGTTCTCGAAGATACCCACCAGGTTGGCCGAGTCGCTCAGGCCGACCAGCGCGAACTGCTCGCCGATGCTGGCGTTGTTGTACTTCAGGCCCGAGTTCACGTAGGTGTAGTTGGCCGAGATGCCGAAACCGGTCGCGCCGAACATGTGCTGCACGTTGAACTCGAGGCCGCGCAGGCGCGCCGCTTTCTGGTTCGAGTAGCTGGTGATCTTGAAGTTGGCGATCGGATCGTTCGGCTGGCCGGCGATGGAACCGGTGGCGTTGCCGTTGACGTCATCCGCTCCGCGCGTCACGCCCGGCTGGCCGTTGAAGTTACGCAGGATGTAGTTGCGGATGCACGTCGTGTCTGCGGTGGTGCAGCCGGCGCCGATCGCCGCATTCCAGTAGGCGCCGCCGACCGGGGTACGCAGGGCGAACGGCTGCGCGGTCACCTGCGACTGGCCTGCGTAGTTCTCCAGGCTCTTGCGGAAGTGGCCGACAGAGACAAAGCTCGATTTGTTGTAGTACCACTCCCAGGCCAGGTCGATATTCTTCGACTTGACCGGCAGCAGGCCCGGGTTGCCCTGGCGTCCGTTGCCGCCTTCGATACGGCCTTGCGGTTCGAGCACCTGGCCGCCGGTCAGCTGGTCATAGCGCGCACGGCCGATGGTTTCGCCGTAGCTGAAGCGGCCCTTCATGTCGTCGCGCAGGTCGACGTCGGCGTCGAAGCTCGGCAGCCAGTGGTGGTACTTGCCGGTCAGCGTCGTGAAGGACGGTGCGCCGAAGCCGACCGCGAACTCGTTCTGCGAGGCCCAGGTATAGGAGGTGGCGATCGGCACCAGCGCGGTCGAGGTGACGTCGGTCTTCTCGTAGCGCGCACCGATCGAGGTATGCACCGGCAGCGCCAGGTCCCAGTCGGTGTTGAACTGCAGGTAGAAGCTCTTCGACTTTTCGCGGGTGCGCTGGTCGGTGGTGTAGTCGTTGCGCGGCAGGTAGAGGTCCGGCTTGCCGGTGACCTTGGCGGCCAGCTCGCGCAGCGCGGCGAAGTCGAAGGTGTAGAAGGTGTTGAACAGGGCCGGGTTGCCGCTGCCGTCGATGTTGTCGAAGTACTGGCTCAGGCTCTCCTGGTGGAACATGCTGGCCGGGTAGTCCGACGCCTTGGTCGCACCGCCCCAGGTGTCGTCACGCTGCTGGACCGAGAAGGCCGAGCGGTTCTTGACGTCGGTCGTGGCCAGGCCGAACTTGAGCTCGGACGCTTCCAGCATCTTCCAGCTGCCATGGGTCTGCACCTGCGAGATCTCGCTCTTGACATAGCCGTTCTCGAACACCGAGCCGGTCACCTGCTGCGGTGCGCGGGTGAAGTCGGCGCCCTGGATGCTCATGACCGGGAAGTCCTTCGAGAAGTCCACGGTGGTGGTGCCGCGGCTGAAGCTGGCGGTACCCAGGGTGTTGCCCGAGCCGAAGGGGCTGTCCGGCACCGATTCCGCGGTCGAGCGGTGGGCGTCGAGCTCGAAGCGCACGTCGCTGTTGACGCGCCATGCCGCGTTGAAGCCGAGCGACTTGTTCTGCGTCTTGGTTGCGAAGTCGGCGCCGCCCATCGCGATGTCGCTGGTGGCCGGGTTGATGATTTCGCCGTAGGACAGCGGACCGGCGATCGGGCCGTTGGTCCAGTTGCTGGTGGATGCGCCGAAGTTGAACCAGGCCGACAGGTCCTGGCGGCGGGTCTGAATCTTGTTTTCCGAGAAGGTGTAGTCGAGGGTCGTGGTCAGCGCCTTGCTCGGGGCGTACTGGAACACCAGCTGGCCATTGGTACGCTGGCGCTGGATGCCGCTCATGTTGTAGTTCAGGTTCTGAGGCACCTGGTAGAGGTCGCCCGGCTTCGGACGGTTGGTGATGTTCTCCGAGCCCGGAGTGCCAGGCTGGGCGATGGTGCCCCAGTTGTTCTCGTCGCCGCGGAACGGACCCTTCCAGCCGCCCGGTACGCCGGCCTGGTTGTAGCCGAGGTTGCGTTCCTGGTAGCTACCCGAGATGCCGATACCGAATTTGCCGTCGGCGAAGGTGTTGCTGTAGATGCCAGAAATTTCAGGCGTGACCTTGTCGTCCGGGGTGATGTCTCCCGGCAGGTTCTCGGCCGACCTGTCGTACACACCCTTGACGCCGATGCTGGCCTGCAGGCCGGGACGCGACAGCGGACGTGCGGTCAGCACATTGATGGTGGCGCCGATACCGCCGGTCGGGGTCTCGGCACGCGCCGATTTGTACACCTGCAGCTGCGAGATCGCTTCCGAGGCGATGTTGGCGAAATCGTAGGCGCGGCCCGGGCGGTCGCCCAGGCTCGAGGTTGGCATCTGGCGGCCGTTCAGCAGCACCAGGTTGAAGTCGGGGCCGACGCCGCGCACGGTGACCTTGGAGCCTTCGCCGATGGTGCGGTCGATCGACACGCCGCTGATGCGCTGCAGCGATTCGGCCAGGTTGGTATCCGGGAATTTACCGATGTCTTCGGCGACGATGCCGTCGACGAAGCCCTGCGCATTGCGCTTGAGGTTCATCGACGATTCGAGACTGGCGCGCAGGCCGGTGACGACGACAGTCTGGACGCCGGCGGGCGAGGATGGCGAGGTCGCCTCCTGCTGGGCCGGGTCGGTGGTGGCCGCCGCACCCGGGGTCGAGGCGACCTCCTGGGCATAAGCCGGCACGAACGCCGCGCACGCGCTGGCTACTGCCAGGCTCATCAATGTCTGTTTCGCCTTGGGGTAATACATGGTGCTCTCCTGTTTTTTTAAGTTTTTAACCGTCACCCATCCAACGGTGTCTCCACTACCTTTGCCGGCTCCTATGGCTGCACGCTGCCGGCGGTCATGCTGTTCCAGCTCTCGTTTCGCTGTCACTTCCTAGCCTGGGCACCTCCTCGCCTCGCGGTCCGGAACGGGCGCTCCCAAGCGGCACAGCGAGGGCATGCGGCCGGGGCCGAAGTCCTCGCTGTCGGGATTGCTGCAAAAGCTGGCGCCTTGCGCTCGTTCATCTCTCTTCGTCCGGTATGCAGTCGTTGTCCAGCAATCCGTCTGTTGCATGGAAACGTTTCCATATCATTTGTCTGAATATTAGAGTTAGCAAAAAAAATTGTCAACGGAATATTCCATGTGGGTCTATGAGGTAGTGCGGCGGATTTGCAACAGCGCGGCAGCGGGCCTGGGAAATGCACGTATTTGTGCTCATGTGCGCCGAACACACCGCCATTGACATCGCAAAATCGGCAGTGCTATAGTCGGGTTGACAATATGGTAACGTTTCCAAATTCAGACGAAAGAGGCGCGCATGGAACGTGTTGCGAACGCAGGACGAGCCTGCGGCATGGCGTACCGGGTGCTGGCTGCCGCCCTGCTTTCCGGACTCCTGCTTGCCGGCCTGTGTCCGGGCGCGGCGTCCGCGGCCGAGTCCGCACCGGGCTTCTCCTGGCCGGCCGGCGCCCGCGCCGCCGTCAGCCTGGCCTATGACGACGCCCTCGATTCCCAGCTCGACCACGCCCTGCCCGTCCTGGACCGCCATGGCATCCGCGCCAGCTTCTACCTGCAACTGTCGAACGCATCGGTGGCGCGGCACATGGCGGCATGGCGCGACGCCGCGCGGCGCGGGCACGAGCTCGGCAACCACAGCCTGTTCCACCAGTGCGCGCGCAGCAAGCCGGATCGCGGCTGGGTCGAAGCGCACCGCGACCTGGACACCACCAGCGTCGAACAGATGCGCGACCAGGTGCTGCTGGCCAATTCCATGCTGGCGGCCATCGATGGCCGCGAGGAGCGCACCTATACGGCGCCTTGCGGCGACACGCTGGCCGGCGGGCGCGACTACTTGCCGGCTGTGCGTGCGGCGTTCGTGGCCATCAAGGTCGGCAGCAACGGCGGCGTGGTCGAGGCGATGGACACCCTCGACCCGTATGCCGTGCCGGTGCTGGCGCCGAACGGCATGAGCGGCGCCGAGCTGATCGCCATCGCCAGGGAGGCTGCGCGGCGCGGCACGATGGTCAACTTCACCTTCCACGGCATCGGCAGCGACTACCTCGCCGTATCCGCCCAGGCCCACGCGGAACTGGTGCGCTTCCTCGCCGAGAACCGCAGCCTGTTCTGGACCACGACCTTCCTCGACATCATGCGGCACGTGCGGCGCGAACAGGCCCGCCTCCCACTTGCACCCACATCTTCAGGAGCACCATGAAATCCCTCTTCGCCTTGTGCGCCACCCTGCTCGCTTTCGGCCTTGCCGGCTGCGCCGCGCCGCCTGCACCGACTTCCTCCGGCATGGCCGGCTGGACGCTGGCCTGGAGCGACGAGTTCGACGGCGCCACGCTGGACCGCGGCAAATGGCTGCCGGAGACGGGCGGCCATGGCTGGGGCAATGCGGAGCTGCAGCACTATACCGACCGGCCGGACAACCTGCGGGTCGAGAACGGCATGCTGGTCATCGAAGCGCGCCGCGAAGCGCATGGCGGCAATGCCTATACCTCGGCGCGCATCAAGACGGCCGGCCTGATGGAACAGATGCACGGGCGCTTCGAAGCACGCATCAAGGTGCCGCAGGGCCAGGGCATCTGGCCGGCCTTCTGGATGCTGGGCGCGGACATCGACAAAATCGGCTGGCCGCGCGGCGGCGAGATCGACATCATGGAAAACATCGGCAAGGAGCCGGACATCGTGCACGGCACCGTGCACGGGCCGGGCTATTCGGGCGAGAAGTCTTACGGCGGCCAGTCCCGCCTGGACAAGGGCAAGTATGCGGACGATTTCCACGTGTTCGCAGTCGAATGGGAGGCCGGCGAGATCCGCTGGTACCGCGACGGCATCCACTTCCACACGGCGACGCCAGCCCTGGTCAAGGGCGACTGGGTGTTCGAGCGGCCCTTCTTCGTGCTGCTGAACCTGGCCGTCGGCGGCTATTGGCCCGGCAATCCGGACGGCACGACGGTGCTGCCCCAGCGCATGCTGGTGGACTGGGTGCGGGTTTACCGGCGCAGCGACGCGCCGAAGTAGCGCCCCCGCCAGCCCGTTTTTTTGCGCTCCAGCCCGCCGATCGTGCAGTTCGTCGCAATCGCCTCAGGCGGCGGGCGGCCCTGGCCTATGCTGTTTTCATCGCCACTTACCCGGAGAACAAGATGAAAACCCTGCTCAAGCCCATCGCGCTCGCCACCTCACTTGCCGCCTCGCTCGCACTGCTTGCCGCCCCCGCACTGGCCGACGAGCTCGTGCGCGAGAACCGCAGCGTCGATGCCCGGGTGACCAAGGTGAAGCTGGGCGGCGTGGTCGACCTGGTGGTCCGCCAGGGCAACACCGCTTCCCTCGTCGTCTCGGGTGACAAGCGCTACGTGCAGCGCATCACCACGTCGCAGCGTGGCGACACCCTGGAAATCGACACCGAGTCCCTGAACAACCGCCGCGGCGAGATGCAGGAGAAACTGCGCGCCGAACTCACGGTGCCGAAACTCTCCGAGTTCAGCTCGGAAGGCGTGGGCGCCTCGAGCGTCACCGGCTTCTCGGGCGACACCTTGCGCGTGTCCCTGGACGGCGCCGGCGCTGTCACGATGAACGGCAACTACCGCGCCATCGACGCCAGCCTGGGCGGCGTGGGTGGCCTCACCCTGAACGGCGTGCGCACCGAGCGCCTGGACCTGAGCCTGCGCGGCGCCGGCCGCATCAATGTCAGCGGCGAGAGCAAGGCATTGCACGCCAGGCTGGCCGGCGTCGGCAGCCTCGATGCGCAGAACCTGCGTGCGGAAACCGTCGACCTCGACATGTCCGGCCTGGGCGGCGCGACGGTTCACGCGAGCCGTGCGGCCGAGGTCGACCTGAGCGGCATGGGCTCGGCCACCGTCTACGGCAAACCGGCCAGCCGCCGCGCCAACACCAGCGGCATGGGCAAGGTCGCCTGGAAATAAGCTCCTTACTCGCGGCGCGGTTCCCTGATCACCATGCTGTTGCGCACTTCCTTCACGCCCGGCGTCTCTCGCGCGATCTGCGCGGCGCGCAAGGCGCTCTCGGAAGAATCGACGAAGCCGCTGAGCTGGACCGTGCCGCGGTAGGTTTCGACCTGGACTTCGGTCGCCTTGACCTCGGGCGAGGTGGCGAAGGCGGTCTTGATGCGGCTGGTGATGGCGGTGTCGTCGATGTACTCGCCGGTGCCGCGCTGCGTGCCGGTGGGTGCGCAGGCGCTGAGGATGGCCAGCACCAGGCCGGCAAGAATCAGTTGGGCGCGGACGTTCTGGATACGCGATAGCAGGTTCATGGCGGCTCCCGAGAGAAGGCGGACCAGCCCATTCTCTCGGGAAGCAAGGTTCGGCGTTTGATGCCGAACAAACGTGCGCCCGGACCTTTTTCAGGGAGCCTTGTTTGCCGCCATGCGCGGCCCGGCCGCGTCTGGTAGAGGCATGACGGGTCGAAGCGCGAATCCGCGGCGCGCCACGTCGCGGCCCAGCACCACGCGCAGATTGGCGGGCGCGCAGCGCGCCACTTCTTCCAGTTCGGCGCCGCCGAAACGCTCGGCCAGGCGCTCGGCTTGCGCGCGATAGGCCGGCTCGTATTCGACACGGGTGCGGCGTACCCCGAAGCCCTTCTGGTTCGAAATGCGCGCCACCTTCATCCCGTCGGCGCCGAGCTGGCCTGCAAGCTTGCGCGCCATGCCGCGCATGCCGTTGCCGTTGCGGATTTCGAGCAGCACCAGCGGCGTGTCCGGCGCGCCCTGCCCCGGCGCCGGTTGCCGTTCCACCGGCGGGAGCGCTGCCTGCGCCGCCGTTGTGGAATCACGCCGCAATTCCAGCATGCCGTCCACGCCGACGTGCAGCTGCAGCTGGCTCCAGCCCGCCTCCCCGGCTTGCTGTACCTTGGCCGCGCGGTCGATGGCCGCGACCGTGGAGGCGGCACCTAGAGCGGCATAGTCGGCACGGAAATCGTGGACGCGCAGGGCCTCGGCCTGGGCCAGCATCTGGCGTGCGCGCTCGTCCTGGCCGAGTTTGCCCAGCGTATCGCCCAGCAGCTGCCAGGCGCGGTGGTTCAGCGGGTCGAGCAGGCAGGCTTTCTCGAGCGCGACCAGGGCCTGGTCGTAGTCGCCGTTGAGGAAAAACGCATGCCCGAGGTTGCTGAACAAATAGGCCTTGGCGGGCCCCGAGGACAGGTTGACGGACCCGGTCAGCGTGCGCCACAGGGCGATCGCTGGAGCGAACTCGCGCTGCTCGGCGTGCAAGGTCGCCAGGCCATTGCGCGCGTTGACGTGCTGCGGCGCGGCCCGCAAGGCGGCCTCGTAGGCCGCGCGCGCCTCCTCGTAGCGGCGCGCCAGGTGATGGTTGCGCCCGGCGAGATAGGCGTCGTCGGTGGCCGGGGTGGCGCGTTCTCGCGCCACGCGGCCGGAAATCGGCGCGCAGGCCAGCAGGCTGGCGCCAACGCCCAGCAGCGCCAGTCGGGTGAGCAGGATAGGGGTTCGCATGGCAGGCTCCAGGATGTCAGCGGGCGCCGGGCAGCGCGCCCAGGGTCCGCGAGATCTGGATCGCGGCAGGACCGAGCAGCACCGTCAGCAACAGGGGGAAAATGCAGAAAATCAGGGGGAACAGCAGTTTCAGGCCGATCTTGGCCGCGCGCTCCTCGGCCAGCATGCGCCGCTTGTGGCGCAGGTTGTCGGACTGCACGCGTAGCGAGTCGCCGACGCTGGTGCCGAAGCGCTCGGACTGGATCAGCATGGCCACCAGCGTGTCGACGTCTTCCACGCCCGAGCGCAGGGCGAAGTTGCGCAGCGCCTTTTCCTTGCTGAAGCCGGCGCGCATCTCCATCAGCACCAGCTGCAGCTCCTGCGCCAGCACCGCGCTCTTGATGTGAATCTCGCCCGCCACCTTCACCAGCGCGCGCTCCAGGCTCAGGCCTGCTTCGACGCAGACCGTCAGCAGGTCGAGGGCATCGGGAATGGTCTCGAAGATTTCGCGCCGGCGCCGTTGCATGATGCGCTCCAGCACGATGTTCGGCAGGTAGTAGCCGATCGAGGCCGCCGCCAGCAGCAGGGCAAGCATGCGTCCGCCCTCGATCCTGGCCGCGTACAGCACGAGGAAGGGCGCGACGAGGGCCGGCAGCAGCAGGGCCAGCCCGGTCTTGGAGGCGAAGTACAGGGTCGGCGCCGCCGGATTGCGCCAGCCGGCGTTCATGAAGCGGGTGCGCAGCGTCGACTTTTCCCAGCCCTCTTCCGGGATCGAGAGGCGGGTCAGGGGCTTGGCGGCGCTGGCCACGCGCTCGACCCAGCCGTTGCCGGCGTCGAGCTGGCTCGGCTCGGCGGCGCCGAGGAAGTGCCGCAGGCGCTCGCGCAGCGCCAGCGGCGCGAACAGGACGAGGCCGAGCCAGGCAAGGCCGCAGACCACGCACAGGACGACGAGCAGGAAGATCAGCTGGGAAGACGTCATGGTCACCTCAGGAAAGACGGGACTGCATTCAGATGCGGATACGGATGATCCTGCGCAGCCAGATCACGCCGACCACCAGCATGCCCACGCTATACCAGAGCATGCGCTGGCCCTTCGGCTCGGTCCATAGCATGCTCACGTACTGCGGATTGGTGGCCAGCATCACGCCCAGCACGGCGAAGGGCAGCGCGGTGAGGATGACGGCCGACATCCGTCCTTCGGCCGAGAGCACGCGTACGTGCGCCACCAGTTTCAGGCGGGCGCGGATGATGCCGCTGATGTTCCCCAGGATCTCGGCCAGGTTGCCGCCCGACTCGCGCTGGATCAGCACCGCGATGATCAGGTAGCGCAGGTCGGTCAGCGGAATGCGCGCGGCCATGCCATGCAGCGCCTCGTTCATCGGCACGCCGTAGTTGATCTCTTCGCGGGCGATGCGGAATTCGCCGCTGAGCGGCTCGGGCAGCTCGTTGCCGACGATTTGCAGCACGTTGCTAAAGGAGTGGCCGGCGCGCAGCGCGCGGGCGATGAAGTCGGCGGCGTCGGGCAGCTGCTGCTCGATCCGGATCAGGCGCCGCTGGCGCGCGCGCCGCAGCAGGATCCAGGGCAGGGACAGGCCCAGCACGGCCACCAGCACCCGTACCGGGGCCGGCAGCGGCCAGGCCAGCGAGACCAGCACCGCAGCCACCATGCTGGCGCCGGACCAGGCGAGGAACTGGCCGACCGTGTTGGCGGCGCCGGCCTGCACCAGCAGCGCGTCGATCCGGTGCGCCAGCGTGATGCGGTGCAGGACCCGGTCGAAAGCGGCGTTGCGGCTGTAGGGACGCTGCTTGAGGATCGAGATCCGTTCGCCGCTGCGCCCCGGCGAGCCGGACATGACCTGCAGCCGGCGTGCGATCCGGCGCGCCGCGGCGCCATGCTTGCCCACCCACCACAGGTAGGCGCCCTCGATGCCGAGGACCGCGGCAGCGAACAGGAACACCACGAATGCGTAGAACAGCGCGTCCATATTCTTTTCCTCTACCTGTCCTCAATCGAAGGTGCGGTCCGGATCAAAACTGTCTTCCGGCACCGGCACGCCGAACATGCGCAGGCGGTCGGCGAAGCGCGGGCGCACGCCGGTGGCGCTGAAGCGGCCCTTTACCTTGCCGTCCCCTTCCACCCCGCTCTGCTCGAAGCGGAAGATCTCCTGCATCGAGATGATCTCGCCCTCCATGCCGGTGATTTCCTGCAGGCTGACCAGCTTGCGGGTGCCGTCGGTCAGGCGCGAGACCTGCACCACGACCGTCACCGCCGACACTATCTGCTGGCGGATCGCACGCGCGGTCAGGTTCACGCCTGCCATGCTGACCATGTTTTCCAGGCGCGAGAGCGCGTCGCGCGGCGTGTTCGAGTGGATGGTCGCGAGCGAACCTTCGTGGCCGGTGTTCATCGCCTGCAGCATGTCGAGCGCCTCGGCGCCGCGCACCTCGCCCAGGATGATGCGGTCGGGACGCATGCGCAGCGCGTTCCTCACCAGGGCGCGCTGGGTCACCTCGCCCTTGCCCTCGATGTTGGGCGGCCGGGTCTCGAGGCGCACCACGTGGGGCTGGCGCAGCTGCAGCTCGGCCGCGTCCTCGATGGTGACGATGCGTTCGGTGGGCGGGATGAAGCCGGAGATCAGGTTCAGCAGCGTGGTCTTGCCGCTGCCGGTGCCGCCCGAGATCAGGATGTTGACCTTGGCCGTGCCCAGGCTCTCCAGCACCCGGATCATGGGCGGGGTCAGGCTTTTATAGTCGAGCAGGTTCTGCACCGTCAGCGGAGTCGCGCCGAAGCGGCGGATCGACAGCAGCGGCCCGTCCACCGCCAGCGGCGGGATGATCGCGTTCACGCGCGAGCCGTCGGGCAGGCGCGCATCGACCATCGGACTCGACTCGTCGACGCGGCGGCCCACGCGCGAGACGATCTTCTCGATGATCTTCATCAGGTGGGCGTTGTCGTGGAAGGTGATGTCGGTGAGTTCCAGCTTGCCGCGCCGCTCGACGTAAACCTTGCTGGAGGTATTGACCAGGATGTCCGACACGGTCGGGTCGTTCAGCAGGGGCTCGAGCGGGCCGAAGCCAAGCATCTCGTGCTGGATGTCGAGCACCAGGTGGTGACGCTCGTGCTGGTTCAGGACGATGCGCTCTTCCTCGATGATGCGCTGGACCAGCAGCGCCAGTTCGTGCTTGAACTGCTCGGCGGTGAGGCGCTTGAGGCGTTCCAGGTCGATGCGGTCCAGGATCATCTGGTGCATCAGCTTCTTGAGTTCCTGGTAGGCCTGGTTGGCCGCTTCCGGCGGCACCGCGCCGCTGGGGCGCTCGGGGGTGGTGCTGGCTAGGCGTTCGCGCAGGGACATGGGGTTCTCCGGTTGGCATTCAGTCGTCGCGCCCGAACAGGCGGTCGAACAGGCCGCGGCTTTCCGGCACGCGCCGGCTGGTCACCAGTTCGACCATGTCGGCCAGGCTGCGCGCGGCGGCGCTCGAGCGCGACAGCTGCAGCACCGGCACGCCCTGGTTGACCGAGTCCGTAACCGCGACGTAATCGTTGGGGAAGGTATGCACCACTTCGCAGCCCAGGGCCGCGTGCAGGTCCTGCAGGCGCAGCTTGCCGCCCTTTTCGTAGCGGTTGACGATCAGGCGGATGTGGTCCAGCACGTAGCCGAGCGAGCGGAAGATGTCGAGCAGGCGCCTGGCGTCGCGGATGTCGGGCAGGGCCAGCTGCAGCACCGGGAAGATGGTGTCGGTGACGTCGAGCGCGCGCAGCGACACGGCGTCGATCTGGCGGCCGACATCGAGCAAGACGTAGTCGTAGTGCTGGCGCGCCACGCGCAGGATGGTGTCGATGTGCTCGGGCTTGGCCTCTTTCGCGTGGGCCGCGTCGTCGGCCGCGGCCAGAACCCCGAAGCCGGGCGTGACGTGCACCACGCAGGAATCCAGGAAAGGGCCGTCGACACGCGCGATCTGGGCGCAGACGTCGGACAGGGTCATGGCCGGCTTCTGGTCGGACACGTACAGGGCAGCATCGCCGAACTGGCCGTGCAGGTCGATCAGCAGGACCTTCTTGGCGGCCAGGGTGGCCAGGGCGTAGCCGAAATTGGTCGAGATAAAGGTGGCGCCGCTGCCGCCCTTGCAGGCGATGAAGGCCAGCACCTTGCCGTCGCGCAGGTTGGACACGCCGGCGGCGGCCGAGATGCGGTCCATCGATTCATGGAAGGCGCGGTGCACCAGCGGCAGCTGCAGCACCTCGCGCACGCCGGCCCGCATCGCGTGGATCAGCAGGTCGGGCTGGTGCTTCTCTAGCAGCAGTATCAGCTGGGCCTCCGGGTACTGGCGGCCGAGGCGCTCGAGCAGCGCGGCCTCGGATGGTTCGGTCTCGGAGGCGTCGACGATCACGAGCTGGGGAGCGTCGCTTTCCGGCCGGTCGAGCGCCTCGCGCAGGCTGGCGCGCACCGCTCCCAGGTTCAGCGGCGGCACGCGCGCCGCCCCCTGCGAGGCGATTTCCGCGTACAGCTGGCTGTTGCGGCTGATGAGGAGCGCTTTCATGGCGGGTCTCGTGGCGGTCGCGTGGGAATTCGAGGGGGCTGCTCATCGCGCGCCGGCGTTGATGACCAGCGACGGCGGCGCGCTTTCCGGCTGCGCGAAGCTGCGCTGGTAACGGTCGTGCGCGCCCTTGGCGGCGCGGCCGTCGACCCCGAGGGCGGGATTGGGGTTGCGGCTCGCCGCCGGGTCGAGCACCTGGGCGGCCAGGTTGGCGCGGGTGGCGGCGCCGAACTGCGCGTCCCATCCTGGGGTCGTGTTCGCGCATCCGCCAAGCAGGCCGGTGAGCAATAAGGGAACAATGAAGCGGTTCGAGGTGTTCACGCTGGCTCCTATCTGAGTTCGAAGCCGCCGGCGGTCTGGGCGGCAGGTGGGGCGGCCGGGGGCGTGGAGGCTGCGGCCGTGCTCGTGGCCGGCGGTTCACCCTCCAGGCGCCCGCCGAGCAGCACGCCGGCGCGCGACGGGATGCCGACCTTGTCGGTCGGCAGCGTATAGCCTGGTCCGGCGATCGGCTTGACCAGGCGCGCCGTGATCACGAACATCAGTTCGGTGCGGTCCTGCTGGTAGTCGGTGCTGCGGAACAGGGCGCCCAGCACCGGGACTTCGCCCAGCATCGGCAAGCCCTTCAGGTTGGCCACCAGGTTGTTCTTCACCAGGCCGCCGATGGCGAAGCTCTGGCCGTCGTAGAGCTGGACGGTAGTGCTGGCGCGGCGCGTGGTCACCAGCGGCAGGATCGCATTGCCGGTGATGCCGACCGCCGACACGCCCACGCCTTCGCGCGAGAGTTCCGACACTTCCGGCGCCACCTTCAGGTTGATGCGGCCGCCCGCCAGCACGGTCGGCGTGAAGCGCAGGGCCACGCCGAATTCCTTTTCCTCGAGCGTGATCTTGTTGTTGTCCTGGGCGACCGGGATGAAGAACTTGCCGCCCGCGAGAAAAGTGCCTTCCTGGCCGCTGATGGCCAGCACGTTCGGCTCGGCCAGCACGCGCACCAGGCCGTCCTGCTTGTCGGCCTCTCCCACCAGGCGGTTGCCGTTGTCCTTGTCGAAGCGCAGGCCGCCCTGGGCGCGGCCGGTCAGGAAGTTCGACACCAGCCGGGTGGTCCAGCTGCCGGAACCGAAGCTGAAGGCGGTATCGGTCTCGAGCCGTTCGAGCAGGGTCTTGGACACCTCGGCGATCTTGACTTCGAGCTGCACCTGCTGCGGCGCGCTGACGTTCAGCATGTTCACGACGCGGGTGGCCGCCGCGCTGGCCCCGCCGCCGCTGAGGCTGTTGGCGCCCGTGCCGGCAAGCGGGACGACACCGTCAAGCTCGTTGTTCTTGTCCGCAGACGGCAGCTGGCGCACCGGACGCCGCACGTAGGCGGTCGCCAGCTCGACGGCGCGGGCAATGGCGCCGGCGTCGCTGACGGTGCCGGTCAGGACCAGGGAATCGGCGGCGGCGATCACCCGGATGTCCTTCTCGTCCGGCATGGCGGTAGCCAGCGTCGCCTGCAGGGCGGCCGGATCCATCGCGACCACGATGTCGATCACGCTGCACAGGCCACTCCTGCCCTGCACGATCATATTGGTGGTGCCGACGTCGACGCCGGCGATGTAGAGCGTGTCCGGCGCCACCAGCATGGCCTGCACGATGGAAGGGTTGCCCACGCTGCGGTGGACCACCTTTTCCGGCAGGCGCAGCATGGTCGACTTGCCCATGTTGAGGTTCAGCGTGGCCGGGCGCGCGGCCTCGCCGCTGCAGCCGGCGGCAAGCGGACGCGCATCGGTCGCCGGGCGGGCCGCCTTCGATTTGGCCGGGGCCGCAGCCCTGGCCGGCAGCGGCGCCTTGGCAGGCGCGGAAGCCGGGGCGGCTGCGGGGGCCGCGGCGATATCGGCCGCCGCGGCGAATTGCATGGCGCCCAGGGCCAGGCCGGCGGCCAGCGGTGCGAAGAAGAAACGTCTGTTCATGGCATCCATCCCGGTAGTGAGCTCAGAAGCATTCCTGCGAGGTGTGCAGGCCGTTGATGACCTTGACGCAGTTGCGTTGCGTGGGCGCCGCTGCCGGGCGCGGGGTATGCGTGCGCGGCCGCTGCACCGGCAGCGCGACCGGCCGCAGGGGCGGGGCCGGCGGTGGCAGCAGGTTCTGCTTGGTCGCGCCGAGGGTCGCGGCGGCGGCCGGGTCGACCTGGTTGCGCAAGGCCAGCGACAGGCTGCCGACACTGCGCGCCAGGTCCAGCTGCTCGGCCTGTTCCGGGGTGACTTCCAGCGTCACCGCATTGACCACCTTCGGCTTGGTCTCGTCGCGGTTGACTTCCTGCGCCACCGCCAGCACCAGGATCCGCTCGAGCACGATCTTGGAGATGCTTTGCTGGCGCGGCTGTTCGCCCTGCAGCGGCGGATCGGTCTCGGTGCTGACGATGATGTCGACGTAGTTGCCGGGCAGTGCGAAGCCGGCCACGCCGATCACGTCGTTCACCCGCACCGTGATGGCGCGCTTGCCTTCCGTGATCAGGGCCGACAGGCCACCCAGGGTCCCGCTTGGCGCCAGCTTGGCCTCGCTCAGCGGCTCGCCCGACTGGATACTGGTCTTGAGCACCCGCCCGCCGAGTTTTTGCGGATCGTCGAAGGCGCCTTTCGGCACGCTGTGCGCCGGCCAGTCGACCAGCTTGAGCATCTCGGGCGTGAGGCGCTGGCCGATATTGATGTCGGTGGCGGCCACCACGATGCGGCCGCTGGTGGCCGCCGGTTGCCTGAGAAGCCAGTTCGAGGCCAGCAGCACGGCGGCCAGGCCGAACAGGATCGCGAGCGTCATCACGATCACGGCACGCTTGTTCTTCATGGAGTGTCTCCCGGCTCGCTCGATGCGGGCATTGGTGTCGAAAGGGGTTCGCCGCCCGCTTCACCGCCGGCTTCGTTCGAGAACAGGCTGCTCCAGGCCCGGGCCAGGCTGGGGCAATCGAGGCGCGGGGCCAGGCCGGCGAAGCCGGCGAAGTCGGCGATGCGGCCGAGCAGCTCGTGCGGCCAGGCGGCCAGCAGCGGGCGCCGGGTGCGGCGGTGCAGCTCGTGGATCAGGTAATCGATCGTGCCTTCGTCGGGCTCGATGCCGCGCACCCGGCACTGGCGCCGCATCAGCGCGCGGTAGCCGCTCTCCGACAGCGGGCCGACGGGAATCCGGTAACCGATGCGGCGCAGGCAGGATTCGTCCAGCACTGCTTCGGGCGCCAGGCTGGTGGCCAGCACCAGCGACACATCGAAGGGCAGCGCATGGCTGGCGCCATTCGGCACCGCCACATGATCCACGCCGCTTTCCAGCGCGCCCAGCCAGCGGTGCAGCACCTCGGCGGCCGGCACGCGCTGGCGGCCGAGATCGTCCAGTATCAGGAGGCCGTTGTTGGCCAGCAGGTGCGAGGGGGCGCGCAGGACCCCGCTGGCGGCGTCCAGGCGCAGCTCCAGCATGTCACGCGCCAGCTCGGCGCCGACGTGGACCAGCGGGCGCCGGCACAGCGCCCAGCGCGCATCGCAGCTGCGCCGGTCTTCCATGGCGCGCACCTGCAGCGGCGCCGGATGCAGGGCGGGGTCGTAGACCTGCACGATCTCGTGCTTGACCAGCACCGCGTAGGGAACGGCGATCGGGTCCTGGCGCAGGCGCGCCAGCTTGCGCGCCAGCAGGCTCTTGCCGCCGCCGGAGGGACCGTACAGCATCAGCGGGCGCTGCGAATGCAGGGCCGCGCCGAGCAGATCGCGCAGCGCCGGCTCGATGCCGTCTTCCGCCAGCAGGGCCTGCAGTTCAGCCGGCGTGACGCGCGGAGCGTCCGGCTGGCGCAGCGATTGGCCCTCGACCACGGCGCGCCAGGCTTCCAGGGTCACCGGAGCCGGGCCGATATAGCGTGATTCGGCCAGGTGCTCGGCGGCGGCGCGCTGGCCGAAGGCGGTGAGCTGGTAGTGCACGTCGATGTCGCTCTCGCCGGACCAGGCGACTTCGACCTGCTGCTCCGCGACCAGGCCCTGCAGCACCTCGCGCACCACGCCGACCGAGAGGCGCAGGCGGCCGGTCAGCATCGACAGCGCCATCTTGCCGCCGGCGTGCATGGTCTTGAGCACCAGCGCGGTAACGAAGCGCGGTTCGAGGCCGGTGTCGCGCACCGTGCGCGCCTGGCGCGGCAGGACCGGCACCGCGTCGATCTCGCCCGCGGCCTCCAGGGTGCTCCTGCGCCCGACGGCCGGCGGCGATGCTGACAATGCTTCCATAAAGAAACCTCCTGCTGGATACGGATATTTCTTACATTTGTTAAATTGATTCTAGCCACCACCCCCTCCCCCCCGTTTGACGCCCAGCAAGGAAGGGGGATCGGTGAATCCGGCGTGCAAGTTTGTGCGGAACAGGTTTGAAACAGGCGCAAACAGCACGCAAAAAGCTGGCAAAAAACCGCAGATTCTCAGCTGTAGCGCATGGCCAGCACATAGATCGTGCCGGCGGCGATCGCCACGCCATAGGGCATCGAGCCGGCGCTTTCGCTTGTCGTTCCGGTGCCCGCAGGAATGCGCAGCCAGGCGCCGCGGGCAATGTGCCAGAGGTTCCTCAAGGCCAGCAGCATCCGGCCGCGGAACACGATGATGGCGATCGCCATGGCGCCGCCGGCGCACCAGGCCATGATGGCGATGTGCAGGGCGGTGGCGGGGCCGGTGAAGGCGCCAACCGTCGCCATCATCTTGACGTCGCCGGCAGCCATGCCGCGCATCATGTAGAAGGGCAGGAAGATCAGCAGTCCCGCGGCGAAGCCGCCCAGGCAGGACAGCAGGGCTTCGCCCGGGCTGGGCGAGAGCGCATGCAGCACCAGCGCGCCGACCAGGCCGCACAGGAGCAGGAGATTCGGAATACGGCGGCTGGCCAGGTCGTTGATCGCGGCAGCGGCGGCCAGCAGCAACAACAGGGTATCGAGATAGGGTGCGACAACCATGATCCGCTCCAAAAAAAAAGCCCCCCGGGGCCTGACAGCGCCTCGGGGGGCACGGGCGATTAGCCGCCTGCTGCGGGTGCGGTCGGCACGTCGGCGAACTGATCCTTGATGTAGATGAACGCATCCTTGATCTTCGTACCGACATCGCCTGCGACACTTGCCATCACGACGCCGATCAGGGCGGCAATCAGGCCGTACTCAATGGCCGTCACACCGTCTTCATCAGCAATGAAGGTCTTGATGGCGGAGGTAATGGTGCTCATGACGAACTCCTTATGATGGTTGAGGGACTTACTGACAGACGGGGCCCCGTCTTGTGCTGCTTCCGACTGCGTCTGTCAGTGAGTTCACTGTACCGAATAGTTCCATGCGGCAAGTTGATGTTGGGCAAGTTTGCCTTGTGGAAATGATTTCTGCCCGCCTTGCTTGAGTCAGCACAAGAGAATCGTTTCCATTTCAACACTGCTGCATGGAAACGATAAATATTGTCAAGAATAGTTGCCTGCAATACAAAAACGCTTTATCCTGTCTCCTTTGCCGCTCAAAAAAGCGGCAAGCGCGTGGTGCCGACACAAGCCGTGCTTTTGCTTGATTTTGTTTCTGTGAACGA
>Ga0209023_10002931_pt1 | contig 20726 bp, 17 predicted proteins | sample LakOneMetagenome_FD_187468 | JGI IMG/M metagenome (GOLD analysis project Ga0209023, IMG submission 187468) | Freshwater and sediment microbial communities from Lake Erie, Canada (SPAdes) (version 2) | ecosystem: Environmental > Aquatic > Freshwater > Lentic | place: Lake Erie, Canada...
GCCAGCCTGGCGGGGTCGCCCGCCGGCGGACTCGGGCTCTTGAGCATTCGCGAGCGCATCACGCTGCTTGGTGGCACCTTCGAGATTGCGAGTGCTCCAGGTCACGGGGCTCGGTTCACGCTGCGAGTGCCTGCCGCTTCGTCACCCCGTCAGGCGCCGCAGATAGCCGCGCCGGCAACGAGCATGGCCGCTGCGTCTGCACCACGATCGGCTGATGCGCACATCCGGTCGCTGCGAATTTTGATCGCCGACGATCACGTGCTCGTGCGCGCCGGGCTGCGCGAACAGTTGTCTCGCCATCACGAGTTCTTCGTCGTCGGCGAGGCGATCGACGGGCTGGACGCGGTGACCAAGGCCGGCACGCTGTGCCCGGACGTCGTCATCATGGACGTGTCGATGCCGGTGCTCGACGGAATCGACGCCACCGCGCGCATTCGCGCAGACTGGCCCGGTGTGACGGTGATCGGCCTGTCAGCGCACGAACATGCGCAGAGTGGGCACGCCATCGAGCGTGCGGGTGCGTCCGCCTACTTCTCGAAAACTGACGGCTTGTCCGGAATGATCGCGTATCTGCTCTCGCTGTACGCCGTGATGGCGGTGTCGAGCACGGCCCGACCCGTTGGTGCCTGACGAACGGTGCACCGCGTGTAGAGAACCGAGGGTGTTCTGCCGATTTCGCCTGCGCGAGCGAGTCGGCTCCGGTGGGCAGGCTTAGCTGATGCGTGCGGCGTCCGGAGCCTGCCGCCTTGCGGCATCCTCATGCAGGGGACTAGGATGCAAGTTCAGCGGGACAGCGACCGATGGCCAACATCCTTGACCCGAAAATCGAACATCTGCTTCGCCGCGCCGGTTTTGGCGCGCGTCAGGACGAGCTCGACGTGTATCGAGCCGAGTCGTTTCAGGGTGCGCTGACGCGGCTGCTCGAGTTCGAGCGCATTCCGGACACCACCGACAGCAAGATCTCCGCAAGCGGGTACGTGCAGACGCGCAGCACCGGTCAGTTCTCGCCGAACAGCGTCATCACGGACGCGCGGCAGCGGTGGCTCTTCCGCATGGTGCACACCGACCGTCCGCTCCAGGAGAAGATGACGCTCTTCTGGCACAACCACTTCGCGACCGGATACTCCAAGGTTGCCGGACTGGTCGGCACCGCTGAAGCCACACGCTACCTGGCCGGCGTTCCGTCGGAAGACCTCGCCGGCGTCGTCGGGCAGATTGAGTTGTTCCGCGAGTACGCACTCGGCAACTTCCGTGATCTGCTGGTGGCTGTCGCCAAGGACACGGCGATGCTGTTCTGGCTCGATGGTTACACGAACACCAGAACGCGCCCGCAGGAGAACTTCGGCCGCGAGATCATGGAGCTGTTCACCATGGGCGTGGGGCACTACACCGAGCCCGACGTGTACGCTGCCGCGCGCGTGTTCAGCGGTTGGAATCTGGCGCGACCAGGAAGTGCCACCGACGGCACGCAGCACTATCAGTTCGTTTACAACGCATCTCAGCACGAGACGACCGAAAAGACGTTCAGTTTTCCGATCTACAAAGACGGTCGCAAGACGATTCCAGCGCGCGCCGCTGTCGACGGCATGCAGGATGGCCTCGATCTCATCGAGGCGCTGGCGGCCAATCCCGAAACGCCGCGCTATCTCGGAAAGAAGCTGTATCGGTTCTTCGTGTCGGAAACCGGTGACGTCCCGACGTCGTTCCTGACCAACGTCTCCGAGGTGTACTTCCGCTCGGGCTACGACATGAAAGCCGTGATGCGCGCGATTTTCGAGTCGCCGGAATTCGGCGACCGCGACAACATCTTCACGCGCTTTGGCTGGCCCGTGGAGTTCGTCGTGCGGGCCATCAAGGACATCGGCTGGACGGGCTTCAACCTCGCCGATGTGCTGACGCCGCTGTCGAACATGGGGCAGAACCTGTTCGATCCGCCCGACGTGGCGGGGTGGGACCTTGGCCGGTCGTGGTTCTCGACCGGGTCGATGCTCGCGCGCATGAACTTCGCGTCGCAACTGGCGGCCAACCAGAAGTTCAATCTCGCCCTTGCCGCCCGCGGCTCGTCATCGTCTCCTGAGGCGCTGCTCGCGTTCGTGCTGGACGGGCTGAAAACGCCGGCCCTCGACGCAACGGTGACCGACTCGCTGCTGTCGTACCTGCGGGCGACGGGCGCCTGGACCGGCAGCGCGACGCAGTTGCAGGCGAAGGTTCCCGGGCTCATTCATCTCGTGGCGGGCACGCCGGAGTACCAGTTCGTATGACCATCACGAGGCGTCAGTTCTTCAAGGGCGGCGTCGCCGCGTTCACGCTCACGTATGCCGCGCCGCAGGTGCTCACCGATCTGGCCGCGCAGGGCTCCACGTCGCGCAACCTGGTCATCCTGTATCTGAGCGGAGGGAACGACTCGCTCAGCATGCTGGTGCCCTACAACGATCCGTTCTACTTCTCGAGACGACCGAACATCGGCATACCGGCCGGCTCGGTGCTGCAGGTTGGGACGGACGCGTCGCGGGTCGCGCTCGGACTGCATCCGCGGCTCACCGGGCTCAAGCAGGTCTTCGATCGTGGACAACTCGCGCTGATTCAGCGCACCGGGTATCCGAACCAGAGTCGCTCGCACTTTCTCGGGACCGACATCTGGTCGTCTGCCGATCCGTCAAATCCCGCCAGCAACGGCTGGGTGGGGCGCTATCTCGATTCGCTCCCGTCTCCGGTTGACACGCTGGTTGGCTGGAACACCACACGCGACCTGCCGCGTGTGCTGCAGGCCGACCGCGTGTCGGTGCCGGCCATTCCGAGCCCTGCGACCTACGCGTTCAACAGTCCGAACGCCGGTGCCGAAGCCGCTGCGGAACGTGCGGCAGCGGTGCGCATCAACTCCCATGTGCCGGTCAATCAGCCGGAACTGGCCTTCGTGTATTCGAACGCGCAGGCAGCGCTGGCGACGCTCGACCGCGTGGCGACCGTCGCCACCTACAACGGCACGGTGACGTATCCGACGACTGGTCTCGGCCAGGCACTCAAGGCGGTTGCCGGCTCGATGGTGCGAGGTATCGGCACGCGTGTCTTCTACGTGACGACCGGCGGCTTCGACACGCATTCGGCGCAGAACCCGAATCTGAACAACGGCAGCTACTTCACGCTGATGGCGACGCTCAACGATGCGTTGCTCGCGTTCTATCAGGACCTGACGAATCAGGCGCTCTTCGGCAATACGCTGGTGCTCTCGTTCTCCGAGTTCGGTCGGCGCATCTCCGAGAACGGCAGCAACGGTACTGATCACGGTGCTGCGTCGGTGATGCTGGCGATGGGTGGAGGCGTCCACGGCGGGTTGTATGGAACGGCGCCCAACCTGAACACCGACGCGAGCAATCCGACGCTCGAGAACAGCGCCGGCGACGTGCGCATGGAAACCGACTTCCGTTCTGTCTACGCGCGCGTACTCGATTCGTGGCTCGGTGCCAGTTCAACCACGATCCTCAAGGGCGACTATCGCAACCCAGGCCTGACGTTCATCTAGGCCGGGCCTCTCAAGGCTTCCTGGCGGCTGCCGCGTCTTTCGGCGCGGACGCGGGGGCCGCCGCTGGCGTGCCTTTTTGAAACAGCGCGGCCAACGCCTGCGGCAAGGTCTCGTAGGTGAATCGATAACCGAAGCGGTCAGCTTTCGCTGGCACGGCTCGCTGGCCCGAGAGCAGCAGCGCGTCAGCCATCTCGCCAAGCATCAACCTCAGGGCAAGACGCGGTGCCGGAATGAAGGACGGGCGTCCGAGTGCCTTTCCGAGTTCGCGCGCAAAGACCTGATTGGTCACCGGTTCGGGCGCCGTGGCGTTCATCGGTCCCACCAGGTCCGGCGTGTCGATGGCCAGCCGAACCAGATTGATCCAGTCGGTGCGGTGAATCCACGGCCAGTACTGCCGCCCGGTGCCGACGCGACCGCCACATCCCAGACGGAAGGGCGGCAGCATCCGCGGCAGCGCGCCGCCCTCACGATCGAGCACCAGACCTGTTCGGATGCACACGACGCGCGTGCTTGCCGACCCGGCTTCAACCGCCTGTGCTTCCCACCGACGGCACACACCGGCGAGGAAGTCGTGTCCGGCGCCGGTCTCTTCGGTGACGAACTCGTCACCACACGACCCATAGAAGCCAACTGCCGATCCGCTGATCAGCGTGGCTGGCGGACGCTTGGCCTCCAGGATGGCCGAGACGAGGAGCCTCGTCGCGTTGACGCGACTGTCCTCGATGCGCTGCTTCTGTGCGGCCGACCAGCGGTGTTCACCGATGGGTTCTCCCGCCAGATTGATGACGACGTCTGCGCCGTCGATCTCCTTGATCCATGTCGGCCGTGTCTTCGCGTGTTCCCACACCACGGCCTTCGCGCCTGGCGCCACGCGCGCCTGCTCGCGTCGTGTCAGCACGACAAGGCTGTGTCCGGCTGCCAGCAGGGCAGTGGTCAGGGGCAGGCCCAGAAAGCCGGTGCCGCCCGCGATGACAATCTTCATGCGTCCCCGTCCGGCGATCCGTTATAGTTAACTAACTGGTTAGTAATAATGCCTCGCGTTGCCAAAGTCTCACCCGCTCGAATCCTGTCGGTCGCCGCGCTCGAATTCGCCGAACGCGGCTACGCCGGTGCCCGTGTCGACCGCATCGCCAAACGGGCCCGCGTCAACAAGGCCATGCTGTACTACCACTTCGGCAGCAAGCAGGGACTGTATCGGACTTTACTGCGCGGCACGTTCGAAAAGATCGCGCTGATCCTGCAGGAGATTGCGGCGCGCGGAGAGGCGCCGGCTGACGCGCTCGCAAGCGCCGTCTCGACCATCGCTGCGTTCATCGACGAGCACACCTACTTTCCGGCCATCATGCTGCGCGAGGTCGCCGAAGGCGGAAGCCACCTCGATCCCGACACCCTTGCCGCCATGGCCGGCGTACCGGCGGCGTTTGCCGGCATCCTGAAACCCGGCATCGAGCAGGGTACCTTCCGGCCGATGCACCCGGTGGCGGCCTACTTCACGACCATTGCCCCCATCCTGATGTTTGTGGCGAGCACGCCGGTCAGGCGTCAGCTGGCGTCGCGCAAGCTGATGCCCGGCCCAGGGGCGGCGCTCACACTGGACGTTTTCCTGGCCGACCTGCAGCATTCCCTGCAACTGGCGTTCAGCGCGCCCACGCTTCCAGCTCACTCATGAACAGGTTCCTCATGCGCATCCCACACGGCGTCCTGCTCACGCTCCTCGTGTTGTCATCTGCGTGCAGTGCACCGCCACCGACAGACCGAGTCCGCGTGTCGGGCCAGATCGAGGCGACCGATGTGCAGGTAGCCTCACAGGTGCCTGGGCGTCTGCTGCACCGCGCCGTTGCCGAAGGTCAGCGCGTCGAGAAGGGCGCCGTGGTGGCATCGCTCGATGTTGCTGATACGGAACTGTCGCTGACGCGCGCGCGGGCTGAACGCGCACAGGCCGAAGCGCAGTTGCGGCTGCTGCAGGCTGGGGCAAGAACCGAGGACGTGAAACAGGCGGAAGCGCAAGTGGTCGCCACGCAGTCCGATGTGGCGACAGCAGACGCCGATCTTGCCGCTGCCGCTGTTGACGTGGACCGATTCGAGCGACTGCTTGCCTCGAACTCCGGCAGCCGCAAGCAGCGCGACGATGCCGTGGCGCGACGCAATGTGGCCCGAGAGCGTGTCCAGGCGGCGCGTGAACGTGTGCGGGTGGCTGAAGAAGGGGTGACACGCGTCAAGGCTGGTGCGCGTCCAGAGGAGCTCGCGATTGCACGCGCACGTATCGACGCGGTCAGCGCGCAGATCGCCACGCTCGACAAGGCGATCAGTGACGCCACCATCCTCTCTCCCGCATCGGGCATCGTCACCACGACGGTTGCGGAAGAAGGCGAGCTGGTGCAACCGCGGGCGCCCATCGCGATCATCACGGACCTCGAACACGCGTGGGCCAACATCTACGTCGACGAACCGGTGGTGCCGCGGCTGCGTGTCGGCGACACAGTCACGTTGTTCACGGATGCCGGCGGTCCTGGCGTGAAGGGCACCATCAGCTACATCGCGGAACGGGCCGAGTTCACGCCGCGCAATGTGCAGACGGCCGACGACCGGTCGAAGCTGGTGTACCGGCTCAAGGTAGCGGTGGACAACGCATCCGGACTCTTCAAAGCGGGCATGCCCGTGGAGGCGGAGATTGTCTTCGTCCGCTGACGCCGTCAGGTTCGATCGGGTATCGCGGCGCTACGGAGCCGTTGAAGCGGTTCGCGATCTCTCGTTCTCGATCGAGCCAGGCGAGATGTTCGGGCTCATTGGTCCTGACGGCGCGGGAAAGACGACGAGCATCCGGATGATCTGCGGTCTGCTGGGTGCCGACAGCGGAGCGATCAGTGTGCTTGGCCTCGACCCGGTCAAACAGCACCGTGCCGTCACCAACTCGGTCGGATACCTGTCGCAGCGATTCAGCCTGTACTCAGATCTCAGCATCAACGAGAACATCGCCTTCTTCGCCGAGATTCACGGCATGCGTGATTTCGCGAGTCGGCGCGCGCGCCTGCTGGAGATGACCCAGTTGACGCCGTTTGGCGATCGACTTGCCGGTCAGCTCTCCGGCGGCATGAAGCAGAAGCTGGCCCTCGCCTGCACCCTCATCCACGAGCCCCGCCTCATCGTCCTCGACGAGCCAACGACGGGAGTGGACCCGGTGTCGAGGCGCGAGTTCTGGAAGCTGTTGTCAGAGTTCCTGTCGCAACGCATCACCATCGTGATGTCCACACCGTACCTGGACGAAGCGGAGCGCTGCAGCCGCGTGGCGCTGCTGCACAAGGGCAGCCTGCTGGCACTCGATACACCGGACGCGCTGCGCCGCTCGCTGCCTGGCGCACTCTTCGAGGTGCTCACGACAGACCATCGCCGTGCCGTGACCGTGCTGCGCGACATGCCGGAGGTGGCCGACGTGCAGACCTTTGGTGAACGCGCTCACGTTCGGCTCACCGACTCGCCGGCTGACGCCGCGTCGCGGTTGAGCGCGAGTCTGACCGCGGCGGGTGTTGGCGTGACGATGGTGCGTCCGGTGTCGGCGTCACTCGAAGACGTCTTCGTCAGTCGTTTGGGAGAAACCGAAGCATGAGCACGTTCTCGATACGGCCGCAGATTCGCGTGCTGTGCGGTGCGCTGACGGTGCTGCTGATGGCAGGTCGCGGTGTCGCGCAGACGGGCACGACGCAAACGCTCTCGCTGTCGCTTTCCGACGCGATTGATCGGGCGCTCGCCGCAAGTCATCGTCTCGCTGAATCGCGGGCGCGCGGTGAGGCCGCGGCCGCCGGCGTCGGTGAGCGGCGTGCGTCCACGCGTCCGCAGGTAAACGCAGCCGCTGGCTACACGCGCACCAACCACGTCGACGAGTTCGGGATTCTGCTGCCCAACAACCAGCTGCGCATCATCTACCCAGATATTCCCAACAACGCCCGCGCACGGCTCGACGTGCAGTGGCCCATCTACACAGCCGGCCGACTCGACGCGCTGGTCACGTCAGCGCAGCACGAAGAGAGCGCCTCGTCGAAGGACATAGACACGATCGCTGCCGACGTTCGGCTCGACGCCTCGCGCGCCTTCTGGAGCCTTGCGATTGCACAGGAGTCGCTGAAGGTCGTCGACGAGTCGCTGGCGCGCATGACCGAGCACGTCCGCGATGCACGCAATCAGGTGGACGCCGGACTTGTGCCGCCCAACGAAGTGCTGAGCGCGCAGGCGCAGGAGGCACGTCAGCGCATGCTGAGCATTCAGGCGCGCTTGACGCGTGATGTGGCCAGGGCGGATCTGGCGCGGCTCGTCGGCGCAGACCCGGGCACCGAGATCGTCGTCACCGCCGACCTCACCCCGCCGTCGCCGGTGCCGAGCGTTGATGCGCTCGTGGGCGAAGCGAAGCAGCATCGGCCAGAGCGGCAGGCGATTGAGGAACGCTCAGCGGGAGCGGCGGCGCGTGTTCGCGCGGCGGCAGCCGGACGTCGACCGATGGTGGCGGTGGCTGGCGGCGTCGACTACGCGCGTCCCAACCCGCGCATCTTCCCGCGCATTGGCGAGTGGCGCGAGTCGTGGGATGCCGGCGTCAACGTGAACTGGCCCCTGTTCGACGGTGGACGCACGCGATACGAGACGGCTGGGGCCTCTGCCGGTGTCCGCGCGCTGCAGGCACGTCTTGCTGAACTCGACTCCACCATCGCCCTCGAGATCAGGCAGCGTGTCTCAGAAATCGCATCCAACCTGGCGGCACTCGAGGCGGCGGACGCTGGTCTCTCGGCTGCGACCGAGGCGCGCCGCGTCATTGGCGAGCGCTATCAGGCCGGAGTGGCCACCAACACCGATGTGGTGGACGCGCAGGTTGCTGTACTGCAGGCACAGCTTGATCGCACGCAGGCGATCGCGTCCGCTCGTCTGGCTGAAGCCCGCCTGAATCGAGCGCTGGGGCGATGAACGCCATCACCGTGACCGACCTGACCCGCAAGTTCGGCGATTTTGTCGCCGTGGATCACGTGTCGTTCGAGGTGCGCACAGGTGAAGTATTCGGGTTTCTCGGCAGCAACGGCGCTGGCAAGTCCACGACCATCAGGATGCTGTGTGGCTTGCTCGAACCCTCGTCCGGCACGGCGACGGTCGGCGGCATCGACGTCGGACGCGACCCCGAAGGCGTCAAGCGGCGCATCGGCTACATGTCGCAGCGCTTCTCGCTCTACGAACAGCTGACCGTCGAACAGAACATCCGATTCTTCGCGGGCATCTACGGGTTGTCTGGCGAGCGCTACGAGCGCCGGCGTGCGTTCGTGATGCAGATGGCCGGGCTCGCCGGACGCGAACGGACGCGCGCCTCAGACCTCGCTGGTGGCTGGCGGCAACGACTGGCACTTGGATGCGCCATCCTTCACGAGCCGCCGATCGTGTTTCTCGATGAGCCGACAGGCGGTGTCGACCCGGTGTCACGTCGTCAGTTCTGGACGCTCATCGACCAGCTCGCGGCATCCGGCATTACCGTGCTGGTGACGACGCACTATCTCGACGAGGCGGAGCACTGTAATCGCATTGCGATCATCCACGCGGGTCGATTGGCTGCGCTCGGTACGACAGGCGAGCTGAAGCAGGTGTTTGCCGGGCGGTCCATTCTCGAAGTGCAGTCGAACGATCCCGTGCAGGCCATGCGAACGCTGGACGGCATGGACGAAGTGGAGAAGACCAGCGTCTTCGGCACGTCAGTCCACGCCGTGATGCGCGCACGTGACTCGGTGTCCACAGACACGCTGCGGGCCCGGCTCGCCAGCGCAGGCGTGCCGACCCGCGGCATCGAGCCCGTCGAGCCGTCGCTCGAAGACGTCTTCCTGGACGTGGTCGCGGAGTCGGGGTTCTGATGCGCAAGGCACTGAGCGTTGGACGAAAGGAAGTGCGGCAGATCCTGCGCGACCGTCGCTCGCTCATGGTCCTGCTGTTTGTGCCGGCGTTCTTCCTCCTTGTGTATGGCTACGCCCTCAACTGGGACATTCGTCACGTGCATTTTGCCGTCGAAGATCGCGACCGGACGGCGGCGAGCCGCTCGCTCATTGCCGCGTTCGTCAACTCTGGATACTTCGACCTGGTGGCGGAAGTACGTGGTGACGACGAGATCAACGACCTGATGAATCACGGCGCGGCGCGTGCCGTCGTCATCATTCCGAGTGGGCTGGCGCTCGACCTTGCCGCGAACCGCGTCGTGCCCGTGCAGGTGCTGCTGGACGGCGACAATGCCAACACCGCCACGACGGTGATGGGCTATGCGTTGACCATCCTGCAGAGTGAATCAGCGAAGTACCGGATGGTGGCGCAGACCATCTCTGGGCCGACCATCGGCGTGCTTCCGCGCGTCTGGTACAACCCGCAGCTTCGCAGCACGCTCTTTCTCGTTCCCGGCCTCATCGCCTACATCGTCATGATCACGTCGGTGCTCTCGACGGCGCTGTCGATCGTGCGTGAGAAGGAACGCGGCACGATGGAACAGGTGCGCATGGCGCCGCTGAACGCCGTGTCGTTCGTGCTGGGCAAGACCATTCCGTACTTCCTCATCGCGCTCGTGTCGGCGTTCGCCATCCTGCTTGTCGCCATGGTCTTGTTCGGGCTCCCGATGCGCGGCTCATGGCTGGTGCTGCTCGGCACCATCTCGTTGTATCTCGTGGGGGCGCTCGGTCTTGGGCTGCTCATTTCGAGTCTGGCGGAAACGCAGCAGGTGGCTTTTCAGGTGGGTGTGCTGGCCTCGTTCCTGCCGACGCTGATGCTCTCAGGGTTCATTTTTCCGATTGCGAGCATGCCGACGTTTCTCCGCGGCGTGACCTACATCGTGCCGGCGCGTTATTTCCTGATTGCGCTGCGCGGCATCGTGCTCAAGGGGACAGGTCTGACAACGATCTGGCCGCAACTGGTCTCGCTGGCGATCTACTCGACGGTGGTGCTGCTGCTGGCGTCACTGCGCTTGCGGCGTCAGTGGAGGTGAGATGCATCGCATCCGGTTCCTGATCTGGAAGGAACTCATCGAGCTCGGCCAGGACCCGCGCCTGTTCGGCATCGTCGTGATCGCGCCGATCATTCAGCTCTTCATGCTGGCGTACGCGGCAACGACCGACGTGCGCAACGTGCCCGTCATCATTGCGGACACCGACCGCACGGCGTCGAGCCGCGAGTTGATCAGTCGGTTCGACGCGTCACCCAGCTTCACCGTGACCGGCATCGTGAACAGCCCTGATGATGTGGACGGAGCGCTCGAAGCCGGTCGCGCCTGGCTCGCCGTTGTCGTGCCTTCCGGCTACGGCGAAGCGCTCGAGACGGGCCGTGGCACGAACGTCCAGGTGGTCGCCGACGGAAGCGATGCGAATTCAGCCGGCGTGTCGATGTCGTACGCCACCAATCTGATTGCGTCGTTTGGTCAGGAGGTCGTCGAGCGTAGCGCGGTGTCGCGCGGTGGCCATCCATCGATCGCCACGATCCAGCCGATGGTGCGCGTCTGGTTCAATCCACGTCTCGAGAGTCGCGACTTCATGATTCCCGGCATCGTGGCCATTCTGCTGCTCGTGGTCACGACCAATCTGTCGTCAATGGGCATCGTGCGCGAAAAGGAACTCGGCACGCTCGAGCAGTTGAACGTCACGCCGATGACGCGCTCGGAACTCATCATCGGCAAGCTGGTACCGTACGGACTCGTCGGCATGGTCGACGTCTTGCTCGTGCTCGCGGTGGCGATTCTCTGGTTCCACGTGCCGATGCGTGGCAGCTACCTGCTGCTTTTTGGCACCACCCTCGTGTACCTCGTGGCGACGCTCGCACTCGGACTCTTCGTGTCGACGATCTCGCAGACGCAGCAGCAGGCGATGATGACCACGACGTTCTTCTTCCTCATCCCGATGATGCTGCTCTCGGGCTTCGTGTTTCCCATCGAGAACATGCCGGCAGCCGTGCAGCCGGTCACGTACCTCATCCCGCTGCGCTACTTCCTGGTGATTCTGCGCTCCATCTTCCTCAAGGGTGTCGGACTCGACGTGCTCTGGCCGCAGGTCGTGGCGCTCGCCGCATGGAGCGTCACCGTGCTGCTGCTCGCCATCTCGAGGTCGGCAAAGCGCGCGCATTGAGGGGGAGGTCGGGTGGGTGTGGTGGGACAGGGAGGGCAGGTGGGGCGGGCAGGTCGGATGTGCCCCACGTGTCACGCGCGAACGTTGAGTCTGTTCCAACTCACCAAGTCACCAAATCACCTACTCGCTAAGTCATCAAGTCACTGAATCCCCGCTTGCCTGACCCAACTGACCCGACCCAGTAGAATCACCATCATCGTGACCCGACGCCATCATGGCTCCTGGCTCTTCACGGTACGTGTGGGCCTGGTCCTTGCGGCGCTGCTGCCGCTACTCCGCGTTCGCCTGCTGTTTGCACGTAACGAATACGCTGCGTACCGACTGGTTCGCAACTGTGCGCGCGCCGTCGTGCGACTCGCAGGATGTCGCGTGACGGTGGAACACACCGGTCGAGTGCCGACCGACGTTCCGGTGATGTTCGTGTCCAATCACGTCAGCCTCGCGGATGCGGCGGTCCTGCTGGCGGTGTTGCCATTCGACATTCGCTTTGTCGCCAACCACGTGTTCGCGACATATCCATTCCTCGGCGCAGCCATCCGCGCTGCAAGCGCCCACATCGTCGACCGCGACTCATGGAAGAGCCGAGCCGAGTGCGGCCAGACGATGACCGACAGGTTGTCGGCTGGGCAGTCGCTGCTGGTCTTTCCGGAGGGCGGCACATCAGACGACGGCCGGTTGCGTCCGTTTCGTCGAGGGGCGTTTCGCGCGGCGGCCCGCACGGGGCGCACGATTATTCCCGTGGTCATCCAAGGCACGCGCGACATGCTGCCGTCGGACACCTACCTGCTTGCGAATGCGCCCGTGTCTATCGACGTGCTCGAGCCGTTGATTGCGCGTGACGGAAGCAGGGAAGGCGTCGCAGATCTGACGGTGCGGACAGCCGAGGCGATCAGCAGACACATGAATCCTGCGCAGAAGATCAGGTGGGGCGGGTCGGACAAGTGGCGAAGCCAGTGAGTCAGCGACTTGGTGAGTTGGGGATTTGGTGACGTGGGGTGGGTGAGTTGAAGGTCGTGGCGATTGCCCGCTTAACCTGCCCGCCTACCCGACCTGCCCCGCCCGTCCTACCTGACCACCCCGACCCACCCGACTCAGAACGTCTTGCGCGCAATCCACTCGCGCAGCAGCGAATCGACCACCACGTAACGATCCTGCTCGCGAGCCACGAGGTCGTCACGCTGCAGTGCAGTCAGTGCGGACTGCACGCTCGACGGCCCACCGAGTCGATGCCGTGCGCGAACGTCAGCCGAGAGCAGACTGCCGCCGCTTTCGATGACCACCGCGCGCAGCACCGCGCGTTGCGACAGTGTGAGTCGCTGCCAGCGTGCCTCGAACAGCGTCTGTTGTTCGGAGAGCAGTCGGCGAAGCGCGCTGTGCAAGTCATCCAGGGTGGCGCGGCGCCGGCCAGATGCGCGCACGTCATCCCACGTCTCGTGCGCCAGCCGCTGCACGTCGTACGGCAGGTTGCCGGCCAGTTCGACGATAGCGGCGCCAAGGCCGGCCTCAGGTCGAAAGCCGGACTGCGTAAAGCGAGCGTCGATGAACTCGGCAAATTCGTCGGGCGGAATCTTGTCGAGGCGCATCACCGGACCAGCCTTGTAGAACGGCCGCTTCGGCGTCAGCATCTCCTCCATCAGGCTGGGTTCAGACCCCGCGAACACGTAGCCGACCTCGCGCTGGTGCTGAACGGCGGCACGCAGCGCATGTTCGACCGACCCACCGTTGAACCCGGCCACGGCCTGGAACTCGTCGAGTGCCACCACGACCTTCTTCCGTCGTTCGGCGGCCAGTCTGGCGGGCAGTGCGAATACGTCCACGGCCAGCTTCGACACGTCGCGCTCGCTCGTCACGCCCGGGAACGACACCGACAGTGTGCCCGTGCTCGGAGTGGTCAGCGTCGGATCCGGTGCGTAGCGAACCTCGGCGTGCGCCGACTTGACTGCGTCGCGCAGCCACGTCTTGGCGCGGTCCCAGCGCGTCTCTGTCGCCACGAGGGCTCGGGCGTACCCTTCAAGGAAGGCGACATACGAGCTGAAGCTGCTGACTGTGACCTCCACCGTCAGCGCGCCACGCTTCTCCATCGACGCCATCGCACGCCGGATGAGCGATGACTTGCCGTAGCGCCGCGGAGAGATGAGGAAGATCTTCTGGCTCGACGCCAGGTCTTCCACCAGCCGGTCGAGCTCGAGCACCCGATTCACGAATGCCGATGCCGGCACGACTTCGCCGTAGACAAATGGATTCTGCATTACGGTAAAGAACGTAATGATAACGCAGATTGACGTAACGTCGGTGAGTCCGGCCGCTTCCCGCCGGGCGCGACAGGCGCGCCCAGGTTGACCGCGCGAGCCGACTCAGATGTACGCGGTTGGCAGTGCGACGATGACCCGGCGACGAATCCAGTCAGCGAGTGAGTCGGCGGGCTGACCCGCGCGAAGTGCGGCGAAGGCGGCGCGATCGATCTGCACCTCTGCCGGCAGGTATTCGCGGCAGGCGCCGTACTCGTCTTCGTAGTCGGCCGATGGAAAGCGCAGCGTCCCGTAGAGTGTGGTGCCGCGCTCTTCAACGATGTACAGCGGGTTGACGCGCCACTCACAACCGCTCGCGTCCTGAGGCGCCAAGGCGTGCCGGGCGAAGACGTCGGACACCGTTGTCGACACCGCGGTCAGCGCCACCTCGCCATCGAGTTCGCCGGGTTCGAAGCGTGAGGTGAGATCGAGCGCATTGTCGCGCACGACGTCTGTGAACAGCATCGATTCGCCGAACAGCCTGACAGGAGCCTGTTCGAACAGGTTGCCGTATCCCGACGGCGTGAGCGCCTGCCCATGCGACGGACTCCACACCAGCTGGTTGTGCGTGTGATTGATGAGGACCGTGGCTCGCGGCGAACCCTGGACGGCGCGGAACATCTCGCCGATGAACTGCCGTTTCATCCAGATGAACATGAACGCGTCCGAGCACATCGCGAAGTCGAAGGCGCCGCGCGCGAAGGGCAACGGTGCGTTGCCGTCGCAGCACACCGGCAGGGCGCCCTTCGCGGTGAATCGCCTGGCCAGCCAGATCTTCGGGAAGAAGAGATCGGCCAGCACCGGGGCTGGGGACGAGAGCGGCACCAGCGCACGCGTCAGGTGCCCCGAACCACCACAGATGTCGAGCGCTCTGCCGCCGCCCTTCAGCACCGTGCCAGCAATGGACCGCACCACCGCGTCGGCCACGATGAATGTGGGATCGGAGAAGCGATAGATGAAGTAACCGCCTTCGAGTGACGGACCAAGCGCCTCGACGAGCTCTTTGAAGGTCGACGCCGGAGACGCCGCCGCCGCTTCGAAACGCTGCGCCTCGTCCTCGACGTCCAGGCCGACCATCGCACGGAGGGCGAGCGCCGGCGTGCCGGCTTCGACGAGTTCACGCGCCTTGACCGCAGATGGCTGCAGATGGAGCACCGGAATCCCGTCGACGACAGGGAACACGCAGCACTGACAACCAAGGACGCCGTCGGTAATCGTGTCGCCGGTCGAGCGATGGAACAGCGACGTGACGAGTTCGAGGCGGCCGCCGCAGTACGGGCAGCGAAGAATCTCTAGAAGGTCGGTGTGCATAGATGTTCAAGAAGTCCGGAGTCGACGCCGGAGATGTCGGCGCGACGGAAGTACTCCGCGCCGAGCCAGCGCGCTGCGTCGGCCTCGCTCATCTGCGAGAACGGATTGTTGTCGCCCATCTGCGAGCGGTGCGCGGCAATGGCGGCGCGCTTCTGCGAGACCTGCGGTGTCACGTCGAGTTCAATCGTATGCGGAGCGGCGAAGACTCCGAACGACAGTGGGTCGAGGCTCCAGAATCCCCGTGTGGGCGCCGCCCAGCCTCTGGCGCGTGCGGAGTCGACGATGGCGGGCATGGCGCCCTGCGGCATGCTGACGTAGTAGAGCGGCGGAGCATCTGCGCCAAGCGAGCGGACGGCCGTCAGCACGCGCTCGTGCACGCCGATGTGGTCGGGATGCCAGTAGAGCCCGTCTTCGCCAAACGTGATGACGGCCGCCGGGCGTCGGCGTCGAAGCAGAAGCACGAGTTCAGCATTGAACAAGCCGACGTCAGCCCAGCAAAGATCGCCGTCTGGATGCGACCAGAGATGGACTTCGGCGACACCGAGCGCGCGGGCCGCGTCGCGCATTTCGCCGGCGCGTTCCGATCCCAGCCCGAGGTCTTTCGCCGGACCTTCATACGATCCGCGTTCGCCGTGCGATGCGCAGACGACCACGACATGCGCACCTTCACTCGCAAGTCGCGCCAGCGTTCCCCCGCACGCCAGCGACTCATCGTCTGGGTGGGCGAAGACGGCAAGGACGACGGCACCGGCAGCGTCCACCTGTTCCCTCCGACATCAGCGAGTGCGCTGGCGGGACAGAATCGTACGAAACGCCCGTACGTATCCGTTGACCATCGGCGTCACTCCGAAGCGTTCGACGGCGCGGGCGCGCACACGTGCGCGGTCGAGCGTCAGCACCGAGGGCAGGCCGGCAACCATGCCGTCGAGGTCCTGAAAGATGCCGCCCGTGACACCCTCATCGACAACCTCGCGAACCGCTCCGCGGTCCAGCGCAACCACCGGTGTGCCGCACGCCATGGCCTCGGCCAGCACCAGCCCGAACGGCTCACCGGCCTGAACCGGATAGAGCAGCGCGCGGGCTCCCCCATAGAGTCGAACTTTGGTGTCGAAGTCTACTTCACCGACATAAACAACCCGTGTTCCATCCACGAGCGGCGCCACATGCTCGCGGTAGTACTGGTCTTCCGCCGCCGCCAGCAGCAGCCGCAGCCCCGCCCGCCTGGCGACCTCGATCGCCTGGACTGGACCTTTGCCTGGCGTGAAGCGACCGAGAAAGAGCAGGTAGTCTTCCGGCACCTCGTTGAAGAGAAACCTGTCCGTGTCGATGCCGTGCGGCACGATGTCGACGACGTTCAGACCTTCGAGAAGGCGCGCCTGCTCGCTCGAGATGGCGACGAAGGGCGCCTCTGGATAGCGCTTCCACAACGAGACTTCAGCCGGACTCGGCGCATGGTGGATGGTCTGCGACACCGGCGTCGCAGAGAGGCGCGTGAACGCCATCGACATCGGGTAGTAGCCGGCTTCGTAGTGAATGATGTCGAAATCCGCAGCGCGTTCCACGGCGGCTGCAAGATTCAGCAGCTCGTACATCTCCCACGGCCACATCGTCTCGTCGTGCCAGTAGCCCCTGGGGAAGGTCGCATGCAGAGTGGCTGTGGTGACTGAGTCGCCAGGCGCGAACAGCGTGACCTGATGCCCCTGTGCGACGAGCCCTTCGGTCAGCAGCGACGTCATCGTCTGCACCGAGCCCGATTTGGGTGGAGGGATGCTCGTGGCCACCGGTGCCACGTGCGCGATTTTCAGCGGCCGCATACGTCGAGCAGTCGCGGCAGCACGCGGTCGGCAGCGAAGTGCTCGGCGGCGATGTCGCGCGCGCGACGAGCGTGCAAGGCGTAGTCGGCGTTGATGCGTTCGATGCCCGCGAGGGCCTCCTCTGGATTCGAGAAGGCGAGCAGACCCACACCTTCAGGCAGGTGCGCAGACCAGCCCGTGTCCTGCACCAGCACCGGCCGTCCGGCGGCAAGGTAGCACTCGGTTCGATCGCTGAACCATCCGGAGCGCGTCGACACGTAGGTGTGCTTGGCGACGCCGAATTCGGCCTTCGAGCGCTGGATGAACTCGCGGTAGTCCCAGAGACTGCGCGACACGCCCATGGCGTCCACCGTGGCCCAGCCGTGTTCGCGCAGCAGCTTCTGCGGACCGTTCACCGCGAGCTCGAAATGCTGCGGCGTGCGCGACGGCAGGTCGATGAACTTCACGAACTCCTGGTCCTTGTTGCCGCCGACGTCGGTGAAGCTCTCGATCTTCCACGTCATCACCGTGGAGAAGCGATCGATGGCCGGATGGTCGTGGGTCCATTCCGACATGCTCACTGGCTGCCACGTCTTGTGCCACGTGAATGGACCGACTGGCACGGCGCACGCCGGTGTGCCGATGTTCGAGCCGAACGTGAAGAGATGCGTGAAGCGAGTGAAGAAGTCGACGTACCACGACTCCTTCGTCTGCGCGATGGACAGCTGCGTGAACGCCGGATCCGAGTCGATAAAGATACGGCGGGGAATGGCCGCGTACTCGTCGCGCCAGAACCACGATCCACCAGACAGGTTGATGAACAGATCTGCGTCGGCGGCGAAGCGCTTCACGGTTTCGGCACTCTGCCCATGGTAGGTGCCGTCGTAATTGACGAACGACCAGCGATCGCCAAGGCCGAACGGCTCGAGCGCCTGGTTGATGTAGTTGGTGCCGTACGACGGATCGATGGACCGCGTGTCGAGCACCGGGTCGTACACCACCTCGCCGGTGTCTTCGATGTAGAAGACCTCGTGGCCCAGGGCGCGCAGTCCGAGCAGGTACATGAGCGAGCACCAGGTGACGCCGCCGAACGGATAGCGAGCGATGATGCCCGCGAACAGAATCTTCACGGGCGCGTCGCCTGAATCAGTTCGTCCACGGTTTCCGGCTCGTCGAGCGACTTGCCCACTGACAGTCGCGCGCACATGCGCCGATAGAGCTGGCTGCTCTGCAACAGTTCATCGTGCCGTCCGAACGCCGAGATGCGTCCGCCGTCGAGGACGAGAATGGCGTCGGCATCGCGAACTGTCGACAGTCGATGCGCGATGACGATGGTGGTTCGCCCGACGCGCAGGCGCTTCAACGCCGAGAAGACGATTTCCTCCGAGATGGCATCGAGCGACGACGTCGGTTCGTCGAGGATGAGGATGGGTGCGTCCTTCAGCACGGCACGAGCGACGCTCAAGCGTTGACGCTCGCCGCCCGACAGTCCGCCGCCAGCCTCGGCCACCACCGTGTCGTATCCCTTCGGCAGACGTGACACGAAATCGTGCGCGTGCGCCGCGCGCGCCGCCGCTTCGATCTCCGCGTCCGTGGCATCGAGCTTTCCGTAACGCAGGTTGTCGCGAATGGTGCCCGAGAAGAGCACGGCGTCCTGCGGCACGATCGATATGCGTTCGCGCAGCGAGCGCAGGCGGTACTTGCGAATGTCCACGCCGTCAATCGTCACGCGTCCCGCCGTCGGGTTGTAGAAGCGCGGAATGAGGCTGACCAGCGTCGTCTTGCCGGCACCCGTGAGTCCGACGACGGCAATCATCTGGCCGGGACGAGCAGCGAAGCTGATGTCGTACAGCACCGCTTTGCCGTCGGGATACGAGAAGCTGACGTTGTCGAACTCGATGTCGCCCTTGACGCTCGTGGCATCGACAGCATCGGGTGCGTCAATGGTCTCGGGTTCGAGGGCCAGCATCGCGCGCACGCGTCGTGCACCAGCGACGGCCGACTGCAGTTGACCGGTCGTGAAGGCAATGGCCGAGAGCGGGCCGTACACCGCACCCAGGTAGTTGATGACGACGATGAGGCTGCCCACCGTCATCTGACCGCGCATGACGTGCATGCCGCCGACGAGCAGGACGAGTGCGGTTCCGAGGATCGTGGTCGTTGCCACCATCAACCCGAACAGCCCCTGCTTCCACGTCACCGCAATCCGCGCGTTCATCGTCGTCGAGCCCGCTTCGGAGTAGCGCTGACTCTCGAGAGGTTCGCGGGCGAAGCTCTTGACCAGGCGAATGGAGGAAAAGATCTCGTAGAGCCGCGAGATGAGTCCCGACTCGAGTTCCTTGACGTGCTCTTCCTGCGCCGACAGTGACGTGGCGTAGTAGCGAAGCGACAGGAAGAGGAACGGGATGACCGACAGCGAGAGCAGCGCGACCGACAGGTCCAGCTTCACGAGCACCGTGAACATCACAACGAGGGTGATGACCGAGCTCGCGAGCGGAAAGACGCCGCTCATGGCGAGGTTCTCGAGCGAGTAGGTATCGACGTCGATGCGGTAGACAGAATCGCCCGTGCTGGTGGTGATGTGATGCAGCAGTCCGAGTGACTGCAGGTGTTCGAGCAGCTTGTACCTCAGGTCGTAGACCATGCGCTGACCGGTATCGGTCTGCAGACGCACGCCGACGGCGGACGCCACCTGATGAATCAACTGCAGCACAACGCCCGCCGCGACAAACAGCACGAGCATGGACGTTGCGCTTCCACCGCCGGTGATGGACCGCGTCCACTGGCCAAGCGGTTCAGGCAGGGGATGTGAGCCAAGCACGTAGTCGATGACGATCTTGAGCGGCCAGGGCTCGAGCGCCCCGAGTCCGACCTGCAGGAGCACCAGACAGGCGACGCCGGCGACGCGGTTGCGATACGGGCGCATGAACGAGAGCGTCCACGGCAAGAGCGGCCGGTTGTCGACGGCCTGTTGTGACTCGCTCACTCGTTAGCCTTTCCTGCACCCGTGGCTGTCGCGGTGGTCGCGGTGGTCGCGGTGGTCGCGCCGGTCGTACCGGTCGTACCGGTCGCTCTCGTGGTTTCTGCCGGCGGCGTCGTGGAACTCGCCGTTGGCGCGCTGTCATCCGCACCCGCAGGTGGCGCGGCGACGGGAGCTGCCGGGCGCGGTGTTGGCCGCCGCGGCGGCGGCGGTGGCAGCAGCGACGGAGCGATCTTCGCGATCGACAAGGCGACCAGGCGATCCTTGCTGGAGTCGGTGACGTAGAGCCACGACCCACTGCGGTTGACGCCGAAGGCGACGCGGGTCGGCGCGCCGAATACCTGGCGATCTTCGTCGCTCACGTCGCGGATGACGCCGTCGGGACCGACCGCGCGCACCTTGCCGTTGTAGTAGTCCGCAATGAACAGCGTCAGCTTGCCAGCCGGGTCGGGCACAACCGCAATGCCTGCCGGTCCGGCCAGCGTGGCGCGCGTGGCGAGGCCGCCGTCGCCGGTGTTGCCCCAGTGTCCGTTGCCCGCCACCGTGGTGATGACGCGTGTTCTGGCGTCGATTCGTCGAACACGCTGATGGTGCATGTCGGCAATGTAGATGTCGCCGTTGGGCGCCAGCACCACATCGCTCGGCATGTTCAGGTGGGCGTTCACGGCGGGTCCGCCGTCGCCAACATCATCCTCGTCGTCACCGGCGCGGCCATCGCCG
>Ga0209023_10002932_pt1 | contig 20726 bp, 24 predicted proteins | sample LakOneMetagenome_FD_187468 | JGI IMG/M metagenome (GOLD analysis project Ga0209023, IMG submission 187468) | Freshwater and sediment microbial communities from Lake Erie, Canada (SPAdes) (version 2) | ecosystem: Environmental > Aquatic > Freshwater > Lentic | place: Lake Erie, Canada...
GCCCGGTCGTCATAGGCGCGGGTCCCTGCGGCCTGTTCGCCGGCCTGATCCTGGCCCAGATGGGCTTCAAGCCGATCATCCTGGACCGCGGCAAGGTGGTGCGCGAGCGCACCAAGGACACCTGGGCCCTGTGGCGGCGCAGCGAGCTGAACCCTGAGTCCAACGTCCAGTTCGGCGAGGGTGGGGCGGGCACCTTCTCGGACGGCAAGCTCTACAGCCAGATCAAGGATCCCCGCCATCTGGGGCGCAAGGTTCTGGAGGAGTTCGTCAAGGCCGGGGCGCCGGCCGAGATCCTGACCGAAGCCCACCCCCACATCGGCACCTTCCGGTTGGTGACCATGGTGGAATCCATGCGCGAGACCATCGAGGCCCTGGGCGGCGAATATCGCTGGCAGCACCGGGTCGACGAACTCGACATCGAGGTCGGTCCCGACGGCGCCCGCAAGGTGAAGGGCCTGAAGCTGTCGACCGGCGACTATCTGGAGGCCGACCGCGTGGTGCTGGCCGTCGGCCACAGCGCCCGCGACACCTTCCAGAGGCTGTACGACCAGGGCGTCCATATCGAGGCCAAGCCGTTCTCGGTCGGGGTGCGGATCGAGCATCCGCAGTCCTGGATGGACCGGGCGCGGTTTGGCAGCCATGCGGGCCATCCCGACCTCGGCGCGGCCGACTACAGCCTGTCGCATCACTGCGCCAATGGTCGCACCGTCTACAGCTTCTGCATGTGCCCGGGCGGCACGGTGGTGGCGGCGACCTCGGAGCCGGGCCGCGTGGTGACCAACGGCATGAGCCAGTATTCGCGCAACGAGCGGAACGCCAATTCGGGCTTCGTGGTCGGCATCGACCCCGAGCGTGACTATCCGGGCCATCCGCTGGCCGGCATCGAGTTCCAGCGCAAATGGGAGAGCCTGGCCTATGTGGCCGGCGGCTCCAGCTATGCCGCCCCGGCCCAGAAGGTCGGCGACTTCCTGGCCGGCCGCCCCTCGACCGATCTGGGCGAGGTGGCCCCCTCGTACAAGCCCGGCATCACCATGACCGACCTGTCGGCCTGCCTGCCGGCCTTCGCGGTCGAGGCCATGCGCGAGGCCCTGCCGGTGTTTGGCCGCCAGATCGCCGGCTATGACCATCCCGACGTGCTGCTGACCGGGGTCGAGACCCGCACCTCTTCGCCGATCCGGATCACGCGCGGTCAGGACTTCCAGAGCCTCAACACCGCGGGCCTGTTCCCGGCCGGCGAGGGCGCGGGCTATGCCGGCGGCATCCTGTCGGCGGCGGTGGACGGCATCAAGGTGGCCGAGGCGGTGGCGGCGAGCTACGCCGTCTAGACGTCGGCGGAAGGGGGGCGAGGCGACGGCGGGCGGCGGCTCGACCGGCGTTTCCGGCTCGCGCCAGGCCTTGCCCCCGCCACGGGGCTGTCATTGCCCAGCCGAAACAGCGCCTCGCGGTTGGCGGCCTTGAAGTCCAGGCCTGAGGTGTCGACCTCGGCGTCATCGGAGATCGCGGTGAACTGCTGGCTGCCCCCGTTTGCGGCGCGTGAACGCGGCGCTGGCGGTCAGAAGTCGCGCGGCAGTCAAGCCTCGCGCCGTCCTTACAGCGGTGAGGCCCGGCATTCGGCGGGGGCGCTGGAGCGACCAGCAATCATGTTCGCTTCGCTTGACTCAATGTAAACTATATCTAACATTAAGTCTGGATTTATGGACATGAAGGGGTTCGGCTGTGCCGCACAGAGAGAAGCTCGCCTGGATGACGCTGCTGTTGATTGCAGCAACCTACGGCCCCTATTTCGCCCATGTGGTGATATCGCCGCCGGCGCCCGGCGTTCTGCCGAACCTGCCGCAGCTGTGGTTGCTGGCGCTGGCGGCGGGCGGCAACGGCGTGCTGCATATTCTTGGCCGTATCGCCTTGCGGGTCGGGGCGCCGGAAGACGCCCGCGCGCCAGCCGACGAGCGCGACCGCGACATCCAGCGCCGCTCCAGCATGGTGGCCTACTACGTGATGATGATCGGCATGATGCTGGTCGGCATGGTCATGCCGTTCACGACGAGCGGCTGGGAGCTCGTCAACGCTGGTCTGCTGGCGATAGTGCTCGCCGAGATCACTCAGAATGGCCTGGCGGCCTGGAGCTATCGCCGGAGCGCGGCATGAGCGGCGGGATGATCGTCAACCAGATCCGCACCCTGCGTTTTTTGGCGGGTGAGATGTCGCAGGCCGAGCTTGGCGCCCGTATCGGCCTGACGCGCCAGACCATCGCGGCCATCGAGGCGGGCAAGTATTCACCCACCCTGGAGGCGGCGTTTCGCATCGCTCAGGTGTTCGACAAGCGGCTTGAGGACGTCTTTCAGTGGACCGGCGGCCAGTAGGATCTCTCAGGACCCCTTGGGCGCGTCCACGGGGTCGGCGGGCGCCTGCCATTCGGCGCCGGCGATCGCGCGCTCATAGCCCAGCTTGAACAGCGCCTCGCGATTGGCGGCCTTGAAGTCCAGGCCCGAGGTGTCGGCTTCGGCGTCGTCGGGGATGGCGGCGTAGAGCAGTGACCCGCCGTTGCGGCGGGCGAAGGCGGCGCTGGCGGTCAGGTGTGTGCGCATCTGGGCCTTGCTCATGGTGCTCCAGGCCCGGCCGACAATGGCCAGGGCGCCGCCCCCGGTGAAGGCGAAGGCGCCGCCGATCTTGCCGTTGACGATCACCCGTATGCGTCCCGGCCGCGCCTGACCATGGCTAGGGGTGGTCCACAGAAGCAGGGCTTCCGGCGCCACGAAGAACGGCGTCGAGACTCCGCCGTCGACATGCATTTCCGACAGGCGTCGGCCCTTGCCCTCCACCTCGATCAGGGTGGGCGGGAAGACTCCGGGGATGCTGGCCGAGGCCACCAGGACGTCCTGGAAGAGCTTCAGGGCCTTGTCGTCGCCGCGCGCGGCGATGGCGCCCATGTCCCAGATCACGGTCTGCTCGGTGTCGAGATTGGTGGTGGCGATCAGCAGTCGTCGGCCCCGGGCGTGCTCGGTGGCCACGGCGTACAGCAGGGGCGGGTCGACATAGGTCTCGACCAGGCCGCGCAGGGCGTTGCTGGTGTAGAAGCTGGGCCGGAACAGGATGTCCAGGCCCCGGCGGTCCAGAATGCGCTCGGCGGCGTCGCTGGTGTAGGCCTCGGTCAGGCGCTTGTCCCAGTCGGGGCCCAGGAAGGCGAAAGGGGCGGTCAGGGCCCCGGTCGAGACGCCGGTGACGATATCGAATTCGGGTCGGTCGCCCGCCTTGGTCCAACCCACCAGCACGCCGGCGCCATAGGCCCCGTTCGATCCGCCGCCCGAGACGGCCAGCACGTCGAACGTATTCTGGCCCGCGGCGCGGGTGCGGGCGGCGTCGGCGAACTGAATGCCGGCGGCCGCGTCGCTGGCGTCGAAGCGCACGTCCGACAGACCTTGCGGCGCGCCCCCGACAATATCACCGGCGGTGAAGGCCTCGCGAGGCAGGGAGCCGCAGGCGCTGAGCGCCAGGCTGGCCAGCAGCACGATCAGGAGACGGGTCGTGCGCATGGGGCAACCGGGGTTGGGACAACGCCCTCAAGCTAGAGCAGGATCCCCCAAACGCAAATAGGCCGGCGCAAGCGCCGGCCTATAGGAAGCTTTCGAAGAGCGCCGGCGTACCGGCGCTTTTCTGACTGGATTAAGCCTGCAGCTGGCCAGCGGACATCTTGCCGCTGCGCTTGTCTTGTTCCAGTTCGTAGGTGATCTTCTGGCCCTCATTGAGGGTGCGAAGGCCGGCGCGTTCAACGGCCGAGATGTGCACAAAAACGTCCGAGCCGCCGTCATCCGGTTGGATGAAGCCGAAGCCCTTGGTGCCGTTGAACCACTTAACGGTGCCGGTAGCCATGGTGTGTAGTCCTTTGGATAGTAGTCGCCGCCGGAAGCGTTCCGTTCGACGATCAAATTTCGTTGGGGATCGGTAGGCGCGTCCGGCGCTTCCTCGAAGGAAGCATGGAATAGCAGGCCGAACGGCAGCGAATTCGATGGACCCATGATGGGGGCATAAGGCCGCGCCAGCAAGGAGAATCTTGGAGTCTGCTTTTTGGTCGCCACGCGCCCGGCCTTCTGATCTTCGCGACGTGATCAAGCCGGGCTTCCAGGGCGAAGCTTGTCGAAGTCGGGGGGAGCGTCGAAACAGCCTTGCCGTCGCCGTTATTGAGAGTCATTCTCAATAACCTCTCCAGGCCACAGGAGGCGAGGATGGTATTGCGAACAACCGGTGCGAACTGGCTGACCCTGATGATGCGCGCCGAACGGGCGCGTCGGGGTCTTGATCCGCTGGACAGCGAATGGCTGCTGTATGGCCCGACCGATCCCGACGCCGTGGAAGGCGAGGACGACGAGCCCGGTCTGCTGGCGGCCGAGTAGGCGCCCGGTCTAGGTCAGCGCCTTGCGGGCCGCTTCCCAGTACTGGGCGCCGGTGATCAGGGTGATGATCGCCGCCAGCCACAGCAGGCCGTGGATGGCCAGGGTGGCGGGGCCGACGACGTCCGGGGTGTCGGGCAGGCCGAAGGCCGCCCACGAGGCCAGCACCATCTCCGCGCCGATGGCCACCAGTTGCAGGGTGGTCTTCCACTTGGCCAGCAGGGTGACGGGCAGCTTGACGCCCTTGCCGGCGCCGACCTCGCGCAGGGCGCTGACGGCGAATTCGCGGAACAGGATCAGGCCGGCCGGCAGCACGACCATCGGATTGGGTCCCAGGGCCATCAGGCCCAGCAGGGCGCCGCAGACCAGAATCTTGTCACCGATGGGATCCAGGATCGCGCCCCAGACCGTGACGGCGTCCAGCTTGCGCGCCAGCCAGCCGTCGAAGAAGTCGGTGATGGCGGCGATCACGAACGCCCAGAACGCCCAGCGTTCCAGCCGCAGCTGGTCTTCACCGGTCAGGCGTTCGCTCAGATAGGGCACCGCGCCGGCGGCGGCGGCCAGCGCCACGAACATGAACAGGGCGACGACAAGGCGCGAGGCGGTGAGGATGTTCGGAAGATTCTTCATGGTGATGTTCTAACGCGGGAAACGGCCAAAGGGCTACGCCGCTGTCAGACCTAAACCATAACGGGCATTTTTCGTGACAGGGGACTCACCCACCCTCGTTATACAGAGGAGAGGGAACGAGGCGGGAGTTCGGGATTTTGCGAAGTCTTGATCGCATGAATCTGCTGGATCGTGTCCGGCGCCAGGTCCGGGGGCGCGTCAATTCTGTTCGCGTCCGGCTCATTCTGCTGACGCTCAGCCTGCTGGTTCCCGCGGTGCTGAGCATGGGTTTCCTGCTGGCGGGCGCCGATCGTCAGGGCCGCGCGCAAACCTACCAGCAGATGCTGACCACGGCCCGCGCCCTTTCGGGCACCGTGGATCGGCAGACCGCTGTCGGGATCGCTGTCGTCGAGACCCTGGCCAGCGACCAGGCGCTGCAGAACGGCGACCTGAAGGAGTTTGACGCGCGCGCCCGCCGGGTGGTGGAGCAGCGGTCTGGCTGGGTCGTGGTGACCGACGTCGCCGGCCAGCAGCTCATCAACACCCTGCGCCCCTACGGCGCGCCATTGCCCATGGTGCAAAGGCCAAGGCAGCTGACCCAGGCCCTGATGGTCGGCCAGAGCCGGGTGTCGGATCTGCGGGTGGGCCGGGTGGCCAAAAGGCCGGTGATCACCGTGGGGGCCCGGGTCGATATCAAGGGTCAGCCCCATCTTCTGGCCTATGTGGTCGAGGCCGCCTCGTTCACGTCGGTCTTCCGCCAGCAGCGTGTTCCCGATCGCTGGATCGCCACCCTGGTGGACAGCAACTACAAGGTCATCGCCCGCTCAGCGGACAATGCCATGTGGACCGGTCGCACCGCACCGGCCGCGACGATCGAAAGCCTGAAACGCGCCCGCGAGGGTATCGGCAGGAGCGTATCGCTCGACGGCGTGCCGACCGCGGTGGCCTATACGCGTTCGGCCCAGACGGGCTGGACCCTGATCGTCGAGATTCCCCGCGCCGAGATGGATGGCGTGGTGATCCAGTCCGTCGCCGTCGCCACCGGCGTCTTCGGGCTGCTGCTGGTGCTGGGCATCGGCATGGCGCTGTTCGTCTCGCGCGGCATCAATCGCCAGGTCAGCGGCCTGGTCGCCGCCGCCCGCGCGATCGGCGAGGGGCAGCCGGTGGGCGAGCCGACCGGGCGAAGCCTCGAGGAAGTGGCCGCCATCCATGACGCCCTGGCCGTCGCGTCCCGTGAACTGAAGACCCGCGAAGACCGCCAGAAGGTGATGATCAACGAGCTGAACCACCGGGTGAAGAACACCCTGGCCACGGTTCAGGCTCTGGCGCGCCAGACGTTCGGCAAGCTGGAAGGGGCGCCGGTCGAGATGTTCACGGAGCGGCTGATCGCCCTTTCGGCCGCCCACGACCTGTTGACCCGCAGCGGTTGGAGCAAGGCCGACCTGGACGAGTTGATGCGCGTCTGCACCCGCGCCCACGGCGAACGGATCGCCTATTCGGGGCCGCCCGTCTCCCTGGATCCCCACACCGCCGTGGCCCTGTCGATGGTGTTTCACGAACTGGCCACCAACAGCGCCAAGTACGGCGCCCTGTCGGCCCCGGCCGGGCGGGTCGGCATCGACTGGCGGATCGATCCGCAGACCCGGGTCCTGACCCTTGTCTGGGTCGAGACGGGCGGCCCTGCCGTGACCGCGCCCAGCAAGCCGGGTTTTGGCACGCGGCTGATCGACAGCTCGATCCGCCGGGAACTGAAGGGCTCGCCCAGCTTCGACTTCCGGCTCGAGGGGCTGGTGTTCGAGGCGACCCTGCCCTTGCCGGCGGCGGACGCCGTGCGCTGGGCCAATCCGTTCTGAGCATGGCGTCCGACAGCAGAGAGGTGGCCGCCTTCATGGCGCAGGCGGGACTGCCGCCGCGCTTCGCCGATCTGGCCGACCGGCTCCACATCCCCCTCGCCGCGCGGATCGCCCAAGCGTCTGCCGGACGCGACTGGCCGCTGGTGGTCGGCCTCTGCGCGCCGCAGGGCGCCGGCAAGTCGACCTTGACCGCGCTGGTGACCCGGCTGTTGCGACGCCGGGGCCTGAAGACGGCCAATCTGTCGCTGGACGACCTCTATCTGACCCACGCCGAGCGTCTGGTTCTGGCCCGGACGGTCCATCCGCTGCTGCGCACGCGTGGGGTTCCTGGGACCCACGACATCCCGCTGGGTCTGGGCGTTCTGGACGCTCTGGCCCATCCGGGCCGCGTGCTGCTGCCCCGCTTCGACAAGGCCGCCGATGACCGGGCGCCGGCCGCGGACTTCGAGCCCTTCGAGGGACCGGCGCAGGTGATCCTGCTGGAGGGCTGGTGCGTGGGCGCCCGGGCCCAGCCCCAGGCGGCCCTCGATGAACCGGTCAACGTCCTCGAGCGAGAGGAAGACCCCGCGGGCGTCTGGCGGGGCTTCGCCAACGCCGCCCTGGCGGGGCCCTATCGCGCGCTGTTCGACAGGATCGATCTTCTGGTCGCGATGACCGCGCCCGACTTCGCCACCGTCCGCGCCTGGCGGGGCCAGCAGGAGCAGCGCCTGCGCCACGACCTGGCCGCCCAGGGCCGTGACCCCCGGCTGGCGATGGACGAGATGGCCCTGGACCGCTTCGTCGCCCACTACCAGCGTCTGACCGAGTGGATCGCCCGCGATCTGCGGCCTCGCGCCGATATCGCCATCCGTCTGGACGCGAACCGTGAGCCCCTTGAGATGCGGGGGGTCTAGTCTTCAATCGTCCGCACGCGGTCGACGACCCGCACGGAATAGCAGCGGCGCTTGCCCAGTTCGGTGCCGCAGAACCCGGTCTCTTCCGAACCGTCCCGCAGCCTGACCCAGCGGTCGCGGCTGCACTCGAACCAGCCGTGCTGGAACTCCAGGTGATCGACGTCCTGATGGAAGACCGGGACCCGGTTGACCGAATAGAACCGCACCATGCCGCTGAGGCCGCCGAAGCTGCCCCGGCCATTGACCAGCCCGCACACCCGGCCCGTACGGGTGGACCAGACGCCGCCCAGATCCAGCGGATTGGTCTGGTTCAGCCGGGTCTTCAGATTGGCCCGCACATAGCCCCATTCGGCCCGGGCCTTGGGCTTTTCGACCAGCATCTGCTCGGCCGTCGCCGGGGGCAGGGTGGCGTTGACGCTTTCCACGCGCATCAGATCGACGATGCCGAACACCAGCGCGCCCAGGATGGCGACCACGATCACGCCCGAGAGGATACGCGGCAGCAGCGGCATGCGGCGCGGCTTGTCCCAGACCGGTCTCGTCATCGGCGTTCTCCCATCCCCGCGGGCGAGAGTGCGCAGCACTATGCGGTTTGACAAGCGTAAAAGATTACAAACTTAAACCTAAGCCTCTGGCTTCGTTCCGTCGGCCGCGCCGTCCTCGTCCTCCTCTTCGCGCGCGATGGATTCCGATCGCGGGGGCGGCGGCGGATCGGCGGTAAGGAAGGCGCCCAGCAGCATCATCATGCCGGCCAGTGGAGCCATGGCCCTTTTGGAGCGTTTGGCGTTGCGGATCGCCCGGATCGCGACAGGCGTCAGAACGGCGATGACGGCAAGTGTGATCAGGATCGCGATCAGATCGGACATGCATCTGTTGTGGCCCGCCTGGGCCCGCCTGCAAGGCCGGACTTCAGCTCTTGCGGAAGAAGGCGTGGATGCGCTCGGCCAGGGCCTGGCTGACGCCCTCGACCTTCAGCAGGTCCTCGACCCCGGCGCGGCCGACGCCCTTGGCCGAGCCGAAGGCGTGCAGCAGGGCCTTCTTGCGGCCGGGACCCACGCCCTCGATCTCGTCGAGCGGGTTCTTCTTCAGGTCCATGCTGCGGCGGGTGCGATGGGCGCCGATGGCGAAGCGGTGGGCTTCGTCGCGCAGGCGCTGCAGGTAGTAGAGCACCGGCGATTTCGGCTCGAGCATGAACGGCGTCTTGTCGGGCATGAAGAAGCGTTCGAGGCCCGCGTCGCGGTCCGGGCCCTTGGCGACGCCGACGACGGCGATGTCGTCGACGCCCAGGTCGGCCATGATCTCCAGCGCCGCGTCCAGCTGGCCCTTGCCGCCGTCGACCAGCACCAGGTCGGGGCGGTTGTCGCTTTGCCCCTCTTCCTCTTCCTTGACCAGGCGGGCGAAGCGGCGCTTCAGCACCTCCTTCATCATGCCGTAGTCATCGCCGGGGGTGAGCTCGGTGCTCTTGATGTTGAACTTGCGGTACTGGCCCTTCATGAAGCCGTCCGGCCCGGCCACGATCATGCCGCCCACGGCGTTGGTGCCCTGGATGTGGCTGTTGTCATAGACCTCGATCCGCTCGGGCGGGGCGTCCATTCCGAAGGCCTCGGCGACGCCGGCCAGCAGCTTGGTCTGGGCCGAGCCCTCCGCCATCTTCCGGCCCAGCGCTTCGCGCGCATTGGTCAGGGCGTGCTGGACCAGATCGGCCTTCTCGCCGCGCTTGGGGACATTGATCTCGACCTTGCGGCCGCTCTTCAGGGCGAAGGCCTCGGCCAAGAGGGCGCTCTCGGCCGGTTCGATATTGGCCAGGATCAGGCGCGGAATCGGCTTGTCGTCGTAGAACTGGCCGAGGAACGCGGTCATCGCCTGGGCCTCCTCGCTGACCCCTTCTTCCTCCGCCGCGCCGGTGATGCGGGGGAAGTAGGCGCGGTTGCCCCAGTTCTGGCCGGCCCGGAAGAAGAACACCTGCACGCAGGCCTGACCGCCCTCGACGTGCAGGGCCACGACATCGGCCTCCTCCACGGTCTCGGGATTGATCTGGCTTTCCTGGGCCACGGCCGAGAGGGCGCGGATGCGGTCGCGCAGGCGGGCGGCGCGTTCGAACTCCAGGTCCTCGGCGGCGGCTTCCATCTCGGCGGCCATGGTCGCCATCACCGCGCGGGACTTGCCCCTCAGAAATGCCTCGGCCTGATCGACCAGGGCCTGATAGTCGGGGATGCTGACCAGGCCCGTGCACGGCGCGGCGCAGCGCTTGATCTGGTGCAGCATGCAGGGCCGGTCGCGGCTCTCATAGACGCTGTCGCTGCACGAGCGCAGCAGGAAGGCCTTCTGCAGGGTGTTGAGCGTGCTGTTCACCGCCCCGGCGCTGGCGAACGGCCCGAAATAGTCGCCCTTGATCGCGTGGGCGCCGCGATGCTTGCGCAGCTGCGGGGCGTCATGGTCGCGGCGGATCATGATCTCGGGAAAGCTCTTGTCGTCGCGCAGCAGCACGTTGAAGCGCGGCTTCAACGACTTGATCAGGTTGATCTCGAGCAGCAGGGCGTCGGCTTCGGTGCGGGTGGTGACGAACACCATGGCCCGCGTCGCGTCGACCATGTGGGCGATGCGGTTGGTGTGAAAGCGGCCCTGGGCGTACTGGATCACCCGCTTCTTCAGGCTCTTGGCCTTGCCGACGTACAGGACCTCGTCCGCCTCGCCGATCATCCGGTACACGCCCGGCGCGTCAGGCAGGCGTGCGGCCTCGTCCTTGATCAGGTCGGCGCCGCGCAGGGCGTTGGCGAGAGAGGCGGGGGCGGCAGCGTCGTTCACGACGGACATATAGGCGAGTCTGGCGGGTTCAGCGATCTTCGAGGCTGTGATGAACGGTCGCGATGATCACGCGGTCCGGTTCGACTCGATAGCGAATGATGTAGGCGTGCGCGCCGAAAGGCACGTTCAGCTCGCGGCCCCGATAGTTCACCGCTTGTCGGCCACGTTCGGGAAACTCCCGTAAGGACATCATCGCCTCGAAAAGCAACGGGCCTACCTTCAGAGCCGCTGTTGTGTTTCGTACCGCCAGCCACGCTTCCAGATAACGGATATCCGCATAGGCGCGTGGCGAGACGATGACTGGCTTCATCGTGGCGGAGGCGGACCGTCAGGCTTGCCCCAGCCGTTCATCCAGGGCCCCAGTTCTTCGAGTGGAATGCCAGTGCTCTCGGCCACGACCGCGTCGCAGATCTCATCGACCTCAGTCCAGACGGTGGCGTCTTCCTTGAGCAGATGAATGGCGAATTCCTCGACACTCTGACCTGCGGCTTCTGCGCGCGGCTTCAGCCGCTCGGCGAGCGCAGCGTCGATCGTGAGAGTGATGTCACCGTCGGCCATGCCGGAATGATCCTCCCAAGCCCGTTTGTCGTCAACCGCGCGGGGCGCTATGACGCCCCATGACCACACGCTCGCTCTTCGTCACCCCGCTCTATGAAGCCAGCCTCGCCGGCGACAAGGACTTCGAGACCTTCATCGATGACCTGCACGACGCCTGCATCGCGGTGGCCGAGGAGGACGAGGCCGGTCAGGCCTGGGCCGAGAAGAAGGGCTATCTGGGCTACACCTCCTACGCCTCGCTGGACGACCTAGCCCAGCGCGACAGTCTGTTCGCCGACCTGAAGAAGAAGCTCGACAAGCACGCGGCGGCCTTCGCCAGGGAGCTTTGCTTCGACCTGGCCGGCGGCAAGCTGGTGATGGACAGCCTGTGGATCAACATCCTGGATCCGGGCGGCCAGCACACCGGCCACATCCATCCGCACAGCGTCATCTCGGGCACGGTCTATGTCACCATCCCGGCCGGCGCCTCGGCCCTGAAGTTCGAGGATCCGCGCCTGCCGATGATGATGGCCGCGCCGACGCGCAAGGCCGACGCCCCCGAAACCCTGCAGCCGTTCGTCTATGTGCAGCCGCAGCCGGGCACGATCCTGCTGTGGGAAAGCTGGCTGCGCCACGAAGTGACGCCCAATCAAGCTGAAGAGCAGCGGATCAGCGTCAGCTTCAACTACGCCTGGCGGTAGCGCTTTGCGCCGGTCCACGATATCGCCGGAAAGCGATCCCGGGCCAGACCGATCCAAAGGAGATACCGTGACCAAGACGAGCGCCTCGTTCCTGGTGAACTTCGTCGCGGCCACGGCGCTGCTGTATGTGTTCCGCGGCGTGCTATGGCCCTTCACCCTGGCCCTGGTCCTGGCCATCCTGATCATGGCCCTGAGCGAACGCGTGGAGCGGCTGCTGCCCAAGGCGCGTCGCTGGATGGTCTTCGCCATCACCGCGGTGATCGTCGGGAGCATTATCCTGGCCAGCATCGCGGTCGTAATCGAGGGCGCCTCGCGGATCGTCGGCGAGGTCCCGGCCATGCTGGCCCGCATCGACCAGCTGTTGGCCAGGGTCCGCTTGCCCGAAGGCGGGACCCTGAGCCTGAAGGCCCTGGCCGAGAAGGTCGAGCTGGGGCCTTTGGCCGACCGGCTGCTGACCAGCGTCCAGGAGGCTTCCGCCGGCCTGGGTCTGACCCTGATCTTCCTGTTCTTCCTGCTGGTGTCCAAGGCCGCGATCGAAAAGCGTGTGGACCAGATCATCGCCGCGCGCGGCGGCCGTGGCCTGGCCACGGTCCTGGAGCGCAGCTTCTCCGGCGTTCAAAGCTATATGTACGTCCAGTCGATCACCGGCCTGATCATCGCCGTGGGGGCTGGCGTGGTGATGTTCGCCGTCGGCCTGGACAATGCTCTGTTCTGGAGCCTGGTGATCTTCCTGTTCTCCTATCTGCCGGTGCTGGGCGTCCTGATCGGCAGCGTCGGGCCGACCCTGTTCGCCCTGCTGCAGTTTCCAAGCCTGACACCCGCGATCATCGTCTTTGTCGGGATCCAGATCGTGTCGTCGGTGGTCGGCAATCTGGTGCTGCCCAAGATGCAGGCTGACAGTCAGAATATCGACCCGGCCGCCAGCCTGATCGCGGTCGGCATGTGGACGGTGCTGTGGGGCGTGCCCGGCGCCTTCCTGGCCATCCCCCTGGCCTTGGCCCTGATGTACGCCCTGGCCCAGTATGAAGACCTGCGCTGGCTGGCGGTGCTGATCTCGCACGATGGCGATCCCACGCCGATGGAGGTGGGGGAGTAGGCGCGCTATCGGGCGGAAAAGTGGGCTTTGGCTTCCGCGACGATGCGAAAGCCAGGGCCTCTAGCGCCCGGTCAATGAAACGGACGCACCTCGACCTGAGCCCGGCAGGCGACGGCGGCCTTGCGGCCCCAGGCCAGGGCCGCCTCCAGGTCGGCGACCTCCAGCACCCAGAAGCCGCCGACATGCCGCCCGGTCGACAGGGAGGGCCCGTCGGTGACCAGGATCTGGCCGTCGGGCTGGGGGCTTAGGGACCTGGCGCGTTGTGGCGATTGCAGCCCGCCCACGAAGACCCTGACGCCCGCGGCGATCATCTCTTCGTTCAGCGCGCTGATCCCGCGCCGCATCGCGGCGTCTTCGACGGACGGATCGTAGTCGTCGGGGCGGAGTATGGTCACCCAATACTGGGTCATGAGGCGTCTCCTGCAGCGCTGTTCCCAGTCTTGACGAACGGGCCAGGCGCAAGTCGACATCGCCCGGCGGATTTTTTCCACCGCCGCTGTCGGAAACGCCACGGTCTAGGCTGAAACCGCCTCGATCTCGCGGGATAGCCGCACCCGCCAGCCCCGCTCCAGCGTCCACGCCGCTATGCCCAGCCACAGCAGGCCCAGGAAGGCGTGGCCGCGCTGCCAGTAGCCGACGTCATAGCCTGTCCGCACGTTCCACACCCCGGTCAGCAGGGCGAAGACCAGCAGCAGGCCGAAGAACCAGCCCAGCGAAAACTGGGCTAGGCGCTTGTGGCCAGGAACGCCCCACAGCGCCCAGGCGGTGAACAGCGGCGCGAACTGGATGGCCAGGCCCACGCCGCACGCGCGGTGCATCTCGTCGGGCCAGTGGAACAGTCCGGCGAAGATCGCCCCCAGTCCGGTCAGGGCCACCCACAGGCCGGTGAAGGCCGAGACCGCGCGACGCCCGCCGGCATGCTCCAGGGCATGGGTGAAGCCGGCCCCGGCGAACAGGCCTGCCGTCCCGGCCAGCACCATGCCGATATTGAACACCAGCGGGGCGGGGGCGGCCGGGCCGCCCAGCTCGCTGATGAACTGGGCGCCGGGATCGAAGCCCGGAAACAGCTGCTGGGCCAGCCACACGTCGGCGACCATGATCACCGGCGTGATCACGCCGATCTTCAGGAAAGCGCCGGTGCGGGCAGACACAGGAAAGCGAGCCTCTGGAAACAACGAGGGCGGCAGAATCCCTTCCACCGCCCCCTGGGTCAATGCCGGTCTTGCCGGAAGTTACTTCGCCGCGGACGGGTGGCCCGCCGGCGCGAACTGCGAGCCGAAGAAGTCGCCCGTCTTCCACACCGGACGGTCCCTGGCGTCGGCCAGTTCGCGGGCGATCTCGTAGTTGACCAGGGCGAACTTGGCGGCCGCCGCATAGTCGATCGGCAGGTTCAGGTCATCGGTGGGCTTGTGATAGTTGGTGGCCAGGAAGTCCTTGAAGGCCTTCTCGCCGCCGTTCTGGAAGCCGGTCATCAGGAACACTGACGGCACGCCCTGCTCGACGAAGCGATAGTGGTCGCTGCGGGTGAACAGGCCTTCCTCCGGCATCGGGTCGCCCGACAGGGCGATGCCCACGCGGCCGGCGGCCTTGGCCACGGCCGGGCCCAGGGTCGAGCGGTCGGCGCCAAAGGCGATCACGTCGGTGAACGGATACAGCAGCACCGGCATGTCCAGGTTCACATTGGCGGCGATATCGGCCTTGGTAACGGTCGGGTTGTTGGCGAAATATTCCGAGCCGATCAGGCCTTTTTCCTCGGCGGTTACGGCGACCAGCAGGATGGTGCGCTTGGGCTTGGTCTTGGCGTTCTTGAAGCCGCGGGCGACCTCAAGCAGGGTGGCGATGCCCGAGGCGTTATCGAGCGCGCCGTTGTTGATCTTGTCGGCGCCCGTGCCGTGGGTGTTGACGCCGGTGTGGTCCAGGTGGGCCGACAGCACGATGGTCTGGGCCTTCAGCGCCGGGTCGGAACCCTCGATCACGCCGACGACATTGCTGCTCTCGCGCTTCTCGATCTCGCTCTTGAGGGCCACCGAGGCCTTGAACGGCAGGTCAAAGCCCTTGACCGCGCCTTCGGGGGTTTCAGCGGCGGCCAGCACCGCCTCCAGCGAGGTCGGGGCGCCGGCGAACAGCTTGCCGGCGGCCTTGTGGCTGATCGAGGCCAGGTTGTTGGCCGAGACGCCGCGCACGTGGCCGACGTCATTGGCGTCGCGCCAGGTCATGCGCCATTCGCGATAGCCGACCACGCCGCGCTCGAACGGGCGGCGCTTCTCGCCGCTGGCCGTGCTCATGGTGATGACGCCCACCGCGCCGCGCTTGGCGGCCTCGACGCGCTTGACGTTGCCGTTGCCGTAGTGGGCGCGTTCTTCGGTCTGGAAGCTGGACGGCGCGCCGCTCAGCAGGACGACGATCTTGCCCTTGACGTCCAGGCCGGCGTAGTCGTCGCGGCCCTTCTCGGGGGCCACCAGGCCGAAGCCGACAAAGACCAGCGGGGCGTTGATCGAGACTTCGGTCGTCTGGGCCTGGGCGCTGGGCAGGTAGTCCTCGCCAAACTTCAGGGCCTGTTCCTTGCCGTCGGCCCCGGTCAGGGAGATCGACCCCTCGCTGGCGTTCTTGAAGGCCAGCAGCGGCACGCGCTGCAGATACGAGCCGTTGGCGGCGCCGGGCTTGACGCCCAGCAGGGCGTACTGGGCGGCGACGTAGTTGGCGGCGATGTCATAGCCGCGGGTGCCGGCCTCGCGGCCCTCCATCGCGTCATCGGCCAGGAAGGTCATGTGGGCGCGGATCGCCTCGGGCGAGGGCGTGAAGCTGGACGCGGGAGCCTTGGCCTTCGGCGCGGCCAGGACGGGTTGGGCGACCATGAGCAGGGCGGCGCTGAGAAGAGCGGCGCGGCGCGAAAATGACATCAAGCAGGCTCCAGGGCGGGGCTGGCCCGCGAAAGGGGCGAACCTTGGCCAGCCGGAGGCGGCTTGTCGAGGTTGGGCTACCTGAACGTTTTGTAATCTTTGCGCGTTCCGGGCGCTTTGCCGGCCCGACATGGCTGATGCGATCTTCACCTTTTTTTTACGCGAGGGCTTAACCGCGACGTGGGACGATCATCCCATCGCAAAGGAAAGCGCCCCCATGCAGGCCCTCGCCATCGCCGCCGCCGGCATGACCGCCGCCGCCAATCGACTGACCGCCAGCGCAGAGCGCACGGCGACCTGGACCGCGCGTGAAGCCGACGCCGATCTGGTCAGGGAGGCCGTCGAGCAGATCTCGGCCAAGACCGATTTCTCAGCCAATGTCGCGGTGGCCAAAACCGCCGACTCCATGACCGGCGCCCTGCTGGACCTGAAGGTCTAGCGCGCCGCTTCCCGGGCGCGCCCGCATCCCCCAGCGGCCGCGTTCGGATAACGCTCCCCGGGTTTCCCCCAAGTTTGCCCGGGGAGCGGGTTCGCCTACCGCCCGCCGCGCTTGCGGGTCCCTTCGCACATGACTAGGCTTGGGCGATTTCCGCGGCCAGCGACTCCAGCATCAGCCGGGTGCCTTCCTCGCGACCGGCGACATTGCCGTCCAGATAGGCGCACTGTTCGGTGAAGATCAGCCGCGTTCCCTTGCCCTCGGCCCGCAGCTCCACCGTGGCCAGGGACGACGACAGCGGCGCGCCGCCCAGGGTCATGGAATAGGCGAAGATCAGCCGCTCGTTCTCCACCACATCCAGATAGATGCTGTCATTGGTGATCAGCACCGTCTGGCCCGGCGGGCTGAACAGGCTGGATTCCTGGGCCCCGACGCCCAGCTCGCCGCCGGAATGCTTGTGCAGCGACCAGCTGTCGGTCTTGAAGAACCAGCGCATACGCGCGGCCGGGTCGGTGAAGGCCTGGAAGACCCGGGCCGGCGCGGCGTCATAAACCCGCTCGAGGCAAAAGGTGGCGTGGGTGATGGCGGCCATGGGTCAGGTCTCCGTTTCGGGTTTGGTTTGCGCCAGATAGTCGCCCAGCCGGTCGAGCTTCCGCTCCCAGCCGATCCGGCGTTCGTTGATCCATTTTTCGGCCTGGGTCAGGGCCCCGGCGTCCAGCGTGCAGGTCCGCACCCGCCCGACCTTTTCGGTTTTCACCAGACCGGAGGCCTCCAGCACGGCCAGGTGCTGGCCCACGGCCGACAGGCTCATGGGCAGGGGCTGGGCCAGCTCGCTGACCGAGGCCGGGCCGGCGGAAAGCCGCTCCAGCATGCCGCGCCGCGCGGGGTCTGCGAGCGCGTGAAAGACGTGGTCGAGGGCGGGTGTTTGCTGAAGCATATGCTTTAGTATTCTGGCCGGCAGTGCGCGGCAAGTAAAAACTAAAGCGATTGCTTGAGTTATATCGCGCTGCTCGGGCGAGGCGGCCGCAGGAGCCTGGTCGCGCTCCCGAAGATTAAATCGAGGTCATGACGACCTTGTAAGTTGAGGTCGCGAGATCGGGCAAATAAATCCCCGGCCTCGGCGCGAGAACGCCGATATTTCACCAGCAACGGCGAGTCGAAAGTACGGCGCGCGGCAGAGGTCGCGCGCCCGGAGTCGAACTGCGCCTCATCCGGAGGGTACCCTTATGATCCATCACTTGTCCGTCAGCGCCGCAGACCCCCAGGGTGTGGGCGAATTCTTCGCTGATCTCATGGCCGGCGTCGTCGTCGATTTTCCGCCTAATCCCGGCAGCTGCATGGTGTTCAAGGCCGACGGCCACGGCACCGCCCTCGAGATCTATCCCGCCGGCAGCGTGATGGAGCCCAATGGCGAGCCCGGCGCGATCTTCGTGCGCCAGCCCGACGGCGCCGACCGCCGCTCGCCCACCCATTTCGCGCTCAGCGTCGAGATGGGCGCGGACGAGGTCCTGGCCCGCGCCGCGGCCAGGGGCTGGGACGCCTTCGTCTGCGACCGGGGCGGCGAATTCCGCGTCGTCGAGGTGTGGATCGAGAACACCTGGCTGGTCGAGATCCTGCCGCCGGCGTTCGCGGCCGAATATCTGGGCTTCGCCAATGCGGTGTCCGACATGGCCGATCCGAACGCGGCGCTGGACAGCCACCAGCCCCAGGCCAAGACGCTGGAACTGGCCTGACGGAGACCAGGGGCGGCTCCGCGAGGGGCCGCTCTTGCCTACTCCGCCGCGATCGGGGCGCGCAGGGCCTCGATGTCGCGGGCCGGAGACAGGCCATAGAGGCGGCGATATTCGCGGCTGAACTGCGAGGGGCTCTGATAGCCGACGCTGAATCCGGCCGCCCCGACGTCCAGTCCTTCGGCCAGCATCAGGCGCCGGGCCTCATAGAGCCGCAGCTGCTTCTGGTACTGCATCGGCGTCATGTTGGTGACGGCCTTGAAGTGGTGGTGCAGGGACGACTCGCTCATGCCCACCCGCTCGGCCAGAGCCTCGATGCGCAGGGGCTCGGCGAAGTTGTTGCGCAGCCACGAGACGGCCTTCGACACCCGGCCGCCCTGACCCTCGCCCATCGCCACGCGCAGCAGGCGCGCGCCGTCGGGGCCGTTCAGCAGCCGCCACAGAATCTCCTGTTCGATCAGCGGCCCCATCGCGGCCAGGTCGGCGGGGCGGTCCAGCAGGCGCAGCAGGCGCAACATCGCGTCCAGAAGTTCCGGCGGCGCGGCGTGGACGGCGACGCCTCGCCGACACTGTGAGAACGCCGCAACGGGCGCCGGCGTCGGGGCGCGGCTGACCAGCTCGGCCAGGCTGGTCGGGTTGATCGCCATGCCCACACACAGATGCGGCTCGGCCGGGCTGGCCAGGGTGATCCGCGAGGTCACCGGCAGGTCCAGGGCCACCAGCAGGCAGTCGCCGACACCGTAGTGCAGCTCCTCGTCGCCGATGCTCAGGCACTTGCGGCCCTGGACCACCAGCCAGAAGCTGGGGCGCTGAGCCACGTGCAGGGGCTGCGAAGGCTCATCCCGCCGGGTGAAGAACAGGCCCTCCCTCGGCGAGGCAGGCTCGGTCCCGCCCGTGGCGTAACGGGTGACGATCTGGGCGAGCTCGCCATAGACGCCGGGCGGTACGGGCAGGGTCAAGGGCTTGGTTTTCCTGGCTTTCGCGACATCGCCCTTCTACGCCCCGGCCCGCCGCCTGAAAACCGCTCAGACCCGGCTTTGCAGGATCGTGCAGGAGTCTCCGAGGATTGGTCTAACGCGACACGGTCGGCGCGTGGAACACCTAGGCCGTTCGATCGCTCCCCAGATCGATCTCCACACATTCAAGGAATTCCCGATGGCCCATGCCAAAGGCTACGCGGCGCCCGCCGCCGGCGCGCCTCTCGCGCCCTTTACGTTCGACCGCCGCGAACCCAACGAAGACGACGTCGTCATCGCCATCAAGCATTGCGGCGTCTGCCACTCCGACATCCACATGGTCGACAACGGCTGGGGTCAGAGCGTTTACCCCATCGTGCCGGGCCACGAGATCACCGGCGTGGTCACCGCCGTCGGCTCCAAGGTCAGCCGTTTCAAGGAAGGCGACCGGGTCGGCGTCGGCTGTTTCGTCGACAGCTGCATCGGCTGCGCCACGCGCGACCTGGACCGCGAGCAGTACCTGCCGGGTCTGGTCCAGACCTACAGCAGCCCGCAACCCGGCAGCGACCTGCCCACCTATGGCGGCTATTCCGACCACATGGTGGTCAAGGAAGGCTATGTGCTGTCGATCCCCGACAACCTGGCCCTCGACGCCGCCGCCCCGCTGCTGTGCGCGGGCGTCACCCTCTATTCGCCGCTGCGCCACTGGAACGCCGGTCCCGGCAAGAAGGTCGCGATCCTGGGCCTGGGCGGCCTGGGCCACATGGGCGTCAAGATCGCCCACGCCATGGGGGCCGAGGTCACGGTGCTGAGCCAGACCCTGTCCAAGCAGGCCGACGGCCTGGCGATGGGCGCGGACCACTACTACGCCACCAGCGACGCTCAGACGTTCAAGACCCTGGCCGGAACGCTGGACCTGATCATCTGCACGGTTTCGGCCGGCATCGACTGGGGCGCCTATCTGAACCTGCTGAAGATCGACGGCACGATGGTGCTGGTCGGCGCGCCCGAAGAGCCAGTGTCGCTGAACGCCTTCGCCCTGATCCCCGGCCGCCGCACCCTGGCCGGCTCGATGATCGGCTCGATCAAGGAAACCCAGGAGATGCTCGACTTCTGCGGCCAGCACGACATCGTCGCGGACATCGAGACCATCTCGATCGACCAGATCAACGAGGCCTACAAGCGCATGGCCAAGAGCGACGTGCGCTACCGCTTCGTGATCGACATGGCGACGCTATAGGCGCCAGCCCTCAGGGCCTTCGTCCTACGAAAACGCCCCGGCCTTGCGGCCGGGGCGTTTGCATTTGTGGCTCGCCGAAAGCGCTTAGCTGTCCAGGAACGACCGCAGCTTGCGCGACCGCGAGGGGTGCTTGAGCTTGCGAAGCGCCTTGGCCTCGATCTGACGGATGCGTTCGCGGGTGACGCTGAACTGCTGGCCGACTTCTTCCAGGGTGTGGTCGGTGTTCATGCCGATGCCAAAACGCATCCGCAGCACGCGCTCTTCGCGCGGGGTCAGCGAGGCCAGCACGCGGGTGGTGGTTTCCCGCAGGTTGGACTGGATGGCCGCGTCGATGGGCAGGATGGCGTTCTTGTCTTCGATGAAGTCGCCCAGGTGGCTGTCTTCCTCGTCGCCGATCGGCGTTTCGAGAGAGATGGGTTCCTTGGCGATCTTCAGGACCTTGCGGACCTTTTCCAGCGGCATGGCCAGCTTTTCGGCCAACTCTTCCGGGGTCGGCTCGCGGCCGATCTCGTGCAGCATCTGGCGGCTGGTGCGGACGATCTTGTTGATCGTCTCGATCATGTGCACCGGGATGCGGATGGTCCG
>Ga0209023_10002933_pt1 | contig 20713 bp, 20 predicted proteins | sample LakOneMetagenome_FD_187468 | JGI IMG/M metagenome (GOLD analysis project Ga0209023, IMG submission 187468) | Freshwater and sediment microbial communities from Lake Erie, Canada (SPAdes) (version 2) | ecosystem: Environmental > Aquatic > Freshwater > Lentic | place: Lake Erie, Canada...
GAAGGCGCCTGGGTCCAAGAGATAAAAGTCACCGTCAAAGAGGGTAAGATCGACGAGTGGCGCGTGAATATGAAAGTGAGCTTCGTTTTGAAGTAGTCGCGCTTGCCCGGCGCGGTGATGCCCGCTAGACAGCCGCGCTCCGGCGGAAGGGTGGCCGAGTGGTTAATGGCAGCAGACTGTAAATCTGCCCGCGAGAGCGTACGGTGGTTCGAATCCACCCCCTTCCACCATCCTTCGCCTGCGAAGCGCGCGTAGGATATTCCTCTGAAACCTCGGCGTAGGAGGAGTGCGCGTTCCCACGCGCAAGCTTCGGGTGGCCAACGCCATCCAGGATCCCCTTCATGGCAAAGCGTCCTCCACCTTCCAACGTTCAGTCGGGCCGCGCGCGACCGATAAACCCGTTGCCGCGCCGCGAGTTTGAGGAAGAGACAGGCGGGCCGTCCTGGATCTGGGGCGTACATGCGAGCTTGGCCGCATTGGCCAACCCAGCGCGCCAGATCGAACGCATTGTCGCCACTCGCAATGCGGCAGCGCGTTTGCCGGCTGGCATCGACCCGCACATCCTCGATCCCGATGCAATTGACGGCATGTTGCCCCCCGGCGCGGTGCACCAAGGCTTGGCCGTGCGTGCGATGCCGCTCGAGCCGCTCGCGCTGGAGGCCACATGCGCACCCGCGGACAAACGCAGCGTGCTGCTACTCGACGGCGTCACCGACCCGCAGAACGTCGGCGCCGCGTTTCGTTGCGCGGCGGCGTTCGGCGCACGTGCTGTGATCCTGCAAGATCGCAAGTCACCGCCATTGACCGGCGTCTTGGCAAAAGCGGCGGCTGGCGCGATCGAACTCGTGCCCCACGTGCGCGTGCCCAATTTGGGACGCGCGCTCGAAGATCTGCGGAGCTGGGGCTATCTCACGGTCGCGCTCGAAGGCGAGACCGAGCTTGCTATCATCGATGTGTTTACCGATCCACGTCCGGTTGCGCTGGCGCTTGGAGCAGAAGGCAAAGGCTTGCGCCCAGGCGTCGCCGAGGCCTGCGAGAAGCGTGCGCGCATCCCGATCGCAGCGACCATGGAAAGCTTGAATGTCTCCGCCGCAGCCGCAGTCGCCCTCTACGAAGCGGCGCGTTCGCGCTAGTGCGCTTTTGCTGCGGAGCCTCTGAAGAGCAAGCTCTTCAGCAGGAAGAACACGGCGATGATGATCAGATAGCCGAGGAAATAAATACCGGCCGTCGTCCAGAACGCCGAGGTCATGAAGTCCGGCAACGCGATCTGACCGCCGCCATGACCGGCGAGAACTGGCGCCAGGACGTCAATGGCGATGTGAATGATGGTTGCGACGAGCGCGACCGGCAGCAGTTGGCGCCACGAACCCATGAACAGCGTCGCAGCCAGTGCGATCAGCAGGCCCTTCGGGTGATTGATTTCGAGAAAGCCGTCGTGAAGCGTTTGAATGGCTTGATTGATGAGATCGTTCATTCCGGGCCTCCGGTGGATGGTCTGCTCTCCCGCGCCGTCCCCCTGGGCGCCGCCGGCGCAGAATTGTTAGGTGGGAAGCCCCGCTCCGTCGAGCCGAAAACCGCCCAAGGTTCCCTCAATCGAGCTTGAGCGCCATAAGCACGTCATCGACACGGACGCCATCGACGCTGATCCCCTGCGGAATTCGGCCCGCTTCGACAAAACCGATGCGCTCATAGAGACCGCGGGCGTGCTTGTTCACACCGTTCACCCAGAGCGCAACGCGCGAACCCCCGCGGCTCCGGGCGTGCTCAATCGCAGCGCGTATCAGCGCGCTCGAAGCGCCGCTGCCGCGTGCGTCGGGGTGCACATAGACTGCGTGAATCCAGAACGTGTGAGCAAGCGACGGATACGGTAGCGCATCGATGACAAGTTTGCCGACCAGCCGCTCGGCCTCGAACGCACCCCAGCCCTCGCCGCGCGCGAGCATGGTTTCGACTTCTGCATCGGGACGCGCAGCGTCAGTCGTGGGCACATCGACGAAACCTGTCGGCGACTCTTGCATGCCGAAGCGATGCAAGGCGCGATAGGCGGCGAGATCAGCGGCCGTGAGCTGACGGATCTGCATCATCCACCACCGCCGAAGCGCGTAGCCCATTCCGCGACTTGGTCGTCCTCGATCTTCTTGAACAGAACGTCGGGTGGCGTGATTGGGAGACCCCGCGGTAACGCATCGAAGAGCTTCTTATCGTCGGCGTTCGGCCATTTGCGGTTCGCGTCCGGTACGCCGATCGCATCGAGCACGGTTTTCGCCGCGTCCGGAATGAAGGGCTGCGCCAGGATCGCGAACAGTGCGCAGAGGTTCAGCCCCGTGCGCACGCCGATGGCGGCGGCGTTCACGTCTGTCTTGTACGCGGTCCAAGGCGCGGCGTTTTGCAAATACTCGTTGCCGGCAACCCAGATCGCGCGCAGCTCTGCCGCCGCTTTACGCATTTCCATCTGCTCATGGAATTGCGTGAGCGCCGCGAGGCGCGTGGAGAATTCGCTCCAAAGCTTCTCTTCGTGCGGACCCCATTCACCGCCATCCGGCACTTTGGAGTCAAACTTCGACTGGCAGTATTTAGTGATGCGGTTGACGAAATTGCCGAAGACGTTGCCGAGATCGGAGTTCACGCTCTGTTGGAATTGCTCAAGCGTGAACGCCGCGTCGGAGCTCTCCGGCGCGTTCGCCATGAGATACCAGCGCCAATAATCGCTCGGCAAAATCTCCAGCGCTTGATCCATGAAGATACCGCGCTTCTCGGACGTGCTGAACTTGCCGCCATACCAGGTGACCCAGTTGAAGGCTTTGAGGCGATCGACGAGCTTCCATGGCTCTTGTGAGCCCATGATCGTCACGGGGAAGCTCACCGTGTGGAAGGCGACGTTGTCCTTGCCCATGAATTGGACATAGGTGACGTCAGCCGCGCCCTTGTCAGTGCGCCACCAACGCTCCCAGTCCTTGCCGTTGGCCTCGGCCCATTCAACCGTCGATCCAATGTACTCAACAGGCGCATCAAACCAGACGTAAAAGACCTTGTTCTCAAACCCAGGACGCGGCTTGCCGTTTTGCGTGACCTTGATGCCCCAAGAGAGATCCCGCGTGATCGAACGATCGATCAGGCCTTCGTCCAGCCATTTGTAAGCAATTGAACGCGCCAGCGAGGGCCACTCGGTGCTCTTGTCCACCCAAGCGCGGATGCGATCCTGCATCAGTTGTTGTTTCAAAAAGAGATGCGCGGTGTCACGCGGCTCAACATTGGTCGAACCGGAAATCTTTGAGCGCGGATTAAGCAACTGGATCGGGTCGAGCAGCGAGCCGCAATTGTCGCACTGGTCGCCGCGCGCACGTTCGAAGCCGCAGATCGGGCACGTGCCTTCGACGTAGCGATCCGGCAGAAAGCGCTTGTCGTCGATTGAATAGATCTGCTTGGAGACGCGCTCTTCGATGAGCCCGTTTTTCTCAAGCGTCTCGCAGAAATGCTGCGTGAGCTTGTGGTTCGGCGCGTTGGACGAGCGACCGAAATGGTCGAACGACAAGCGGAAGCCGTCGCAAGCGTCCTTCTGAATTTGAAACTGCTGGCCACAATAGGCGGCGACGTCCTGCCCGGCTTCAGCGGCTGCGAGTTCGGCCGGCGTGCCGTGTTCATCTGTTGCGCAGATGTAGAGCACTTCGTGACCTTGCAGACGGCGGAAACGCGCGTGCACGTCCGCCGGCAGCATCGAGCCGGCGAGATTGCCCAAATGCTTGATGCCGTTGATGTACGGAAGCGCCGACGTAATGAGGTAGCGAGCCATGATAGCTCGCTACCTAAGAACCGCGGCAAACGCCAGCAAGCTTACGCGATCGGCGTGGCTTTGAGGCGCGCATAAGCGTTGGCCATCTTCGTGTCGTACTGGTTGGCTGCATAGCCCGGCCCGTTATACGCGCGCGCGAAGCCAGCCCAGTCCTTGCGCTGAAGCTCGTCGGAAAGGTTGTTCGCCTTCACGAAGCCCTCGAAGCACTCGAGCTGATCCTTCTCCGACTTCGCCAACTTGGTCACGTACTCTCGCGCGCTGGCCATGTTGAGATTGGAGAAGTTCTGCCCCAGCACCTGGAAGCGGCCGTAGCTTGCACTCTGCAGCGCCGCTTCGGCATCGAGCGCGAACGCTTCCGCCAGTTGAGCCCAGCGCTCGGCTTGCGTACGCGGATAGCCGCCGGGCGTCGTGTTCGACACGTTCGGATGCGAAGCGTCGTATTGATGATTGGTCTTGCGCGAAAAGAGGTGGCGCTCGAACAAGATGATCGGACGCCCGTCCGAACCGAAGCCGCCCAGCGGCCCTGACTCGACTTCCGCCACGGCGGCGGCGGCTTCCCATTCGCAGCCCAAGCGCGCAGCCACAGCTTCGTAGTCAGCGCGGCGCAACGCGTCGCTCGATTGCTTTTTCAGCGTCGACAAATAGTCGGCGGGCTGATCGGCCGGCGGAGGCGGCGGCGCTGTGCCGCCATGTGGAGGCGGCGGCGGCGACGTACCCGTCGGCGGCGATGCAGGCGGCGCCACTGGCGGCGGCGGCGGCGGTACAGCCGGTGGCGACACCGGAGGAGCAACGGGCGGCGCTGGGGGCGCAACAGGAGGCGCCGGCGGGGCGACAGGCGGCGCTGGGGGCGCGACTGGCGGAGCCGGCGGCGGCGCGGGCGGCGTGCGTGGAGGTGGTGGTGGGGCGCGCGGCGGCGGTGGTGGCGGAGGTGGCGAAGTCGGGCGCGAGCCAAAGATCAGCCGAAACAGTCCGTCAAAGAAACTCATAAAGTCCCCTCCAGGCCGCTTCCGCAGCGAGGCGAAATCCACAGGCGCACATCCCCCGGGGCGCGCGCGCGATCCGGAATTAGCCATTTCCATGAGCGCCAGCAAACGGCTTTCGGACACGCTTTCGCGACGCGCTGTGAAGTGCCAAAAGCTCCCCCGCGCCGCCGCGTTAGCTCAGCTGGTAGAGCACCTGATTTGTAATCAGGGGGTCAGGGGTTCGAGTCCCTTACGCGGCACCACGCCCCGCTTTCGGCATTGCGCTAGTGAGCTGATTTTGTGTCGCTTTCTAAGTCGCGTCAAAAATTCGGGAAGAAACTACGCAGCCGATCCGTTCTCCGCTTCGAACCGGGCCTTTGCCTGGTGCGAAATCTTCAGGAGACACCCAATGAACAAGTTTCTGCTCACTGCCGCCGCAGCGGCCGTTTTGCTCCTTGCAGCGCCGGCGTCTGCGCAAGTCCTCGGCAGCGGTAGCCTCGGTGGAAATCTCGGCGGCGCCGTAGGCGGCATGTCCGGGAACGCCGGTGGCGCATTTGGCGGCAATGGCTCGGTCGGCTTGCCAGGTGGCACGGTCAATCACGCTGTCACGCGCACTGAAGAAGCGCGACAGCGCGCCGAAGACCGGACGCGCCGCGCCGCAGCACGCGCCGCGCGCACGGCGAGCGACGCAACGCCCGACGTCAACGCTTCGGGATCCGCGAGCGGCAGCGCAAACGTGAACGGCAACGGCGCCAGTGCTTCAGGGAGCGCCAATGTTTCTGGGAGCGCCGACGCGAGCGGGGCCGAGCAACTGGCGTCAAACGCCGCAGGTCACGCGCGCAATGCGGCGCGCAGCACTGTGCATCGCGCGCGCAACGCGACAACCAACACTGTCAATCGCATCCGCAACACCGACGTTGGCGTGAGTGGCGACGTAAGCGCCAGCGGCAATGCTAGCGCCGGCGGCACGGCTGACGACGGCGCTCATTAGCAATCCATCTCCGGCCCACCACGCTCCTAAGCCGGGAAGAGAAAGGTGGCGGGACCCTTGGTTCCGCCACCTTTTTGTACGCGCTAACAGAGACGTGTGCTTCAGTTTCGCCAGGAATGATCGCGTGCCGCGCGCTCCTGTTCGGCGTCAAAAGCTTCGCCGACGATCAACTGATCAACCATCGTGAGCACCGCCGGAGCCGCGGATCCTGCTTGGCGATAGGCGCCGCCGTTTCCGCGATCGGCGACTGCGACACGTACGGCCCAGCGCTGACCTTCCCGGCACGCAAGGCCTGACATCGCGTTGTCCTGCACAAAAGTGCGACACACTTGGCCTCCCCGCGATCGGAACGTCACGCCGATGCGGGTTACCGCCGTCGCATTCTGCGCCGCGCTGGCGAGCTGCGTGTCGAGCGCCTGCGCGAGGCCGCCGCCGGCATAGAGGTTTCCATCGGCGCCCACGAAGGACCCATCTTGTTGAAGCAAGGCGCGACCCGCCAACAACCCGATAGCCAGACTTGCGGCCATCGCCGCCCAAGCCGGAGGGCCGAACCGCGGAGCGCTGCGTTGCGCGCGCGCTGCCGCGAGATCGCCAACCGTGGACGAGGGCCCGGGCTCAATGGGCTCATTCAAGGCAACCTCGCCAAGGAGCGCGCGCAAGTGATCCGGTATCGGCTCAGCGGCCACAGAATCGTAGGCACTGCGCAGGGCCCGGCGCACCGAGCGAAAACGCGCCACGCGCGCGGCTAGAGTCGAATCCTCTGCCATCGCCGCTTCAATGCGTTTGGCTTCTAGCGGTGTGAGTTCGCCGTCCGCGTACGCCATGAGGATTTCATCTTCGATGCGCATCACGCGTCCTCCGCACGCGGATTGAGCTTCAGTTCGATGGCGGCTCGCCCACGCGCCAAGCGGCTCGTCAGCGTGCCAATCGGAACCTCAAGCAAATCCGCGGCCTCGCGATATGAAAACCCTTCCACCAAAACCAAAGCTACCGCCAGCCTTTGCTCCTCGGGCAACGTATTCATAGCGGCGCGCACCGCCTGAGCTTCGAGATAATGTTCCATCGCCATGGCGCCGTCATTGCCAACGGTAACGCCGGCCTCTTCTGGTGCGAGCACGCGGTCGCGAACCGTCTTGGAGCGTATCTCGTCGATCCAGCAATTCTTCATGATCCGGAACATCCAAGAGTCGAGCCGCGTGCCAGGGGTCCAGCCATCCAAGTTGCGGAGCGCACGTTCCAGGGCGCTCTGCACAAGGTCATCGCCCTCATCAACACTGCGCGTCAAAGCCCGCGCGAAGCGCCGCAAGCGCGGCAGCAGCGCAACGAGATCCCGACGGACTGCATCGCCGTTGGCGGCCATTCCACCTCATCAAACGGTTCAGCACCGAATTTTCTTCCCACTCCAACAGCGTGACACGGGGAAGAATCTGTGTCTCCCGGACGTTTGGCGTAGAATGGAAGCAAGATGCTGAAAACGCTCTTCTTGATTGTGACCCTCACGGCCGGCGCCGCCGTGGCCTCTGCGCAAGTGTTGCCGGGGGTTGGCGACACCCTCGGGCATACGGTTCCCGATACGCTGGGCTCGGCGCGCGACACAGCGCGGGACACGCTCAACGCTACGGCCGATACGCTTCGCAACGCACATGCAACGGCCGCGGCCGCGCTCCTGCGATCTCACCGCAGCCTAATCGACACGGACAATCAGGGCTTTCCCGCCGTGCGCTTCGAAGTGGTCGCGATCGCGCCAAGCGAAGCGGCGATTGCCACGGCGCGTGCGCGTGGCTTCAGCGTGAGCCAAACCACTGAATCACGCGAACTAGGACTGACGGTGATCGTCCTTCGTGCTCCGCCTGGAATGTCGACGCGCCGCGCGCTGACGCTTCTGCGTCAACTCGATGCGGAGGGCGTCTATGACTACAACCACATCTACTTCGGCGCCGGTCCCGCCCAGGTGTCGGCGCAGCCGACAGTGCAAACACGCAGGGGTCGAGCCAACGGGCCGCGCATTGGGCTCATTGATTCTGGCATCGACGCCGAACATCCGGCCTTCGCGAACATCTCAGTCAACCAACGCGGATTCGCTGGCGCGCACGCACTAGCGGACGCGCACGGGACCGCCGTCGCCTCGCTCATCGCTCACGCTTGCCCAGGCGCTGCGCTTTTTGTGGCCGACATTTACGGCGGACAACCGAACGGCGGCAGCGCCGCCGCTCTTGTCGCGGCCATGGCCTGGCTCGCTCAATCGCGCGTTTCGGTGATCAACGTTTCGCTCGTCGGCCCTCCCAACCGCACCTTGGAGGCAGTGATCCGCGCCGCGATCGCGCACGGAATTGTTCTTGTGGCCGCGGTCGGCAATGACGGCCCTTCGGCGCCGCCGCTTTACCCTGCCTCCTATCCCGGCGTGATCGGCGTCACCGGCGTCGATGCCCGCGAACACGTGCTTCCAGAGGCGGGCCGCGGCGCGCAAGTGGACTTCGCCGCACCCGGTTCCGAGATGGCTGCGGCCGCGCTCGGCGGCCGCTATGTAACGGTACGTGGAACTTCATTCGCTTCACCCATCGTCGCCGGATTGATCGCAGGCAACCTTGGCGACTCTGACGCGGCGGGCGCAGAGGCGACACTGGCCCGATCTGCAATCGATCTTGGTGCGCACGGCGTCGATCCTGTGTACGGCGCGGGGTTCGTCGGCGCTGAGCAGCGCGCAGCAATGGTGGCGCGGCGCTAAGCCGCTCAGATAGGGCTTTACTCCATAGCGCGCTCCGAAGAATGGTCGCGGCCGGAGGTTCCAATGCGCCGTTTGCTGCTTTCGTCGTTGCTGTTGTTGGCCGCATGCGGACAGGCTCAGCAAGAGTCGGGCTCGTCAAGTTCTCCCGCGGCCGCGCCCACACCAACGGCGGCAGAGATGCAAGCCCTCGTCGCGCAGCTTCCCGCGCCATACAATCAAGCTGACTATCAAGACGGCCGTCGCGTCTTCGCGCAGTGCCGGTCATGCCACACGACGGCGGAAGGTGGTGGCAATCGCGTCGGCCCCAACCTGCATGGTGTCATCGGACGCCGCGTTGGAACCGCGCCAGGTTTCACCTACTCGCAACCCGTGGCCAATGCCGGTTTCACCTGGGACGCGGCGCACCTCGATCATTGGATCGAAAATCCGCAAGCCGACATTCCCGGAACGCGCATGGGTTTCGCCGGCTTACGCGACGCAGATCAGCGCCGCGACGTCATCGCCTACTTGATGGTCGAAACCGCTCACTGATCACTCGGCCGGAAGCGCCGCGCCGTGCTCGTAAGATTCGATCTCTTTGGCTGTCGCTTCGGGCGACTTGGTGTAGCGCGCCAGCAGATCGTAGAACGTCGGCACCACGAACAGCGTCAGCATGGTTGCCACCGCAAGGCCGAAAAAGATCACCACGCCGATGGTTGAGCGGCTCTCTGCGCCCGCGCCGTGACCAATGATCAGCGGCAACGCGCCCATCACGGTCGCGACCGATGTCATGAGGATTGGACGAATGCGCAGTTCCGACGCCTCGAGGATAGCGTCGCGAATGCTGCGTCCTTCGTCGCGCATCTGATTGGCGAACTCGACGATCAGAATGCCGTTCTTCGCCGCTAACGCGATCAAAATGATGAGCCCGATCTGACTGTAAATGTTGAGCGTGAACCCAAACATATAAAGCCCGAACAGCCCGCCCGTCAGAGCCAGCGGCACCGACAGCATGATGACAAACGGGTGCACGAAGCTTTCAAACTGCGCCGCCAGCACTAGGAACACCACAATCAGCGCAAAGCCGAAAGCGAAGCCGATGTCTCCGCTCGACTGTTTGAACTGCCGGCCAAGACCGGTGTAGTCGAGCGTAATAGGTTGATCGCCAATCTCCGCGCGCGCAACACGTTCCAATTCATTCAACGCGTCGCCGATCGGATAGCTTCCGGCGATCGACGCCGACACCGTTATCGCCGCCTGACGCCCCATACGGCGGCGCTCCGCCGTGTCACCCAGCGTTTGCAGATTCACCAACGTCGCCAGCGGCACCAGTTCGCCAGAGCGGCTTGAGCGCACGAACTGATTGTTGAGGTCATTGATGTTGGAACGCTCATCGCGCTCGGCTTGAACATAAACATAATACTCGCGGCCACGATCGGTGATGGTGGTGATGCGCTGCGATCCCATCGTCGCTTGCAGCGTGCGCCCGATAGCGTCCACCGGCACGCCCAGCGCCGCGGCGCGTTCGCGATCAATCGTCACCTGCACACGCGGCGAAGTCGGCTGGTAGTTGGAGCGCGGCCGCTGGAAGTGCGGGTTATCACGCAAGCGGTCGATCATGCGATCGGCGACGCCTTGGAGTTGCGGATAGTCGTTGCCGAGCAAAACGATCGAAGCGCCGTCCGCCGCACCGGATCCGCCACCCGCGAACGGGTTCTGCATCCGCGCGCGCACCGTGGCGCCCTGGATCTGCCCCAAGCGCCGGTTCAATTCGGATTCAACCTCAAGGCCACTGCGATGACGCTGCGACCAGTCGGCCAGAAAGACACGCGCATTGCCCGAGCTGAACCGGTTGGTGCCGGCGTCGTTGCCGGCAGGCGCAGTAACGACAACCCGCTGCGCCTCGCCGCTACGCACGTAGGTCATCAAGACCCGCTCAACCTGAGCCATGACGCGGCTGGTGTATTCAAAGCCCGAACCTTCCGGCGCCTGCACAGTGACAACAATATTCCCGCGATCCTCCGACGGCGTCAGCTCCGAAGAGAGTCGCGTGAAGATGAAGCCGCCGATCAACACCACGCCCGCGAACATCGCGAACACGAGCGGCTTGGCGTTGAGCGCCGCTGAAAGTGAAGTGCGGTAGGAATGCTTCACACCGTCGATGAGCTTGTCGACGAATCGCGTCAGTCCCGTATCGGATTTCGCCGTCTTCATCAGTTTCGAGCACATCATCGGCGATAGCGAGAGCGACGCGAAAGCCGAGATGGCCACGACGCCGGCGATGGTCACTGCCAGCTCAACGAAGAGCTTGCCGACATAACCGCCGACGAAAAGCAAAGGCAGGAACACAGCAATCAGCACGGCTGATGTGGCGATGATCGCGAAGAACACCTGCTTAGCGCCGCGCTCGGCGGCCACCAAAGGCGGCTCGCCCAGAGAATCCACGCGCCGTTGCGAGTTTTCGAGCACGACAATGGAGTCGTCAACAACTAGGCCGATGGCCAACACCAGCGCCATCAAAGTCAGCAAATTAATCGAGAAACCGAACACGTTCATGATCAGGAACGAGCCGATCAAACAGACCGGTATAACCGCTGCCGGGATGAACGCGGCGCGCCACGATCCTAGGAACAGGAAGATCACGAAGACGACCAGCACCGTCGATTCAATTAGTGAGTGGCCGACCTGTTCGATCGCGCGGTCGATAAATACGGTGGAGTCGTAGGTGACGATGATGTCGGTGCCCCGCGGCAATGTGGGCCGCAGTCGCTCTACCTCGGCCTTAACGGCGCGACCAACATCGAGCGCATTCGCGCGCGATTGCCGCACGATGCCAAGCCCAACCTGAGTGTGGCCGTTACCACGGAAAAGGCTGCGCGTTTCGTCGGGCGCGATTTCGATGCGGGCAACGTCACCCAAGCGCACAACCGCGCCGTCTGCGCCAGCTTGCGTCAGCGGCAGGCGCGAAAAATCGTCTGGCGTTGCAAATGAGCGGGCGACGCGCACCTGATAGTCGCGCTCCTGCCCCTGCACATAGCCGGCAGGCGCCTCCACGTTCTGCGTGCGCAGCGCATTGTCGATGTCGTCTACGGTGATGCCCCGCGCGGCCATCGCGTCGGTATTTAGCCAAATGCGCAGCGAACGCTGAAATCCGCCGCCCACCTGTACCGCGGCCACGCCGTCGAGAACCGATAGACGATCGACAAGCTGGCGCACCGCGTAGTCGGTCAACGCCATGCGATCGAGCGTCGTCGATTCAAGGCTGAACCAGATGATCGGGTCAGCATCGGCATCGGCTTTGCGGATCACCGGTGAGTCGATGTCCTGCGGCAGTTGATTGCGTGCCCGGTCTACCGAGTTGCGCACGTCGTTGGCGGCATCCTCGAGATTGCGCGTCAGTTGGAAAACGACGTTGACCGACGACCGACCGTCAATGCTCGACGAACTGATGGTGTCGATGCCATCAATGCCAGAGAGCTGATCTTCGATCGGGCGTGTGATCTGATTTTCGACCACCTGCGCGGACGCACCGGGATAGGTCGTCGAAATGGATACCACCGGACGATCCACGTCCGGCAGTTCGCGGAGCGGCAATCGCGTGAACGAGATCAGCCCGAACGCGATGATGATGAGCGAAAACACCGTCGCCAGAACGGGACGGCGAACGGAGAGATCGGAAAGGGTCACCCGCGCGGCCGCAACTGCAGGGCGTCGGCATCGTCGCTGTGCTGAGCTTGGCCCGATGCGCGCACAGGCTGACCGGGCCGCACGCTCTGAATTCCTTCGGTGACCACTATGTCACCCGGGTTGAGGCCGGTCAGTATTTCCGCGAGGCCGCCATTGCGCTGTCCCGTATGCACTGGCACGCGCTCGGCCGTGGCGCCGCGCGCACCGGCGGCGACGCGGAATACATATGATCCGTCCGCTGCATCGATCAACGCAATCTCCGGGATCGCCAACGCGCTGCGCGGATTGGAGTGAATGTCCACGGTCATGAGCATACCCGGGCGCAGGATCGCGTCGGCATTCGGCAAGATCGCGCGTACACGCACAGTGCGTGTGGCCGGATCGATGCGGCTATCAACGTTGGAAATGTTGCCGGTGAACTCGCGGTTCGGATACGCGGCAGTGTGCGCGACGATCGCGACGCCCGTAGCGACACGCGCCACATCGGTTTCCGGCACGTCGAAATCGAGTTTGATGGTGGATGTATCGTCGAGCGTTCCAATCTGCGTGCCGGGTTGCACAAATTGACCTGGGCTCGCTGTGCGCAAGCCAATCACGCCAGAGAACGGTGCGCGAATGGTGCGATCCGAGACGCGCGAACCGCCCGCGTCCACCTGCGCCTGCGCAGCGTCTGCGGCGGCGCGCACGGTGTCGATCTGTGCCTGTGAAGCAAAGCCGCGATTGAACAGCTCTTGGTAGCGGCGCAAATTCTGCTGAGCTTGAGCGTTGTTGGCGCGCGCCTCATCCAAATCGGCGCCCTGCTCAACGCTCGACATCTCGACCAACACTTGGCCTTGGCGAACGTGCGCGCCGCTGTCGAAGCGAATAGCGCGGATGGTGTCGGCAACCTTCGGGGTGATGACGATGGACTCACGCGCTTGCGCCGTGCCGATCGCTTGAATCGCGTCGTTGAAGTCATGCATGCTCGCGACGACCGTGGTCACCGAAGTCGGTCCACCAGGACCACCACTGCCGCCGTGTTGTCCGGCGCTCGCCGGCGCCGCCTTCGCGTCAACACCGTCGCCGCCGGCGAACATCGCCTTGCCAGCCACAAGCAGCGTAATGAGCGCAAAGCCACCGGCCACTACCGCCGCGAAGCCGTAGCGCTTGAAAAACCCCATCATGTAACGGACCTTACAATGAAAGTTTTGCCGATTTGTGTCTCTTTGCACCGAAGGCGCAGCGACATTTCATCAGCTGTGGGGACGGCCCCAAACCCCTAGCACGAGTGCGGGTTCCGCGTCGTCCCCGTCCAGACGGGCGCGAATCCCGATCTGTAAGCCCCGTCCCCGCCGACTGAAATGAACCAGTGTGAGTTCGGCCTTAATGCTGTCTTGCCCGTCTTGCGGGTCGTCAAAATAGAGTTGTCCAAGCGCCAGCCATGAGCGGCCAGCGTGATATCCAGCCGTTAAATCCAACCTCCGGCTTTCACAGCCGCCCTCCAGCGCCCGAGCCGCCGCCTCGACATTTACGAATGCGTGCTCGCCCACGGGACGGCCCGCCAGCACGCGAACCTCGGCGCCCCCTTCGCTGCAGCCTTCGTTGGGATGGGAAATCCACAACGCGCCCGCCTGGATGGCAACCACAGTTTCGTCGTGCCGCAGCACCACGTGCTTTGCCGCAAGCGTCGCCTCAGCGCGCCATCCATCCACGGTGTCGTAGTTTTGCTCGACCCATGGCGCGAGCACCAATGAGGTCTCGTGGCCGATCGGCTGCTCTATGTAGCTGGAGCTTTCGTAATACGTCAGACCGTCGCGCTGACCTGCGACATTGGTCCAGATTTCCTGGCCGCCTTTGGGGGCGATCCAAGCTCCGGCAAGCGCCGGTGTGGGTGCAAGCGCTGCGAGGGCGGTTAGGAGTCGTAGCCCGGCAGATGCCTGTCCAATTTTCGCTTGAGCCCCGGCCACGCCAACCCCGACACCATCCCCAAACCTTTGCTTTGCCCGCGCGTCTCTTCTTGCGCCGCCTCGGGCGCGATGAGGACGTTGTCGCGGCCAGCGCTCAATGCACAGACCTGCTCAGCGCATGCGCGCTCAAGAAAGAAGATGCCAACGAACGCGTCGCCCGCGTTCTGGCCAATCGAAAGCGTGCCGTGATTGCGCAGAAGCATGAGCTTCTTATCGCCGAGATCCTTCACCAGCCGCTCACGCTCATCCAGATTGAGCGCAACACCTTCGTAGCCGTGATAGGCGAGGTTCGGCAGCACCAGCAGCGAGTTCTGCGAGATCGGCAGCAAGCCGTCTTTCTGTGCCGCCACGCCAACGCCGGCGTCCGTATGGCAGTGGATCACACAGAGCGCGTCTTCGCGCGCGGCGTGGATGGCTGAGTGGATCGTGAAGCCCGCCGGATTGATGTAGTATTGCGTTGGGCTGACAATGTTGCCGTCGAGATCGACTTTCACGAGCGATGAAGCTGTCATCTCTTCAAACAGGAAGCCGTACGGGTTGATCAAGAAGTGATGGTCCGGGCCGGGCACGCGCATCGAGATGTGCGTGAAAATCATGTCGTCCCAGCCGTGCAGGGCGATCAGGCGATACAGGGCGGCGCAGTCAACGCGCGCGTTCCATTCTTCGGCGCTTACGCGGCCCTTGAGGGATGTGCCTGCATCGTCTGCCATGAGAAGTCTCCGCCGCCACCCTAGCCGTGCCCAGGGTTCGGCTCAACCGTTGCTTGGCGGCGTGTGCGGCGCAGCGCTATGGTCGGCCCCGCATGAAACTCGCCTTCACCGCCAGCGCCCGCCCTGAAGCGCAAGAAGCCCTGCGCCGGCTGCGCCACCGCTTCGGCCAAGCGAGCGAAAGCGACGCTGACGTTGTCGTAGCGCTAGGGGGCGACGGGCAAATGCTCGAAACGCTGCGCCGGCGGCTAAGCGACAAGAAGCCCGTTTACGGCATGAACCGCGGAACCGTCGGCTTCCTGATGAACGACTTCCATGAAGAGGACCTGCCTGCGCGCATCGAAAACGCCCAGCCGGTGATCATTCGGCCGCTGGTCGCACGCTGCGAGACGGCTGCGGGTTTCATCGAAGAACGCGCGTTCAACGAAGTGTCTCTGCTCCGGCAAACGGCGCAATCGGCAAAGCTCAAGATTGTCATCGACGGCGCCGAGCGCTTGGGCGAGCTGCTCTGCGACGGCGTGATGGTGGCCACGGCTGCCGGCTCCACCGCCTACAATTTCTCCGCTCACGGCCCGATCTTGCCGATCGACTCCCGTTTGCTGGCGTTGACGCCCATCAGCGCGTTCCGCCCGCGTCGTTGGCGCGGCGCGCTCCTGCCCTATCGCGCGCAGGTCCGCATCGAAGTGTTGGAAGCTGAGCGTCGCAGTGTCAGCGCGGCCGCCGACAATGTCGAGATACGCAATGTGACGGCTGTCGATATTCGAGAGGACCCTGAAGCGGAAACCACGCTTCTGTTCGATCCGGACCACGCGCTCGACCAACGCATTCTTCGTGAACAATTTAGCGTCTAGGGCACGCGTCAACGCTCTGTTCACTTGCGCCTACGATGCTACCGCTATGGCAAAAGCCAAGATTATTGATCCGCGAGAAGCTAGCGGGCGCCGCTTGGAGCTGAAGCAACCGATGTTTGCCGCGGATGCAGTCGCGCGCGCCGATGAAACGATGAAGGCCATGAGCGCATCTTTTGAAAAATGGCTCGATGCAGATGCGCAAACGCTGCAAACGGCTCGCGCCGCTGCGGAGGCTGCCGGCTGGGACGAGACTTCTTTGGAGACGCTGATGCGAGCGGCGCACGATCTCAAGGGCATGGGCGGCGCCTATGGTTATCCATTGGTGACCGACATTGCCGCCTCGCTTTGCCGCCTCATCGAAACCGACGCCGGCAAAGCCGCCGCACGCGCCAATCCGAGCTTGGTTTGCGCGCACGTCGACGCCCTTCGCGCCGCGATCCGCGACCGCATTGCGTCTGACGCGCACCCGGTGGGCAAGGCGCTCGTGCAAGCTCTCGAGACGCGCGTAGCGGCCCTGGGCGTTGCTCCGCGTTGATCTGCTAACGCAGTCTTCACCGTCTTCCCGGCCCGTTTTTTAACTGGCGGCATGTCATAAGCCTCGGCCTCGGTAAGCTTATGAACGTCATTCCTTTCCCCTCCCGCGCGGTCGAGCCAGAGCCGCTTGCTTTTGCCATCGGCGCTCGCGTTGATCTTCGCGTGGGCGCGCTGGCGTCGGGCGTCGTGCGTCCGCGTGGCGATGAAACGGATGCCTTCCGCTTCTCCAATCTCGCGCGCCTCGTGCGCGCCGCGCGCATGGCCTGGAAAGAACGCGGCCTCTACGCGCCGCTTTCGCTTTCCGTCCCCAGCGGTGTGCAATCGAGCCTGGAAGCCGACATGCTGAGCGAAGCGGCCATGGAAGCCGGTTGCACACGCCAAGCGCTTTCCTTTGAACTGTGCGAGCGCCGCCTCGTTGCCGACGGCTCGTCTCTGGCTGAAGGCCTCCGCGCCCGCGGCTGGGCCATCGTTCTGCGCGGCGACAACGCTTGCCCCCTCCCCTTCGGCACACGCGCCCGCACGCTCTATAGCGAACTGGTGCTCGACGTGTCTGACCCCGCCGATCCGTTTCTGGCGCTTGAGGATGACGATCGTTCGCCACTGAGCCGTCGCGTGCTCGCCGCGCGCGCTGCCGGCATCGTCATCACGGCCGAGACTGTTCGCGCCGCCGCGCAAGCACGCACGCTCGCCATCGCCGGTTTCGATCGCGGCGGCGGTCCCTTCGCTGAAGCAGGCTTGCGCTAGATCGCGGCCGCGCGTTCCGGCCTGAGAGCCGTCGCGTCGAGCTTATCCAGCAGGTAATCGAGATCATCCTTGGGCACGGACTGAAACAGCGTCAGCGTGCGCTCCAGCATGCGCTTCCGGAAATTGCTGCGATCAACGCTCGCTCCCTCGCGCTCGATGGAGTGATACACCTCAATCGCCGCACGGAACGACGGAAATAGCCTCGGCGGCAAACCAGCTCGATCAAACGCGGCCTTCAGCCCTAGCGGCCCACTGTCGTGGATTAAGAGCCATGCCCGTTGGTGCGCGAGCCCAGCAAGCTCGGCGATCGCATGTTCTACGAACTCGATGTGCCCCAAACACAGGCCGCGCATGAGCAAGGATGGCGTCAGCCGTCCGTTCAAATTGAGCTGCTGCACGAAGCGGCCAGTATCGCGCTGACGCCCCGCCTGCTCCACGATGTCCAACGTCGCCCGCTCTCGCGCGCCCATGGCGAGATCGATGGCGATTTGGGGCGGCAGTTCGTGATTGTTGACCAGGTGATCGAACGCCTCACCGGTCACCAGCGTGATCAGCTTTTCCGTCACCGCCAGCGGCAGCACATCGCGGCGCACCATAGTGGCGGTGATGTTCGACACGCCGGCGAAGCGATCGAGCGTCGTCTCCAGCCCCGCTTCATCGAACTGCGCATTGTCGTTGGCAAGCGCGCGCTGCACAGCTTCGCTCACCGCATATTCGGCGATTGCCCCAGTCACGGTGGTTGAGAGCGTCTCACGCCCCGCGACCGCGACCTGTTTCGACGGCGGCGATGTGCGCACAATCTCGACCAGATCCGCATCCGTGAGCGCCGGCGAATTCAGAATGATTGGCAGCGCGATCGTCTCAACGTCCTGCGCCAGCTTGTTGGCGATGTCGCGCGGCAACTTCGGCGAATTCTTCAACGCCACCGCGAGTGAGCGGCGCACCAACACCGCGGCGTCTTGCGCCATGATCGCGAGGATGCTCTCGGCGTGCGTGCGTTCCTCCGCGGAAAGCTGCACGTCCTCGATGCAACGGCAAATCTTGTGCGCCGCTTGCGCACGCTCGTCTTCGGTCGGGCCCTTGATCAGGGTGCGAATGTCGCCATCCGTAAGACTGGACCGCATGGTGACGATCGGCATCGGCGCGTTTCCTGACGCGCGGCGATTCCTTTCGCCGCGCGCTTGCGCACAGACTGGTCGGCTCCGGCTTAACGAAGCCTTGCTCAACGACGTTACGAGTGAGAAACGATACCTATGCTTCAGGGTCTTAAGGTCGTCGAATACGCCACGTATATTGCCGCTCCCGGCGCGGGCGGCATCATGGCCGATTGGGGCGCGGACGTAGTGAAGGTCGAGCCGCCGGGCGGCGATCCGATCCGCCAATTCTTCGCGTCAGCCGGCGTTGAAGGGGTGGCCGTCAATCCGGTGTTTGAACTGGATAATCGCGGCAAGCGCGGCATGATCCTCGACACCACCCAAGATGCGGGGCGCGACGCGCTGTTGAAACTGATCGACGGCGCCGACGTCTTTCTGACCAACGTTCGGCCCGGCGGGTTGAAGCGCGCAGGCCTCGATCACGAGGCCATGCTCGCGCGCAATCCGCGCCTCATCTACGCAACACTCACCGGTTACGGCCTTGACGGCCCTGACGCAGATCGCCCCGGCATGGATGCGGCGGCGTTCTGGGCGCGCTCAGGCTTGGCTGCGCTGTTCCGCCCAAAGGGTGGCGATCCGGTTCAATTGCGCACAGCTTTTGGCGATCACGTTGCATCGCTCGCCATCGCCAGCGGTGTTCTGGCCGCGCTCTACGAACGCAACGGCACGGGCAAAGGCCGCTTGGTCGAAGCCGCACTTCTGCGCGTCGCGCACTACGTTGGCGGGTCCGACTTCGCCATCGCGCACAGTTATGGCCGCACCGCCTCCAATCGCGCGCGCCGGGACGTGCCAAACCCGATCATCAATTACTTCAAGACCAAGGACGAACATTGGATCAGCCTGCTGGTGCGCCAAGGCGAGATCGACTGGCCCAAGGTCTGCCGTGCTCTACAGGTCGAGCAATTGATTGAGGACGAGCGCTTCGCGCGCGCGAAAGTGCGTAGGCAGAATGGCGCGGCGCTCGTCGATTTGCTCGATGCAGCTTTTGCTTCGCGAAACCTCGCCGAGATCGCTGCGTCACTTGACGCCGAACAACTGATCTGGGCGCCGGTCCTGACCGCCGCGGAAGCTATCGCCGATCCGCAAACCATCGCTGCCGGCGCTGTAACGCAAACACCCCAGCGCGATGGCGGAAGCCTCAATGCGCCCGGTTCTCCTGTGCGTTTTCCCGGCGAGAGCGATGCGCCACGCGGCCCGGCGCCCCTTGCGGGTGAACATACGCGCTCGGTGTTGCTGGAGCTGGGTTACGCCGACGATGCAATCGACGCGATGTTTGCCAGCGGCGCTGCCGCCTAGCTCATGTTCTGACGCGCATACGCCATGAGCGCCTGCGTCGGATCTTGCTGTGCGTCGTCACTGTCTCCGCCACTGCTCAACAGCGGCAAGAGCGACAGATTGAAGAGCGCTTGCGCCATGCCCGGCGACATCATGCCGTCGCCGCCGCTTGCATAATCTAGCCGCCGCACGGGTGTGCTCGGACTCGCGTCAATTCCCGCGCCCGCGTCCAGATCAAGCCGATCCAACACCGCTTGCGCCGAACAAGGCTGACCTTGCGCGTAAAAGATTCCGCGATTGGCAGCGGCCTCGCGCGGAAAAATCGCGCTCGCGTCGCCAGCGCCCTGCGCCGCGGCCTGAATGAGCCGCAACGCCCCGCCCGAACCCATCACGTGCGCCGCATACAATTCGCCAGCACTCGGCGCGCGGCCCAATTGTCCTTGCAGTGTTTGCGCGTTCTCGCGCGTCAACTCGCCGGCCATGCGTGCCGCGATCTCCGGATCGCCGCGCAGCGCCAAGATTTGCCGACGCGTGTCCGCATCGGCGCCCTGGCTCAACGCATTCGCGTACTGCCCAAGCCCGTGTTCTGCGCCGTGGCGGCGCACCATGTCGAACCAGGTGCTGTCGATAAACTGAAATAGCCCGGTCGCACTCGACGTTCCCGCGCGCGCGCTCGGATTGAGCGCGCTCTCGCGCCGCGCGGTCTCAACCAACAGCGAGAAATCAACGCCCGTCGCCTGCGCACCGCGCTGGATCGCTGCGCGTACGTCTTCTGCCGCCTGAGGCGAGATGCGTTCGACCATGCCTCTGGCGTCAGTGGATTTGGTGAATCACGCGTTAATGATCGCCTGCCGAAACAATCAGTAACTCTTCGGCAAACCCAGCACACGCTCGGCGATGAAGTTCAAGATCATCTCGCGTGACACCGGCGCGATCCGCGCGATCATCGCTTCGCGGAAATAGCGCTCCACGAAATATTCCTTCGCGTAGCCCATGCCGCCGTGCGCCAGCACCGACGCCTCGCACGCGTGGAAGCCGGCTTCAGCGCCCAGGTACTTGGACGCGTTCGCCTCCGCACCGCATTCTTTGCCCGCGTCGTAAAGCGCCGCCGCCTTGAACGCCATCAAGTCCGCCGCCTCAAGCTCGGCCCATGCTTTCGCCAATGGGTGCTGGACGCCTTGGTTCTGGCCAATCGGGCGGCCGAACACGACGCGTTCTTTCGCGTACTGCGCCGCGCGGCGCAGTGCTGCGCGGCCAAGGCCAATCGCCTCAACCGCGAACAGCACACGCTCTGGATTGAGCCCCGAGAGCAAAATCTTGAACCCGCCGCCCTCTTCGCCGATGAGCGCTTCCTTCGGCACTTCAAGG
>Ga0209023_10002934_pt1 | contig 20708 bp, 17 predicted proteins | sample LakOneMetagenome_FD_187468 | JGI IMG/M metagenome (GOLD analysis project Ga0209023, IMG submission 187468) | Freshwater and sediment microbial communities from Lake Erie, Canada (SPAdes) (version 2) | ecosystem: Environmental > Aquatic > Freshwater > Lentic | place: Lake Erie, Canada...
GGGGGGGGGGGGGGGGGGGGTAGGCAGCTGACGTGTGGTCCTCTGGGCGCTGTACAGGGCTCGCAGAATCGCTGGGCCCTACACCGTTCGATTCCTGGAGCCCCTGTGGAGACCAACGCTACGCGCATCTGCGCGCTGCTCGTCGGCTTGCCGATGTGAACGTCATTGGTGTCGCCGACGAGTTCACGGAGCCGTTGCGGGTCCATGTCGAGTCGATCGCCGAGACGGTCGGGTGCGCTAGCTATTGTGCCCTGGGACGTTGTTGACATCCGCTGAGTCGTGAGCCCCCTGGGCGAGTGTGGAGCTGTCGAAGGCATCCACGCAGCCCGGGGAGGCTCAAAGTGCATCGCAAGGGACTGCCGCGTGATCCGGTGACAGGTTGGGTGTGGGGGTCAGGCTGCCTGATCGGGAGCGGGTTTGATGATCGCTTCGAACTCGATGGGGGTCAATCGGCCGAGCCGGGCTTGGCGTCGTCGACGGTGATAGGTCCGTTCGATCCAGGTGACGATCGCGAGGCGGAGCTCGTCGCTGGTGGCCCAGCGTTGGCGGTCGAGGACGTCCTTCTGCAGCAGCGCGAAGAAGGACTCCATGGCGGCGTTGTCGCCGGCGGAGCCGACCTGGCCCATCGACCCCACCATGCGATGGACGGTGAGTGCGCGTTGCTGCTTGCGTGATCGGAACTGGCTGCCCCGGTCCGAATGCAGGATGCAGCCGGCCACGTCACCCCGGCGCCGCACGGCGTTGTCGAGGGCGTTGACGGCGAGGCGGGCCTTCATCCGCGAGTCGATCGAGTAGCCGGCGATCCGGTTCGAGTACACGTCCTTCACCGCGCACAGGTAGAGCTTCCCTTTATCGGTGCGGTGCTCGGCCGGTTGGGGGCATCGGCGGTGAAGATCCGCTTCACGAGGTCGTCGTGAGCGGGGGCACCGGGCTTGGTCTTCTTGCCGGACTTCTTCTTGCCGAACACTGACCACCAGACGTTGTCCGTGCAGTGCCGCCACACCGTTCGGTCGAAGGTCTTGTGGCCGCCGTCTCGGACCTCATCGGCGAGGAACCGATAGCCGAACTCGGGGTCGTCGTGGTGGGCGTCGAAGATCGCTTTGGACAGATACGCCCGGTCCAGCTCGCAGTCGGTGACCGGTTCTTTGAGCCACCGGTAGTAGGGCTGGCGGGCGATCTTGAGGACCCGACACGTCACCGTGACGGGGATCCCGTCTTCGGCGAGCTCGCGGACGAGCGGGTACATCATTTTCCCGGCAGGTTGGCCTGCGACAGATATGCCGCGGCACGGCGCAGGACCTCGTTCTCCTGCTCGAGGAGCCGGATCCGCTTCTTCGCCTCACGCAGCTCGGCGATGTCCGCTGCGGTCGTTCCGGGCTTGAGCCCGTCCTCGAGGGTGTCAAGGATTTTGTGTGAGGTGCTAGCTCAGGGTGTCGGGGATGCGGCCGGGGTAGGCGACGGCGAACGCATTGAGTGCTTGTTTCCAGTCTTGGGTGTGGCTGCCGAGCTCGCCGCCTCGGTGGTGGCCGATGTTCTCGATCGCCAGGTAGAAGATCTTCAGCACGGCGTCGTCGGTGGGAAATGAGCCCCTGGTCTTGGTGACCTTGCGGAGCTGGTAGTTCAGCGACTCGATGGCGTTCGTCGTGTAGATGATCTTGCGGATCGCGGGGTCGAAGTCGAGGAACGGGATGAACCGTTCCCAGTGCCGGTGCCACAGGTCAACGATGGCCCCGTAGGTCTGGCCCCAGTCGGTCTCGAAGGCGTCGAGGGCCTGGGCGGCAGCGTCGACGGTTGGGGCGGTGTAGAGCGGCTTCAGCGCCTTCGCGACCGCTCTGCGGTCCCCGTATGAGGTGAACCGGATCGAGTTGCGGATCAGGTGAACGACACAGGTCTGCACGGTTACTTGAGGCCAGACGGCCTCAATGGCATCGCCGAACCCGGTGAGCCCATCGCAGCAGGCGATCAACACGTCGAGGACGCCTCGGTTGCGGAGCTCGGTCAGGACCGTCAGCCAGTACTTGGCGCCCTCGTCACCGTTGCCGAGCCACATGCCCAGCACGTGCTTGGCTCCGTCGAGGCCGACGCCCATGGCGATGTAGACGGGGCGGTTCGTGACCCGGCCGTCGGTGCGGACCTTCACCACGATCGCATCCAGGTACATGATCGGATACATGGCGTCGAGGGGCCGGGCCTGCCACTCGCGCAGCTCCGGGAGCACCGCATCGGTGATCTTGGAGATCAGCTCGGCAGAGATCTCGACCTTGTAGGCCGCAGCCAGATGGGCCTGGACGTCACGGGTGGTCATGCCCCTCGAGATCAACGACACCACGATCTCGTTGAACCCCTCGAGGCGCCGGGCGTGCTTGGGGACCAGCTTCGGTTCGAAGTCCCCGTTGCGGTCCCGAGGGACCTTCACCGGCACCGCCCCGGCATCGGTCAACACCGTCTTCGACGAGGTCCCATTGCGGTTGTTGCCGCTGCCGTGCCCAGCCGGGTCACCGGCCTCATAGCCGAGGTGGTCGGTCAGCTCGACCTCCATCGCCCGGTTCATGATCCGCGATGTCAGATCGGTCAACACCCCCTCGGGGCCGAGGAGCTCAAGGCCCTCGGACTCGACTTGGGCCATGAGCCGGTCCAATGTCGCTTCGTCGATCAACGGCTTCGGCACCGTCTCGACCTCGCTCTCAGTGGGGGTCATCAAGGTGTCCTCTCATTGTGGTCGGGACACCTCACACAAAGAACTCAACACCCCCCGTCCTCGACATCAGCGGCACGCAGCCAGCCGTTCAGACACGACTCCGAGATCCCGAAATCGGCAGCGATGGTCTTGAGGAGCACGTCGGGCTCGCGGTTGCGGGCCACACTGGAGTTGCCAGGATCTCGTGGACACCTGATTCTGGGGGAGACCCTGGAGGAAGGAGGCCCGGATGGGTCGTCCAGCGAAGTACCCAGCCGAGTTCCGTCGTGAAGCCATCGCCTTGGTGAAGTCGTCGGGTCGACCAGTCGCCGAAGTGGCCAGGTCGCTCGAGATCGCCGAAGGCACGCTGTGGAACTGGGTGAAGCTCGATCGTGAAGCGACCGAGCGTGCCGCCGATCCCGATGCGCTGAGCGAGTCCGAGCGTGACGAGTTGAAGCGCCTGCGCAAGAAGACCGCGCAGCAGGAGATCGACTTGGAGATCCTGCGCAAGGCAGCCGCCTATTTCGCCAGGGAGACGAACCGGTGATCGGCTTCCGGTTCGTTGACGACTACAAAGCCGAGCATCGGGTCACCGATCTGTGCCGGGTGGCCGGCGTGTCCCGGTCGGGCTACTACGCCTGGCGCGCCCGGCCGCTGTCAGCTCGAGCAGTCGCTGACGCCGAGCTGTTGGAGGTGATCCGCGAGATCCACCGCAACTCACGCGGGACCTATGGGGCGCCGCGGATCCGGGGCCAGCTCCGTCGGGCCGGTCACCGCGCCAGCCGTCACCGCGTGGCCAGGCTGATGCGCTCTGACGGCCTGGTCGGGGCTCACGGGCGACGCAAGTGGCGGAAGGGCCGACACCCCGCCATGGTCCCCGCCCCGGACCTGCTCCAACGCGACTTCACTGCTGAGCGATCCGACCTGCGGTGGGTTGCCGACATCAGTGAGTTCGGCTGCTGCGACGGCAAGCTCTACCTGGCCGGGATCCGTGACCTCCATGACCACACCCTCGTGGGCTGGTCGATGGGCGAACGTCAGACCACCGACCTCGTGGTCGCCGCGTTGGTCATGGCGCTCGGACGTCGCAACCCGACCAGCGAGCTGGTCCACCACGCGGACCACGGGACGCAATACACGTCGGTGGAGTTCACCAACCGGTTGTCGGACTGGAAGCTCAGCGGCTCCTACGGCAGCGTCGGCGATTGCTACGACAACGCCGCCATGGAGGCGTTCTGGGCCACCTTGAAGAAAGAGATCCGCCACATCTGGGGACCGATCGACACCTTCACCCGCTCGGAGATGCGCACGATCCTGTTCGACTACATCGAGGTCTTCTACAACCGGTCACGGCACCAGGTCGGCCTCGATGACCGCACCCCCGCCGAGACCTACGCTGCCACCCGAGCAGCCTGATCTGCCATAACTCCGTGTCCACGGAACCCTGGCAACTCCACACGGATCACGTCCTCGCGGAACTCACGGGGATAGGGCTTCGGCATGGTGAACATCCTTCCAGCGGCACCTCTCGGCACCACACATCAGATGTCACCAGATCGTGCAGCAGTCCCATGTGCGGCCAGCGCTGCGATGGCCATTGCAGTGACCAGCGCCTCTGAGGCCCACCCGAACGACTCCTGAGGTCCGCCGTGATACACGAGGTCTCGGTTCCAGGATCCGTCATCGTGCTGGGAGGCCACCAGCCGGGCGGCCAGGCACGCCTGGACCGTGGCGGGCATCCCGATCGCCTGCGCAGTGCGCATCGCGCGCGCGAGATCCAGATCGCGGAGTCGGTCGGCGTCGGCCTCCATCGACTCGGCGACCAGCGTGCGCAACATCGGACCCAGAACCTGAAACCCCGGAACTCCGCGAGCCGCGCCGTCAGCCACGGCATGCCAGAGTGCGAATGGCGAGTGATGCCACTTGTCCATCGTTCCGCCGCCGGCCTCGATCACCGAAACCACCCAGTCCACTGCGCTGGCCGGAGCTCGGACGCCTAGATATCGGCATACGTTGGCGTTGACCACGGCATCGACGTCGTCAGAGTCGGCTTCGGTGTTGGACCAGAGATCCTGGATTTGGCGTCGTGTCTCCGGGGCGCGCTGGTTGCGCAGCGGTCGCAGGTCTCGGCGCCTCGCCAAACCAGGCTTCCAAAGCAACCAGGTGTGGAAGCGTCCGCGGCCATCCATTGACGCCAGCAGCGGAGCATGATTTGCGGTTGTGTCGTCACCTCGGCAAGCGACGGCAAGCGAGCAGCAGGCCGTGTCGTCTGCGTCAGGCGGCGTCCGGCCATGCTCGGGGCTGTCGTGGGCCCAGTACCGCCAGAGCGTCCCATCCTCAGCCTCCCCACGGAGGAAGTCCACCGCTCGATCGACGACGCTCGTGGCGACTGGGTCATCTACGCTAGCGAGCGCCTCAGCCGTGAGGCCAGTGATGAAGTTCAGCTGGTCAGGCACCCACGTGGGTGGCCCATCTCCGAGCACCGCCGCGTACGCCGGTAGTTCCCCTGTCGGTGTCTGATGTCGATCGAGCCAGATCAGGCCACGTTTGATCGCATCCTGGATGGATCTCATGGTGACCATCCTGTCAGTGCGATGCACGTGGTGGAGGCGCACCGGTTGTTGCGAAGAGGAACTCGATGCTGTTGACCCACGCTGAACGGGTGAACACTTGCGAGGAGGTGGCGCCAGGTCGCCTGGCCGGTTTGAGGATCGCCTGCTCACGGACCGGTCTTCGAGATGCTGACGGGCCCGGATAACGTGGTGCGTGCCCGGCTCGACCGGGTCACCAGCACGAGGGTATCCAACAGGTCATGAGCCAGCCCACCCGACAGCCCGGCGCCATCGATCGTCCACAGCTTCGCGACCTGCGGCTCGACGCTGAGATGGACCGGGTTGGCTTCGTTGTGGTGCCACGTGCTGCCCGACCGGTGCTCCGCAGCTTGCGTCGCGTGCACCGTCAGCTTGTCGGCGTGGTCCCGCCCGGATTCGAGGCGACCCTCTACTCAGATGATGCCGTACTGAAGTCTCGGGTCCACGTCGAGCTTCTCGGTGTTCTCCAGCCCCTGATCGACGAACTGTTCGCGAACCACCGTCCCCTGCTCATGAACTTCGTCACCAAAGGTCGCAGTGACGCCGGTGTCATGCCTGCCCACCAGGATTGGACCTTTGTCGACGAGCGACACGCTGCCTCCTGGAACATGTGGGTGCCGTTGGTCGATGTCGACCACCGCAACGGTGCCATGTCGCTCCTGCCGGGCGGCCATCGCGTTCCGTTCACCATCCGAGGCACGGAGACCGACAACCCCTTCCGCTCGATCGAGGCCGAGGCCTCCGCTCGGATGATCGAGGTGCCCATGGCCGCAGGGGACATCCTCGTGCATGATCACCGCGTGCTGCACGGATCTCCCCCCAATCGTCGTCGGCGGGCGCGGGTAGTCGTTGGCTGCGCGCTCCTCAGTGCTGGCACTGACGTGATCCACCACCGCCGCATCGGCTCCGGCGTGATGGAGCGCTACCACCTGGAGGAACGATTCTTCACGGAGCACACCTTCGGTGCTTTGGGCTTTCCGGAGAGCGCCCGCCTTGTGGACTCGATCGAGTTCGAGAACCCAGTTCTCGGCGAGTCTGATCTCCCTTCACAGGTTCTGCCGTGACGTCGGCGTCGAGATCGGCCCGCCTCCGGGTTCGGTTGCAGGATCGGGAACTCGATGACCAGCTGCGTCGCGACGGGTTTGTCCGCGTCCCGTTCTTGGATTCTTCAGCGCTTGAAGTGCTGCGAGTCCTCTGGGACGAGGTGGCACCGAGCTCGGTGTCGGGCATCTACTCGAATGTGCACGCCGGTGATTCGGCCGTCAACCATCGGGTGGACCAGGTGATCACCGCCTGTTTCGAGGAACCAGCCCGGGAGTTGTTCGCCGATGGGCGGTTGTCCGGCGCCAGCTTCCTCGTGAAAGGCACCGGGGCGGGAAGTGCCTCCACCCTCCATCAGGACTGGAACAACGTGGAGGAGGACCAAGCCGAATCCCTCTCTATCTGGTGTCCGTTGGTCGACGTCGATGTCACCAACGGGGCACTGCAGGTGATCCCGGGCTCACACCGCAGCCGGCCGTCGATCCGATCCCTCGACACCCCGTCGCTCTACCTCGACTTCACCCCGGAGTTGGACACCTTGCTGCAGGTGCTTCCTGCCGCAGCAGGGGAGGCGGTCCTGTACGTTCACAACCTCTTCCATGGATCGAAGCCCAATCACAGCGGGCAAATTCGTGTGGCAGCAGTGTCCGGAGTACTCCCTCGCGGCGTCCGAAACGTCCACTACCGGCGAACCCCCAGTGCGGCGGAAGGGACCTTCGACGTGTTGGCCGTACAGCGCCGCTTCTTCTTCGACGACATCCCAGCAATGGCAGGCGGGGCAGTTCCAGCGTCAGCGAAGATTGTGGATCAGGTGCAAATCGACAACCATCACCTCAACCACGAAGACGTGCAGCGCGCGACCAAAGCCCCCCGTCGTGAGGAAGCCAATTTCGATTCACCTCGACGTTGATCGGACCTTCAGGCCGACATCGCGTGTCAGGCTCTTGCATCCGGAACGGGAGAGTTCATCGCCTCAATTTTCCTGGCTCGAACCTCTGGCAGGCTCGCCATGCGGGGCAGGAGCCGGGGATCACCCCGGTAGGACTCCTAGGACTGGCCAGGAAGCCCGAGGATAAGGGTCCCCCTGAAGCACGTGGCTACGCCGTCGGAGATCTGAGGTTGGCCCCGTTGACCGCTCACGCTGTCTGCGCGGCATCGATCATCAACCTCGCCGTCGGATGGTCGATGCGCCGAGGACTCTTCTGGCGGGCGCCGTGATGAAGTTGAGCTGTTCAGGCTGCCATACCGGATCCTCCTCGCCTAGCACGCTGGCGTACCGCGGGAGCGCCCCCGTGGGGAGCTGCTGCTGAGCCAAGCGAGTGCGACATCGATCGCTGGATCGTAGGAGCTCATTCTTGGAGCCAGGCGAGATCGTCGAACCGCCCCCTCCCAGTCGTTAAAGCACCGAGCAGCGCATCGATGGAGCGCTGCACAGACGCCACCGCGACATCGTCGGCCGCAAGCCCATCCCCCGCCACCGGCGAAGGATACCCAACTGTCATCTGCCAGCCGACGCCCGCCGCGCCACCGTCCAGGTGTAACGTCGCCACGCTGCAAGCCGCCGTGGCGGCCAGTGCGCCTTGCTGGCCTCATCTCGTCGAAGGACCCCTTTGCATGGCCCTGGTGGTCGATATCCAGCACGTCACCAAGACCTACCGACTGGGTTCTGAGCGCTCGAATTGGCGGGCGCTGATCCCGGGACGCTTCGGCGAGCAGCGCTTCGGCGAGCCGTTCCACGCGCTCGAGGACGTGTCGTTGCAGATCGAGGCAGGCGAGTCTGTGGGCATCATCGGCGCTAACGGTGCCGGGAAGTCGACCATCCTGAAGATCCTCGCTGGGGTCGTCGAGCCCACGTACGGAACCGTCGATATCAGAGGGACGGTCGCCCCGATCATCGAGCTCGGTGTCGGCTTCGACCCGGAGCTGAACGGCTCGGAGAACCTGCGGTTCGGAGGGGCGCTGCTCGGGCACAGCACCGAGGAGGTCGATGAGAAGTACGACGCCATCGTCACCTTCGCCGGCCTCGCAGACTTCATGGATACGCCCCTGAAGCGTTACTCCACTGGTATGCGGGCGCGTCTCGGGTTCTCGCTCGTCACGGCGTTCGATGCCGATCTCATCCTCTTGGACGAGGTCCTGTCGGTCGGCGACTGGGACTTCCAGCGCCGGAGCCTGCGGCGCATCAGCGAGCTTCACGAGCGCGGCGCAGCCGTGGTCGCGGTGTCGCACAGCAACCAGATGATCAGCCAGATCTGTTCGTCGCTCGTCCTCCTCGAGCACGGTCGGATGGTGGTCCAGGGAGACCCGATCTCGGTTATCAGCCGCTATACGGGCGGGAGGATGGGCGACGGGAACACGGTGACCGACGCCGAGGTGTACGCCGAGGATGTCGCCGATCCCGTCGACGATTCGCCGGTGACGATCGAAGATCTCGAGGTCGTCCCCGATACCTTCCTCCCCGGCGATCCGCTGACCTTTCGGTTCACCCTCGACGTGACGATGCCGGCCGAGGGTCACATCGTCATGTCCTTCTATTCCATCGGCCGAGCAGGCTTCGCCGAGCCGGAGGAGGGCCCGAGCGAGTTGCTGCAGCAGTCAGGGCGCTGGACGGTCACAGGCCAGATCGCCTCGTTCCCGATCGCGCCCGGTCCGTACCATCTGCGCGTGGCCGTCATCCCTTTCCTCGACCCGAACGACTTCGACCAGGAGCATCGGCAGTCGCTCGCGCGCAGCACCGTCCCGTTCACGGTCAAGGGCGATGCAACCCATCGGCCCGGTCTCAAGTTGGACAGCAGATGGGAATACGTCGAGATGGCCAGCAGCGGACACGAGGTGGTCAAGCCGTGACCGACACCGTTTCGCGTTCGGTGCACCGCTCTGCGACTTACGGCTTCGACCTGCCGAAGCGGATGCGGCTCCTGCGACAGTGGGTGCGCCACGACTTCGATGCCAAGTACCGACGCAGCGCTCTCAGCGCCCTGTGGGCCGTGGTCCAGCCGTTCGCCGTGGTCTTGGTCTACGCCTTCATCTTCGGGGTGATCTTCAAGCAGGAAGGCGGCGACCTCCCTTACCTGAGCTACCTCCTGGCCGGGATGATCCTGTTCCGGGTCGTATCGAACGGGTTGGGTGTGACCACCTGTCTGATGGACAACTACAACCTGTTGGGGCACTCGCTGTTCCCACGCGAGCTGCTCCCGCTGTCGAAGATGGCCGGTGCCTCGATCGAGCTGGTGGCCACCGTGCCGGCGTTGATCATCGTCGCCGCCCTTCAGGGGATCCATCCGCAGGTGACCCTCTTGGCGATGCCCCTCGTCATCGGCTCACTGCTGGTGTTCGCTGCGGCGCTGTGCATCGTCTGCTCCACCATCCAGGTCTTCGTGCGCGACCTGCAGTTCGTCATCGGCTTCGTGATCACGGCCCTGTTCTTCGCCAGCCCCATCTCCTACCAGCCAGATCAGCTCCCGAGTTGGGCCGCCGGACTGAACTCGGTGAACCCGATCTCGGTCGACATCGAGGCGCTTCGCGACGTCGCTCTACGCGGCCAGTGGCCCGCCTGGCCCCTCTTCGGGCTCCACCTCGTCCTTGGCATCGCGTTTCTCGTGCTGGCGATCGCCCACCTCAGGTCGGTGGGACACCGTATGGTCGACCTGGGCTAAGAGAGAGCCCGGGTCGGTCGGCCGATCCAGTCCTCGACCCCCATGGCTCCGCCCACGCCGCTCGGGTAGCGATGCGAGGTGACGCTGATGTGGAGCGCTTCAGCCCACGCTGGCGTCCGCCCTGCGCCTGGCCGACGCCGGCTCCTCACCGGTGGTGCCTCCACCAGAGGGCCAGGGTGAAGAGGTTCCACAGGCGCTGGTCGGCCGCGGTGAGGTAGGGCTGCACGGCGTCGTGGTCGAGCAGGTCGAAGATGGGCGCTGCGGGATCGGCCAGCTCGGCTCGGACCAGGTCGGCCACCTCGGGCTCGACCAGCCAGCGGGCCATTGGGGAGCCGAAGCCCTGCTTGGGCCGGTCGACCACCTCGGCGGGGAGCAGGTCGCCGAACGCCTGCCGCAGGAGGAGCTTCTCGCGAGTTGCATTCACCTTCCAGGGGGCGGGGAGCCGCAGGCACCCCTCGGCCACCTCCAGGTCCAGGAACGGGGCCCGGACCTCCAGGCCGGTGGCCATCGAGGCCCGGTCGGTCTTCACCAGGATGTCGCCCGGGAGGTAGTGGTCCAGGTCGAACCGGGAGATGTCGTCGGCCGTGCCGTACCCGTACGCCGTCACGTCGACGTCGGCCCCTGAGGCGGGGGGAAGTCCGAGGGCCACCAGATCGCCGGCCGAGAAGTACGAGCGGAAGTCGGCGTAGCGGCGGGCCAGGTCGGTGCCCGCAGGCACCTCCGCCCTGGGCGGCTTCGACCGGCCGAACCAACGACGGGCGGGTGGCGTGGACGTCATGCCCGTGCGAGCCGGATCGTCGGGGTGGAGGAACGGCCGGGCCCAACACAGGTAGCCGCCGAGCAGTTCGTCGGCGCCGTCGCCGGTGAGGGCCACGGTCACCTCGGCGCGCACGAAGCGGCTCAGCAGGAGGGTGGGGACGGTGGACGAGTCGCCTAGCGGTTCACCCCACGTGCGGGCCACGTCGTGGAGCAGGCCTACCAGGTCGGCCACCTCGGGGCGGTACACGTGGAGGTCGATCCCATGGCGTTCGGCCACGGCTCGGGCGAACGGCACCTCGGAGTCGCCGGGCATGTCGAAGGCGAACCCGGCGATGCGCCGGTGGTGCCGGGCGGCGAGTGCCGACACCGTCGAGGAGTCGAGCCCCCCGGACAGCAGGGTGCCCACCGGGACGTCGGCCACCAGCTGGTCCTGCACGGCTCGGTCGAGGGCGCCCCGGAACCAGGCGACCGGGTCGGCCATGCCGCCATCGGGAGCCTCCACCGGCGGCGGCGACCACCAGCGCTCGATCGCCGGCGCGCCTCCCGCCTCGAAGCAGAGGACCGATGCCGGCGCCAGCGAGGAGAGGCCCTGCCAGATCGACCGCCCCGGGGGCACGTAGCCCTGGCGGAGCTGCTGGGCCACCACGGCGCGGTCGATCGCCACGTCCACCAGGCCCGATGCGCGGAGCGCCTGCGGTTCCGACGCGAACAGGAGGAGCCCGTCCGGGCGGTGGGCCCAGTAGAGGGGCCGCTCACCGAACCGGTCCCGGGCGAGGGTGAGCCGGCGGGGGCCCTCCTCCCAGAGGGCCAGTGCGAACGTCCCCGGCAGGTGGTGGAGGAAGCCGGCTCCGTGGGCCCGATGGAGCGCGGGCACGACCTCGATGTCGGAGCCGGACCGATACGGATGGCGCGGATGAGCGGCCCGGATGCGTTCGTGGCCGTAGATCTCGCCGTTGGCCACCACCACGACCCCGGCGGCGTCGTCGACCACCGGTTGGTGCCCGTCCGCGGGGTCGACGATCGAGAGGCGACGGATGCCCAGCAGCGCACCGGCACCGGACCAGCGTCCGCCTTCGTCCGGCCCGCGATGCACGAGGGCATCGAGCATGCGGTCCAGGGCGGCGCCGTGGCGCTCTGCTCCCGGGCCGACGATCCCGGCGATGCCGCACATGAGGCCCTCCCCGGTCGCCGACGGGCTCCCACCCTACCGGTAGCCGCCCGGCGGCCTGGATCCCGAGCTCAGGCCGCGGGGTCGGCCGCGAGGGCCAGGTAGATCACCTCGTCGACGAGCGGCTTGATCACGAGCACCCGCGCCCGCGCCCGGCCTTCGGGGTCGCGGAGCACGACGACCATCCGCCTGCCGTCGCTGACCTGCAGGTCCGGGACGAGGTCGATGCCCAACTCGGCCGACAGGGCGCCGGGCAGGTCGGTGGTGGGGCGCCCGACCCACGAGCGGGGCGACCACGCCTCGGCCCACCCCGGCACGGCGGTGATGTCGGCAACGACGCCGAGCGGCGCATCGAGGACCAGCAGGTCGCCATCGGCCCAGGCCCGGAGCTCCTCGACCAGCGCCCCGTCGGGCCGGCCCACCGGCGGCCCGTTCCGCGGGCGAGCCGGCAGCGGGACCGACACCGAGGTTGCGTCGGCCGACGTCGGCCGACGCCCGCAGTGGCGCACCCACGCCAGGGCTTGGTCCCACGCCGCCTGTCGGGACGGGTCGGTCAGGTGCAGCGTTTCGCCCTGGGTCGTCATCCGGGCCAGCACGTCCTTCAGCTGCGGGCGCCCCATCGCCAGCAGCGACTCGTGGGCCGGTTGGGTGACCAGGCTGACGTGCACCCAGGCTCCCCGCCGCTCGGCCTCGGACAGCAGCGGTGCCAGCTCCTGCCAGTTCGACCGCATGAGGCAGTAGGAGAAGGTCAGGCCGGCGCCCGATTCGTCGGCCACCTCCTGGAACCGGTCGACGTTGCGCCAGACGGCCGCGGCATCGACCCCGATCCGCAGGCGCTCGAGCAATTCGGTGTCGAGCGCATCGACCGACACGATTGGGGAGATGGCCAGCCCCCGGGCGTAGGCCTCGACCCGGTCGTTCCAGATGGTCGCGTTGGTGGTGACCTTGACCTCTGCGGAGGATCCCTGCTCGAGCAGCAGGTCCATCACCCGGCGAGCTTCCTTGGCCAGGAAGGGCTCACCTCCCTTGAAGGCGATCCGTTCGGCGTGCGGGAGGAAGTCGGCCAGTTCCTCGAAGAAGCGGTCGTCGTAGGCGTCAGGCAGCGGCGGCCGGTGCTCCCGCTGGGAGCGGATCGCCGAGGACAACTCGCCGTTGCACATCACGCACTGCAGGTTGCAGGTGTTGGACAGGGCGAACTCGAGGTCGAGCGGCCAGGTGTCGGCCCTTCCGGCGTAGCGGTCGAACTGCACCGCGAGGCTCGATTGCCGCCCGTCGCTCTCGGCCAGCGTGGCGCAGTTGCCGCAGCCGAGCGAGAGGTCGCCGTGGTCGACCGCCGCCCGGATCCGGCCCACGACCTCGCCCCGCCAGACCTCGCGGAGGCTGGTGTCCCCGCCCTGGGAGAAGCGCCCGATCGGCGCTCGACCGGCGCAGCAAGGGAAGACCTGGCCGTCGGGCGCGAAGTACAGCGCGGCACGCGGCGCCTCGCACCACGACGTGCGCTCCTGTTCCGTGACCCGGGACGACGCCGAGGGCGACGGGCGCTTTGCCCACCGGAGCTTCATGTCCGGTCCAGCACCGACGGTCGGTCTACGACCAAGGGAAATAACACCAACACCTGCGAGGCGCGGTCCTCCACCTCGGGCAGCACGAACACCGTGAGGCCGGCCAGCCCAGCCGCGGACGGGTCGCTCGATGCAACGGAGACCTCGAGGGTGCCGTCGGGCAACCGGCGTTCCGACATCACCGCCTCGCCGAGCAACGGCGTCAGCCGCTCGGGTATCGCCAGCAGCGGGCACCCGATCCAGCCTTCGACGTCCAGCGCCGCCGCCCAGGTCGGCCGAGAGGCGAGGCGCGCCACCTTGGCGTGGCGGGCCTCGATGACGAGCGGCTGACCCGGCTGCCCTCGGGACAGCCTCCGGATGTGGCCACGAGCCCGTGTGGCTGGCGCCACCAGCGGCGCCGATCGCCTGTGTCGAACCCGGCGGGGTCGGTCCTCGGTCGCCTTCCGATGCGCCCCGCCGCCGACGCGCCTCGCCACCGCAGCGACCTTTGCCAGATCGAACCGCGGCGGGCCGATCCGCTGGTGGGGGATGCGCAGGAGCGTCATCCAGACGTGGAGGACCTTGAGCCGCCGCTCGCGGTTGCGCTCGTCGCCCGCAGCGTCGGACACCCAGCGGAAATCCTCGCGGGCTTCCCAGCCGGCGATGCTCACCGGGGTCACCCCGAACTGGTCAGGCGACTCCTGGAGCCGCGACCCGCCCACGATCGCGGTCGGGCTGACGTTGTTGACCATGAAGATCATCCGGCGGATCTTGGCCAGGAAGCGGAGCGTCTGGATGAAGTCGGCGCGGGTCTCGGTGGGGAACCCGACCATCACGTTGACCACCAGCTCGATGTCGACCTTGGCCACCCGACGGAAGAAGTCGGTGGCCTCGTGGATGTCGAATCTCTTGCCCATCGACTCCAGCACGCTGGCCGAGCCGCTCTCGAGCCCGAAGGACAGACCGCTGCAGCCCGAGGCGGCCAGCTTCTGGAAGAAGTCGTCGTCCATCTTGGTGTTGATGGTCGCCTGGCCGTTCCAGTAGATGTCGGTGCCGTTGGCGATGAGCATCTCGGCCATCCGCCGGAGGCCACCGAGGTGGCCGTTGACCAGTGAGTCCGCGAAGGACATGCCGAAGCGGGCGGTGCCGGCCTCGGCGTCGGCGCGCAGCGGGTGGGTCGCCAGCTGGTGCTCGATCTCGGCCACGATCCGGTTCGCGCTCTGGGTCCGGAACCGCTTCCAGTACACGGTCTCGTAGCAGAAGGCGCAGTTGAGGACACAGCCCCGCGAGGTCATGATCGGGATCTCGTAGGGGTTCGGGTAGTTGGTCCAGTCGAAGTCGGTGAAGTCTGGGAACGGCAGGACGTCCACGTCCTTCAGCAGCGGCCGTCGATCCGTCCAGGTGGGGCGTCCGCCCACGAGGCGCCCGATACCCTCGACCTCGTCGAGGTCGCGGCCCAACTCGAGGGCGTCGAGGAGGTCCACGAAGGTGGCTTCGCCCTCGCCCTCCACCACCACGTCGGGAACGCCGGTCCGCAGGGCGAGCTTGCCCTCCTGGGCCTCGGCCACGTTGGGTCCGCCGAAGACGATCGAGACCGACGGCCGCCGACCGGCCAGGTGCTGGGCCAGCTGCAGCGTGACGCCCAGGTTCGTCGACTGGACGCTGAACCCGACCACCTGGGGGTCGGCTGCCAGGACGGCGTCGGCCCATCGCTCGATCGGCAGGGGCCGGTCCTTCAACGTGGACGTGAACCGCACCTCGCCGTCGAACTCGAAGGCCCACTCGTCGAAGGACCCCGACACCCAGGGATCGGGGCGGGCGTAGACCGAGCCCCCGACATCGTCGAGCAACTCGTCGAGGCGCTCACGGCAGTAGTCGATGTTGAGGTCGAAGCACCGCACCGCATGGCCGTGGGCCTCGACGTAGGGCTTCAGCGACGCCAGCCCGAGCGGTGGCAGCGAACCCCACGGAGGGCACTGCACCAGTGCCACGCGCATGCGCCAACCCTCTCCTCAGCAGGGCCCGAGCCCCATCGATCGCGATGCGAACCCTACCGCACAGCTTCGGCCGATCCGTCGCCAGGCGTGTTCGGCAGACCGACCTGCCAGACTGACCCGGTGAAGGGGAAGGCGATGCCGAGCAAGCTCCGACGACGCGTGGGCCAGGTCGCCCGCCGGGCCGCCGGCCGGCCGGCGCGGCTTGCCGCCCGGACCCGCATCCCCGTGACCGCCGAGGCCGTACCCCGGTGGTCCGCCTGCTACGCACCGCACAGCTCGATGTACCTGGACCAGCACGGCAAGGTCCGCGCCTGCTGCCAGAACACCGGCCTCTATCTGGGCGACGTGACCAAGCAGACGCTGCGGGAGATCTGGGAGAGCGCCGATGCCGAACGGATGCGCAACGCCCTCGAGCAGGACGACTACTCCGCCGGCTGCGAGTTCTGCGAGTGGCAGGTGCGTGAGGGCAACGAGGCCATCGTCTTCGCCCGGGGCTTCGACGAGTGGGAGCCGGCCGAGCGTCGGGCGCCGTGGCCCCGCCAGATGGAGTTCTCGCTCACCAACACCTGCAACCTGCAGTGCGTGATGTGCAACGGCGACTGGTCCTCCACCATCCGGGCCAAGCGCGAAGGCCGTCCTCCGCTCCCGGTGGTGTACGACGAGTCATTCTACGAGCAGCTGGCCGAGTTCCTCCCGCACCTCGACGCGGTGGAGTTCCTCGGCGGCGAGCCGTTCCTGGGGCGTGAGCCGCTTCGGGTCATGGAGATGTTGGGCGAGCTGGAGACCCCGCCCCGGGTGACGATCACCACCAACGGAACGATCTACACCCCCCGGGTGGCCCGCATCGTGGAGCTGCTCCAGCCGAGCATCGTGATCTCGCTGGACGGCGCCAGCAACGAGACCTACGACCAGATCCGCGTCGGCGCCCACTTCGACGACGTCATCGCCAACCTCGATCGCTTCCACGCCGAGCTGGGTCCGCTCAAGATCTCCCTGACCACCTGCCTGATGCGCTCGAACTGGCACGAGTTCGCCAAACTGCTCACCCTGGCCGAGGCCCGCGGGCTCTACGTCGGGGTGAACGTGGTGCGCTTCCCGGAGCACCAGAGCCTTTACCAGCTCCCCGCCGATGAGCTGGCGCCCGTGGTGGAGGCCATGCAGGCCACCGAGGTGCACCTCACCGGCACCAGGGCGAAGGCCTGGGAGGGCCATGTTGCCGCGCTCGCCCACCGCCTCGAGGTGGTGCGGGCGCCGCACCCGGAGCTGGGCCCGAGCCACGGCCTGCCGGGGGCCCCGCGGACCATGATCGCCCGGAACACCGACCTGCTGTCGACCTCCGCCGCGACGTCGGCCCCCGCCGACACCCCAATGCTCTTCACCAGCCGCTGGCCGTGGATGCCGTTCCCCGAGGCCCCCGACCCCGACGCCGTCCCCCTCCCCCCATTGGACCTCGACAGATGCGACGTCGCCGTGTTCGTCGTCGACACCGAGGGCCGGGTCACCGTGCATCGCCACGATCCCGGACTTCCTGCCTCGCTGGCCAACCTCGATGGTGGTCGGATCGAGGATCTGGTCGCTCGCCTGGCCGAGCGGTTCGGACCACCGGACAGTTGGCCCATGGACTTCCGTCGCAGCCCGGAGGACGACGACCGCTTCCGCGTCCACCTCCTCGAGCACGAGCACGACGGCCGCGATCAGCTCGTGGGCACGGCCCGGCGCGACGTCGATGGCACCCTCGTCGGCGTCGAGATCGTGCTACGCCGCAGCGCCGCTGGCAGCTGAGCGCGCTCCCGCGTTGCGCCAGGCCTGTGGGACACTGGCACGGTGGGGGGGACGACCGCAACCGCAAGCCCGACCGACGCGTCCGCTCCGGTAGACCCTGCGGACCCGAGCGCCGCGCGTCAGGAGCCCACCCCCTACCACCGCCTCGGCGAGCTCGATCGCTTTCAGCGGGCGTGGATCCTGGCGGTCCTGCTCGCCACCCTGATGGCCTCGGCAGTGCTGGCCCAACGGCTGCACCGGGAGGGGTGGACGCCGATCAGCGACGAAGCCAACCAGGTGCACGGCGCCGAGGTCGCCTGGCGGGAACGACCGCTGGTCGGCGACGCCAACACCGCCAACTTCTACGGCAACCCGCCTAGCCAACACCCTGGCCCGTTCGGGTGGTACGCGCTGGCGCCCTTCGTCCGGCTCCTCGGACCCCAGACCGGGGCATGGGCCTTCGGCATCGCTAGCAACCTCACCGCTGCCGTGCTCGCCGCCTGGCTCGCCTTCCGCTCGGGCGGCTTCCGCGTCGGTGCCATCGTACTGCTCGGCTCACTCGTGGCCTTCTGCGCAGTGGCAAGCGGGCAGTGGGCATCACCGTTCTTCCAGTTCCTGCCCCTGATCCCGTTCCTGGCGTTCCTGATGGGGTGCTGGGCCGTGGCCCGAGGCGACACCTGGGCCCTGGCACCAACGATCGTCGCTGGGAGCTACGTGTTGCAGCTGGCGACGGTCAACCTGCCACTGCTGGTGGCGTGCGGCGTCGTCGCCCTGGCCGGCGCCACCCTGCGCATCCGTCGCCACGGCGCTCAGGACCGATTCTGGCTCCACCTCGGGGCCGCCGGCCTGGTCACGCTGGTCCTGTGGTTGCCTCCGCTCTGGGACCAGGTCTTCGGGACCGGCAACCTCGGCAAGCTGGCCCGGGTGAAGATCCCCCACCGCGGTTGGCCGGGCGCCATCGAGGCCCTCGATCGGTTGGTCGACCCGATGACCGGCGGCCTCGTGGTCGGTGCGGTCGTGCTGGGGCTGGCCCTGGCGGCCTCTCGCCGGCGACCTGTGTGGCCGTCCGGGCGGGGTCTCCTGCCGCTGGGCGCCGTGGCGGTGGCGGCGCTGTTGGGTACGGCGGTCACCGGGTTCCTCCTCCCGGCCGGTGACGTCGAGACGACCCACCAGCTCTGGATACCCATGGTCGGGGTGCTCGGCCTGGCCGCCGCCACCGCTGTCTTCGCCAGCCCGCAACCGCTCGATCGCCGATCGCGCATCGTCGGCGTGGCCGGCACCGTGTTGGTGCTGACCGGCGCCCTGTCGACGCTCGCCACGACGCCGTCCCAGTCACCCGACGACGCCGACGCCATGCGAGCCGTCGACGCGACCGTCGGCCCCATACTCGCGGCGATGCCGCCCGGTCCCCTGCGGGTCGTGTACCGAGGCAGCTGGCCGTCACAACACGTCGCCGCCGGCCTGGTCGCCCGGCTCGAGGCCCGGGGTCGCCCGTCGAGCCTCGGCACGGTGTCCCAATCGGACGCACTCCTCGTGGTGCTCCGGTCCCGGCCGACGCCCTGGCAGGTCGGCCGAGTGGTGGCGTCCCACCGACCCTCACAGCAGCCCGAGGTCCCGCCGGGGTTCGCCGCCGCGGTGGAACGTTGGGCCCGCGCCCACGGCTCCCTCCCGATCGACCCGGACCGACGGTTCGTGCTGGCCAACCTCCTCGATGGCCGGGCAGCAACGCTGTGCCTCGACGACCTGCTCGCCCACCCCGAACACATCTTCGACCTGGGTCCCGACCTGGCCGTTCGGCTCTACGGCGCCCAGCTGCTTCGCGGGCCGGCGCTGCCACCGAAGCTGGACCACGTCAACCAGTGGATGGCCGAGCAACCGGTGACGGTCCTCGACGTGCCACCGCCGGCGGCCGAGGACGGCGGCGGTGGCACGGACGGGCTCCTCTTCTCCCGTAGCTCGTGTTGACCGCTGGCTGCGGCCGAAACGCCGGCGAGGCCGATTAGGTTGCGAGCCGTGCCAACACGAGGGGGAGGCGCCGTCCTCGGCATCAGCGCCGACTTCCACGATGCTGCCGCCGCCCTGGTCGTCGACGGCAGGGTGGTCGCCGCCGCTGCCGAGGAACGGTTCACCCGCGTCAAGCACGATGCCTCGCTCCCCGAACGGGCCATGGCCTGGTGCCTGGACGACGCCGGGATCGCCCCCGACGGCCTGGAGCTGGTGGCCTTCTACGAGAAGCCGTTGAGCCTGTTCGAGCGGGTCGTCTCCACGCACGCCCGGGTGGGCCCGGTGGGCGTGGCCCGGTTGACCTCGGCCGCTTCGTCCTGGGTCCGCACCAAGGCCTGGATCGGCTACCGGATCGAACGGGCCCTGGACGACCTGGGCTACGCCATGCCACCGCTCGCCTTCGCCGAGCACCACCAGAGCCATGCCGCCGCCGCCTTCTACCCCTCGCCGTTCGAGCGGGCCGCCATCTTGACCTTCGACGGAGTCGGCGAGTGGGCCACCAGCAGCATCGCGAGCGGCGCAGGCCACCGCATCGAGGCGCTGGAGGAGCTCCGGTTCCCCGACTCGATCGGCTTGCTGTACTCCACGGTCACCGCGCACTGCGGATTCGCGGTGAACGACGGCGAGTACAAGCTGATGGGGCTGGCCCCCTATGGCACCCCCCGCTTCGCCGATGTGCTCCGCGACCAGGTCGTCGAGGTGCACGCCGACGGTTCCATCCACCTCGACCAACGCTGGTTCGGATACCGGTCGGGGGGCACCATGGCGCATCGTCGCCTCGATCGCCTGCTCGGACCGCCGCGCCAACCCGATGGGCCGCTCACGCAGCGAGAAGCCGACCTGGCCCGTTCCATGCAGGACGTCTTGGAGGACATCGTGCTCAAGGCGGCCCGCCATGCCCACGAGCTGACCGGCGCGTCGGCCGTCTGCCTGGCCGGCGGCGTCGCGTTGAACTGCGTGGCCAACGGACGGCTGGTCCGCGAAGGTCCGTTCGCCGACGTCTGGATCCAGCCGGCCGCCGGCGACGACGGCAGCGCCCTGGGTGCCGCGCTGTGGGGCTGGCACGAGGTGGGCGATCGGCCCCGGCTCGACCCAGTGCAGCCCGACGGGATGTCGGGCGCAGCGCTCGGCCCGGTGTTCGACCACGAGGAGATCGCCGCCTGGCTGCGTGAGTCGGGCGTGACCTTCCTCGAGCTCCCCGAGGAGGAGCTGGTCGACGAGGTGGCTCGAGAACTGGCGGGCGGCGCGGTCGTCGGGTGGTTCGAGGGCCGCATGGAGTTCGGCCCGCGCGCCCTGGGCCACCGATCGATCCTGGCCGATCCCCGCTCCCCCGAGATGGTGCAGCGTATCAACGCCGCGGTGAAGGGTCGCGAGGGGTTCCGGCCCTTTGCGCCCGCCGTGTTGGCCGAGGAGGCCGGGGCATGGTTCGACCTCGATCGCCCGCTGCCCTACATGCTCGCCACCGTTCCGGTCCTCGGCGCGACCGCGGAAGCCGACGATGGCGGGCCGGCCG
>Ga0209023_10002935_pt1 | contig 20707 bp, 21 predicted proteins | sample LakOneMetagenome_FD_187468 | JGI IMG/M metagenome (GOLD analysis project Ga0209023, IMG submission 187468) | Freshwater and sediment microbial communities from Lake Erie, Canada (SPAdes) (version 2) | ecosystem: Environmental > Aquatic > Freshwater > Lentic | place: Lake Erie, Canada...
CTCAAGGCCGAGCCGCTGGCGAAGGCGATGGGGGTTTCGCGCGGCAGTTTCTACTGGCACTTCGCCGACATTGCCGCCTTCCATGCCGCTGTTCTCGCGCATTGGCGCGAGATCGCGGCCGAGCAGATCATCGCCAATGTCGAGGCCGGCGCGAACGACGACGACCCGCTGGCGCTGCTGCTGCGCCGGGTGTTCGGGGAAAGGCTGACGCTGGAAAAGGCGGTTCGGACCTGGGCCAGCGTCGACTCCGCCGCGCGCTCCGCGGTACAGGCCATCGACCGCCGCCGGCTCGGCTACGTCGAAAACCTTCTGGTCCAGTCCGGCCTGACCGCAGAGGTCGCGCGCGCCCGCGCCCAAATCCTGTATTGGGCGTTTCTCGGCTTTGCGCTGTCGGATCAGCCGCTGCCCAAGGCGCGGCAGCAGGCCGTGATCGAGGAACTGCTGCGGATGGCGGTGTCATGACATTTGCCGCCGCGCCATGGCCTTTTTGTTTGACGCGTTTTCTTTACGCGAGCCGGTACCCACTTCGCTTGAAAACGCTATAAAGAGGCGACGCCTCACCGGAGACTGGAATGAACACGCCGCCTGAACGCCTCGACAGCACCGTCGATCCGAAATTGCTGGAAATCCTGGTGTGCCCGATCACCAAGGGCCCGCTGGAATTCGACGCGGCGCGGCAGGAACTGGTCTCGCGCTCGGCCAAGCTGGCCTACCCGATCCGCGACGGCATTCCGATCATGCTGCCGGAAGAGGCGCGGAAGATCGATTGAAGAGGGCGAATAGGGAGTGGCGAATAGCGAATAGAAACTTCCATTCGCTACTCCCTATTCGCCATTCGCTTTTTAAAGCGCCTCGCCCTTCAACAGCCGCGGCACTTCGCCGGACAATCCCGCCGCCTGGCGGATGAACAGGCTTTTCAGCGGCGGCGCGCGATCGACCAGGCCGAGGCCGATATCGCGCACCGTGCGCAGCAATGTCGATTCGTTGGAGAACAGGAAGTTCAACGTGTTGGTGGCGACGCCCATTGCCATGGTGTCGAAGCGCCGCCAGCGCTGGTAACGCTCCAGCACGTCGGCAGCGCCCGGGTCCATGCCCAGCCGAGCCGCGTCGACCACCACTTCGGCCAGAGCCGCGACGTCTTTCAGGCCCATGTTGAGCCCCTGCCCCGCAATCGGATGGATCACATGCGCGGCGTCGCCGATCAGCGCCAGCCGTTCGGCGATGAAGGAACGCGCAACGAAATAGCCGAGCGGAAAGGCGCGCGGCCTGTCGAGCGCCTTGACCTCGCCGAGATGCAGCCCGAAGCGGCGTTCGAGTTCACTGTGAAATTCCTCGTCGGCGAGCGCGGTGATCCGTGCCGCCTCGGTGCGTTTTTCCGTCCACACCAGCGACGAGCGATTTCCGGTCAGCGGCAGGATCGCGAACGGACCTGCCGGGAGAAAATGTTCTTCGGCGCGACCATGATGCTCGCGCTCATGGCCGACGGTGACGACGATGCCGGACTGGTCGTAGTCCCAGCCATGGGTGGCGATCCCGGCACGCTCGCGCAGTTTCGAGCGCGCCCCGTCGGCGGCGACCAGGAGGCTTGCCGCGATGACGCTGCCATCCGCGAGCGTGACGTCGACGCCATCGGCGCGCGAGTCATAAGACGACACCGCCATGGCGCGCAGGTCGATGCCTTCGGCCTCGGCCCGTGCCACCAGCGCGTCGATCAGGCGGCGGTTTTCCACCATATGGGCAAACGGCTCGCCGGGCTCTACATTGCCGGCAAAGGTCAGGAACACTGGCCGGGTGGCGTCTTCCAGCTTCGAATCCGTCACCACCATATCCGTAATGGCTTGCGAATCGGCCGCGATCTGGTCCCAGACGCCGAGCGCCTCGAACAGCCGCCGGCAGGCCGCGACGATGGCGGTCGCGCGGGGATCGCGACTTGGTCGTGCCGCCAGCGCCGGATCGGCGACGATGACCGGAATTTCGGGGCCAAGCCCCTGACGCAGCGCCAGGGCCAGCGCCAGCCCGGCAAAGGCCCCGCCGCAGATGACAATGCTTCGCTGTGCCGTCATGGATCCTTACCCGGTACATCTGCAGACTACGCTTGCTACCTGATAATAGCTGGGCGAAACAGGGGCGAGAAACAAGAGCCGTTAACCCTTCACGCTGTCATTCCGGGGCGCGAGCGTAGCGAGCGAACCCGGAATCTCGAACTTCCGGGTCTGGTCCTTCGGACCATCCCGGAATGACCGGGGAAAACCGAAAGCATTTTCATGTCCAGGGGCGTCATCGACCTGATTTCCATCCTCGATATCGAGCCGCTCGAGGTGAACCTGTTCCGCGGCAACAGCCCGAAGACGCGCTGGCAACGGGTGTTCGGCGGACAGGTGATCGGACAGGCGATGGTGGCGGCATGCCGCACCGTCGAAGGGCGTTTGCCGCATTCGCTGCATTGCTATTTCATCCTGCCCGGCGATCCGCAGATTCCGATCATCTACGAGGTCGAACGGCTGCGCGACGGCAAGAGCTACGCGACCCGAAGGATCACCGCGATCCAGCACGGCAACGCGATCTTCTCGATGATCGTTTCGTTTCACAATGACGAGGAAACGGAGTTCGATCATCAGGACAAGATGCCCGACGTGCCGCCGCCGGAGAAACTCACCGCCGAGGAAGTTTCCAAGCAACCGATGTTCCGCGACATGCCGGACTTCATCCGCCGCTATTATGAATCGGACCGCCCGATCGAACTGCGCCCGGTCGAACTCGATCGCTATTTCGGCCAGAAGATCGACGACGGCCGCATCCACGTCTGGATTCGCACCGCGGCGAAACTGCCCGACGATCCGGCGCTGCACATGTGCGCTCTGGCCTATGCGTCGGACTTCTCGTTGCTCGACGCGATCATGGCGCGCTACGGCCGGACCTTGTTCGACAAGCGCATGATGCCGGCAAGCCTCGATCACGCGATGTGGTTTCATCGCCCGTTCCGCGCCGACGAATGGCTGCTTTACGCGCAGGATTCGCCGAGCGCGCAGGGCGGCCGCGGATTGACCCGCGGCCAGATCTTCAAGCCCGACGGCACGCTGGTGGCCTCGGTGGCGCAGGAAGGTTCGGTGCGCCAGCGCAAGTGAAGCGTATGCGTTGTGGCGCGCCGTTCAGGCGCGCCGTTCGACCAGCGCGAACTGCGAGACGTACCATTGGGTGTACCAGCGCATCATCCACGGAATCGGGATGAGGAAGATGCAGGCGATCGAGAACACGAGCGTCCGCCACAGGATTTCCAATCCGGTTCCGGTGAAGATGATCTCGCGCCGCGTTCCGCTGATGTTGCGACAGATCCAGCGCATCCAGGCGGCAGCGACCCACGCCCAGCCAATGATGGTGATGAACGAGATATACAGCAGCAATTGCCAACCGATAAAGGTGATCGCACTGCCGCTGAAGGCGATCGGAAGCGGCTGGCCGTTCGACGCCAGACGGCTCGCGAGCCATCGCAACAGCATCCAGGCCAGAAACGCCGACACCGGGATCGAGATGAGCTGCAGCGTGGTGTCGTAGGCCGCGACATAATTCATCAGGCCCATCGCGATCAGCACGTACCAGATGTCGAACGGCTGGCCGGTGAAGGCAAGGTTGGGCCGACCCGGCACCTGCGTCCGCGAGGTCATCCAGCGATAGAAGCTGGTCGAGGTCCATGGCGCCGGAATCACCAGGATCAGGCCGAGGATCATCAGCAAGGTTCGTCCGAGAAACGCCCAGATCGGCAGATCGACCGACAGCGTCCCTTCAGCGCCGCCGCCGTAGCCACCGGCACCCGCCATCGGCGGCGCACCGGCTTGCGGCATCGCCGGCGGTCGCGCACCACCCGACATCAAACCCGGAATCTCGGCGGCCTTCTGCCAACCCGCCATGCCCTCAGACCAGACCAGGGTATCGGCGCGGACGGTGCCGCGGGCGATGAGGTCGCGGAGCTGAGCTTCAGGATACGGGCCCTGTTGCTGGCCGTTGGATGCATAAAACCACGATCGGTCCGACATTTTATTTCCTTGAGCCGTGGGGAACGGACAAAGCCGGCAGGAGCCGGCGACGGAACCGCATTCTGTCTGGTGATGCTTACCCCTGTACAGTGACCGGGATCACCAGCCGCAAATGTTTTCCCCTTAAACCTGCAAGTTTTTTGTGCCATTTGCTCAGAAAGATGCCAATTTGGGCCGGCAGCCGAACCATGGGATGGGCGAGCTGCCCGCAGCCAAGATCCAAGGGACATAAAGGCCTGACCATGAAACTCGTCGTCGCGATCATCAAACCGTTCAAACTCGACGAGGTGCGCCAGGCACTGACGGAAATCGGGGTCCACGGCATGACCGTGACCGAGGTCAAGGGTTACGGCCGCCAGAAGGGCCACACCGAGATCTACCGCGGCGCCGAATATGTCGTGAACTTCCTGCCCAAACTGCGAATCGAAATCGCCGTCGAGACCGAGGTCGCCGACAAGGCGGTCGCGGTCATCACCGCGAACGCGCGCACCGGCCAGATCGGCGACGGCAAGATCTTTGTGACGCCGATCGACCACGCGCTGCGTATCCGCACCGGCGAGACCGACAACGACGCGCTCTGACACGCATCACATGAGAGGCGTGGCCGGCAACGACGCCGGACGCGCCAAACAAGAAACGACAACACGCCGGGGTATTTCCATGGGGGCACTATCGTATCGTGCAGCGAAGCTGGCTGCGCTCATCACACTCGCAACGGGCACGCTGGCAACGCCGGCCTTCGCCGAAGCATCCACCATCAACACCGCCGACACCGCCTGGATGATCGTCGCCACCGCGTTCGTGCTGATGATGACGATCCCGGGGCTGGCGCTGTTCTACTCCGGCATGGTTCGCAAGAAGAACGTGCTCGCGACCATGGCGCAGTCGCTGGCGGCGGTTGCGATGATCTCGATCCTGTGGGTGGCGTTCGGCTATTCGCTGGCCTTCGTCGGCGAAGGACCCTGGCTCGGCACGCTCGATCGTTGGCTGCTGATCGGGATGACGATGGAGAGCGTCAACCCGGCGGCAAAGACCATCCCTGAAGCGCTTTTCATGCTGTACCAGATGACGTTTGCGATCATCACGGTGGCGCTGGTGGCGGGTTCGGTGGCGGACCGGATGCGGTTCTCGGCCTATCTGCTGTTCGCGATCGGCTGGTTCATGTTCGTCTATGTGCCGCTGGCCCACTGGGTCTGGGGCGGCGGCTTCCTCGCCACATTGGGCGTGCTGGATTTCGCCGGCGGGCTCGTCGTGCATCTCTCGGCCGGCATCGGCGGACTGGTCGCCGCCAAAGTAATGGGCCGTCGCCATGGCTACGGCAGCGAAAATCTTTCGCCGTTCGATCTGTCGCTCGCAGTCGTCGGCACCGGTCTGTTGTGGGTCGGCTGGTTCGGCTTCAACGGCGGCTCGGCCTACGCCGCCAATTCGCACGCGGTGATGGCGATCATCTCGACGCATCTTTCAGCCTGCGCCGGCGCGCTGACCTGGGGCGCGATCGAATGGGCGACGCGGCGCAAGCCGTCGGTGCTCGGCATGATCTCCGGCGCGGTCGCCGGTCTCGGCACCATCACGCCGGCATCCGGCTTCGTCGCACCCTGGCACGGCGTCATCATCGGCATCGTCGCGGGCGCGGTGTGCTTCTGGGCCTGCACCTGGCTCAAGCACCGCTTCAACTATGACGACTCGCTCGACGTGTTCGGCGTGCACGGCATCGGCGGTCTGACCGGCACGCTTCTGGCCGGCGTCTTCGCCGTCAGCGCCATCGGCGGCACCGCCGGCCTGATCGAGGGCCACCCGCAACAGGTGCTGATCCAGCTCTACGGGATCGCGGTCACGCTGGTCTGGTCCGGCGGCGTAACCTACGTGCTGCTCAAGCTGGTCAGCGTGTTCGTACCACTGCGGGTCTCGCTGCAGCAGGAGCTCGAAGGCCTGGATATTTCGCAGCACGGCGAAGCGCTGCAATAAATCCATTATCCAGATACCGTTAGCCTGCCCTCAGGCTGGGCAGCATTATGTTCGCAGTCAGGCGTGCTCATGTTTTGAGCAGGCCTGACTATGCATTGAGCGCGACCGAATAGCGCAGGTCGCCCCGTTTCCCGCCAAGGGCGAAAAGGGCCGGATTCATAAACCGTTAGAGAATTCCGCCGATCTGGCACGGTATTTGACTCTAAGGGTCCTGGCTGTGCCCGCGTAGTGAACTTCTCCGCGTGGTGAACCTCAGTCGAGAACGCCCGGTCGGTCTGAACCGGGCCCAAGCGGGGATAGGACCCATGAAAATTGTTATGGCGATCATCAAGCCATTCAAACTCGAAGAAGTCCGGGACGCCCTGACCGCCATTGGCGTTCATGGTCTCACGGTGACGGAAGTCAAAGGATATGGCCGACAAAAGGGCCATACCGAAATCTATCGCGGCGCCGAATATGCCGTGAGCTTCCTGCCCAAGATCAAGATCGAGGTCGCTGTCGCCTCGGACCAGGTCGACAAGACCATCGATGCCATCACCTCGGCTGCCAAGACCGGCCAGATCGGCGACGGAAAAATCTTCGTCATCAACCTCGACCATGCGGTTCGCATCCGCACCGGCGAGGCCGATGCCGCGGCCCTCTGATTTCGCGCTCAACCTTACCACTCAGGAGTACAACAAATGACGTTCAAACGTCCCTATAGCGCGGGATTGGCGGCCCTCGCAGTCGGCCTGTTCGCGGCCACCGCTGCCTACGCCGAACCAACCGTCAACAAGGGCGACAACGCCTGGATGCTGACGTCGACAGTGCTGGTGCTGTTGATGACGATCCCGGGCCTCGCGCTGTTCTACGGCGGCCTGGTTCGTTCCAAGAACATGCTTTCGGTTCTGATGCAGGTTTTCTACTGCGTCTGCATCGTCACCCTGCTCTGGGCGCTCTACGGCTACAGCCTCGCCTTCACCGGCGGTTCCGACTTCATCGGCGGCTTCTCGAAGGCCTTCCTGATGGGCGTGACCCCGGATTCGAAGGCGGCGACCTTCAGCGTCGATGCCAACATCTCGGAGCTGGTCTATTTCTGCTTCCAGATGACCTTCGCGGCGATCACCCCCGCCCTCATCGTCGGCGCCTTTGCCGAACGCATGAAGTTCGCGGCGATTGCGCTGTTCATCCCGCTCTGGGTCACGCTGATCTACTTCCCGATCGCGCACATGGTCTGGTACTGGGCCGGTCCGGACGCGATCTCGGATGCCGTGAAGGCGCTGGCTGCTGCGGCTGACGGTGCGGCCAAGACCGCGGCGCAGGCCAAGCTCGACGAAGTGAACGCCGACGCCGGCTGGATCTTCAAGAAGGGTGCGATCGACTTCGCCGGCGGCACCGTGGTGCACATCAACGCCGGTATCGCCGGTCTCGTCGGTGCATTGCTGATCGGCAAGCGCGTCGGCTACGGCAAGGAGCTGATGGCTCCGCACTCGCTGACCATGACCATGATCGGCGCTTCGCTGCTCTGGGTCGGCTGGTTCGGCTTCAATGCCGGTTCGAACCTCGAAGCTTCGGGCGGCGCTGCTCTGGCCATGACCAACTCCTTCGTTGCAACGGCAGCGGCGGCGATGGCCTGGATGTTCGCTGAATGGATCGTCAAGGGTCATCCCTCGGTGCTCGGCGCGTTGTCGGGTGCGGTGGCTGGCCTCGTCGCGGTGACGCCGGCGGCCGGTTATTCCGGTCCGATGGGCGCGATCGTGCTCGGTCTGGTCGTTGGCGTCGTCTGCCTGTTCTTCTGCACCGTGGTGAAGAATGCGATGGGCTACGACGACTCGCTCGATGTGTTCGGCGTCCACTGCGTCGGCGGCATCATCGGCGCGCTCGGCACCGGCATCCTGGTGAACCCGGCCCTCGGCGGTACCGGCATCATGGACTACACCACCGGCAAGATCGCGGACTACGACTTCGCTGCCCAGATGATCTCGCAGTGCTGGGGCGTCGCCACCACGCTGGTGTGGTCGGGCATCGGTTCGGCGATCATCTACAAGGTGGTCGACGTCATCGTCGGCCTGCGCGTCAACGTCGAGACCGAACGTGAAGGCCTCGATGTCACCGAGCACACGGAGCGCGCCTACAACATGTAAGTTCTCCCGGGGTGCGGACCCCAAGGGGGAGACCCCCAAGGGCCCGCACCCACAACTCCGGTTTGGGCACATACCCGGCAATGCCCCGACCGTTGAGGGGCTCCAGCGCAAGTTGGAGCCCCTTTCTTTTGGTCCAACCCCCGTGCAAAATCCTCCCTGCGCCGTCGAAATGGCGCCAACCAAAAAAGGGAGGACGTCATGAAACTCGAAGGCGGATGCTACTGCGGCGCGGTGCGTTATGTCGCCGAGGGCGAGCCGATGTTGCAGGCGCAGTGCCATTGCCGCGAATGCCAGTTCATCACCGGCGGATCGCCGAACATGTTCGTGGTCATGCCGCTCGACGGCTTCAAATACACCAAGGGCGCGCCCAAGCAGTTTGCGCGCAAGGATCTCGAGAAGCCGGTGACGCGCGAGTTCTGCGCCGAGTGCGGCACCCATGTGGTGACGCGGCCGCAGCGGCCGGTCGTCGTGGTCAAGGTCGGGACGCTCGACAACCCCGCCCAGATCACGCCGCAGATCGCGATCTACACCATCGACAAGCAGCCATTCCACCACATCCCCGAAGGCATGCCGAGTTTCGAGCGGATGCCGGCGCGGTAGGGTAGCCAAATCGAACTGCCGTAGGATGGGGGCGAGAACTACCCTTCGCTTTCCGGCGCAATCAGCCTCACCGTCGGAAAGTAAGTTCGATAGCGCCCAACGTCGCGCGTCAGCAGCGGCAAGTTGTCGACCTCGGCATGAGCACCAATGAAAAAGTCCGGCAACACCCCGCTGCGGACGCCACCCAACATCCTGTACTTCACGGAAGCTTTCCCGGCCAGGAACAGAGCAGGCCGCGGAATTGGCGCAACAGTGATCCCGGCGTCCGTCAAGGCGCCTTCGAAAACCTCGATGCTCGCAAAGCGGATCGAGGTTTCGGCAAAGATGACGTCATTGATCAGCAACGGTCCATGCATGGCAGCATCCTCAAGCTGTCGCAGCGACCACTCCCACCACATCGATGTCTGGCCGAAGACATCGAGCAGGACATTGGAGTCCACCAGGATCACGACTCTAATCTCCGCGCGTGATCGCCATGATCTCGTCGGTGGAGAGACCGGGGCCGGCAATGCCGACCAGCCTCGCGAATCGACTCGGCGGCCGTGTTCCATCGGCTTTTTCGATTACGATGCTGCCGTCCGCAGCGCGGCGGAATTCCACCTCGCTTCCCGGCACGATTCCCAGATGGTCCCGAACCGGCTTCGGAATGGTGACCTGCCCTTTGCTCGTAACCTTCGTCGCCATCGTCAATCTCCCGAAGTATTACCTCCCAAAAATATGGTAATACCACTCAAATTGTCCAGTGCGGCCGATGGTTAATCGCGTCTTAACCTCGCCGTATCTATGGTGGTTTGATCGATTTCCGGCGGTCGCCCACCTCCCTCGACCGCTTTTGAAAGTGCTGGCGTTTCAGACATGGCAATGACCGCCTCTTCCGGCGTGGCGCAGGGCGCCGGCAGCGCAACTCCTGCCGGTCAGGCCGAGCGTTCGCCGTTTGCGCGGACCGCCGAGCTGCTGGCCCCGTATCAGCCGGGTAAGCCGTTGATTACGCTGTCATTAGGCGAACCGCAGCACCCGGTACCTGACTTCGTCGGCCCGGTGCTGTCAAAGCATATTGCCGATTTCGGCCGCTATCCGATCGCCAAGGGCATCGAGCCGTTCCGCCGCGCTGCCGCCAACTGGCTGTCGAAGCGCTTCCATCTGCCGCGGGCGATGGATCCCGAGAGCGAAATCCTGGTGCTGAACGGCAGCCGCGAAGGGCTGTTTTTCGCGGCGATCACCGCCTCGCGCTATGTCGGCGCCCGCCGCGGCAAACCTGCGATCCTGGTGCCCAACCCGTTCTATCCGGCCTATGGCGCCGGCGCTCGCGCCGCCGGATGCGAAACCATCTATCTGCCGACCACGCTGTCGAACGGATTTCTGCCCGACCTCGACGCGCTCGACGACGCGACCCTGGCGCGCACGGTGGCGATCTTCATCGCCTCGCCGGCCAATCCGCAGGGCTCGGTCGCCACACCGGATTATTTCAGGAAGCTCAAGGGCCTCGCCGACCGCTACGGCTTCATGATCCTGAGCGACGAGTGCTATTCGGAAATCTACACCAGGCAGGCGCCAGGCAGCGCCCTCGAATGCGCAGGCCCCGACTACACCAATGTGGTTGCGTTCCAATCGCTGTCGAAACGCTCGAACCTGCCGGGGATGCGCGTCGGCTTCGCGGCCGGCGACAAGAAATTCCTCGCCGCCTTCCACGAGCTGCGCAACGTCGCCGCTCCCCAGGTGCCGGTGCCGCTGCAGCATGTCGCGGTCGCCGCCTATAACGACGAAGCCCATGTCGAGGAAAATCGCAGGCTCTATCGCATCAAGTTCGATCTCGCCGACCAGACCCTCGGCAATCGCTACGGCTATGTGCGGCCGGCCGGCGGCTTCTGCGTCTGGCTCGACGTTTCCGAACGCGGCGGCGACGAGGCTGCCGCCGTCAAACTATATCGCGACGCCGGCGTGCGGGTGATCCCCGGCAGCTACCTGTCGCGGCCGCAGGACGATGGCTTCAATCCCGGCGCGGGCTACATCCGCCTTGCGCTGGTCTCCGATAGTGAATCAACGGCCGAGGCGTTGCAGCGGCTGGTCGAAATTCTGGATTAGTCGCAGGGCCCCATGAGCATGCCAGCGATCGAACGTGTCATTCCCCTGGTCGGCCACCTGCCGGCTTCGATCCGCGACGCGCTGGCGCGACGCCTGCGCGAACTCGCGGGCCTCATGCTGATCGCGCTGTCCGGCGTGGCGGCGACCGCGCTAATGACCTGGTCGGTGCAGGACCCGAGCCTGAGCCACGCGACCTCACGCGCGATCCGTAATTTCGTCGGCTATCCGGGCGCGATCGGCGCCGATCTCCTGATGCAGATTCTCGGCCTCGGCGCGATCATGCTGATCCTCCCCATCGCGGTGTGGGGCTGGCGTATGCTGACCCATCGCACCTTCGATCGCGAGGCGCTGCGGCTCGGCTGCTGGATTCTCGGCGCCGTGATCGCGGCCGGCTTTGCCAGTTGCTGGCCGCATGGCGGCGCATGGCCGCTGCCGACCGGCCTTGGCGGCGTCGTCGGCGATGCGCTGGTTCGCGCGCCGGCCGTGGTGTTCGGTCCGGCCGGTTTCATCTACCGGCTGGTGCTTGGGCTCATTCTGTTTACGGCGATGTGCGCGGCGTTCCTGTTCGCCAGCGGATGGGGTTCGCGGGCGCGTGAAGAGGAATTGACGCCGATCGAGGACGATGACGCGCCGTTCGTCGAGGAAGACGATCGCAGCTCGGTTTCGCTCGGCTGGATCTTCCACGCCCTGATGAGCGCCAAGGCCCGCCTCGCCTGGTTCTTCGGCACCGCCTATCGCTCGCTGGTCTCCAGTGCGCCGCAGCCGCGCACTTCGTCGTTCGATCGCCAGGAACCGAGCCTGACCGGCCGCAACGCGCCGTCGATCGCGCCGCAGCAACAGGATTTCGAGGACGAGGAAGAAGAGGAAGAGGACGACGAGGGGGAAGAAGCTCCCGCCGCCCGCGCGCCGCGCAAGAAGGCCGCCTCGAAGCCTTCGAAGAAGTCCGACAAGTTCGAACTGCCCTCGGTTTCGGTGCTGACCGCACCCAAGGCATCGGATCGCCAGCCGCTCAGCAAGGCCGAACTGGAAGCCAATTCGCGCGCGCTGGAAGGCGTGCTCGGCGACTTCGGCGTCCGCGGCGAGATCGTCAAGGCCAATCCCGGCCCGGTGGTGACGCTGTACGAACTCGAACCCGCGCCGGGCATCAAGTCGTCACGCGTGATCGGCCTGGCCGACGACATCGCCCGCTCGATGAGCGCGCTGTCGGCGCGCGTCGCCGTGGTCGCCGGCCGCAATGCCATCGGCATCGAACTGCCGAACGCGCACCGTGAAAAAGTCTATTTGCGCGAACTGCTGACCGCGAAGGACGAGTCCTCGGCGAAGCTGCCGCTCTGCCTCGGCAAGAACATCGGCGGCGAATCCATCATCATCGACCTGGCGCGTACACCGCACATGCTGATCGCCGGCACCACCGGGTCCGGCAAATCGGTCGCCATCAACACCATGATCCTGAGCCTCGTGTATCGGCTGCGGCCGGACCAGTGCCGCCTGATCATGGTCGATCCGAAAATGCTCGAACTCTCCGTCTATGACGGCATCCCGCATCTGCTGACCCCCGTCGTGACCGATCCGAAGAAGGCGGTGGTGGCGCTGAAGTGGGCCGTGCGCGAGATGGAAGAGCGCTACAAGAAGATGGCCAAGCTCGGCGTCCGCAACATCGACGGCTACAACCAGCGCCTCGTCGAAGCCAAGGGCAAGGGCGAGGAGCTGACGCGCACGGTGCATACCGGTTTCGACAAGGAAAGCGGCAAGGCGATCTACGAGGAAGAGAAGCTCGACCTCGAACCGCTGCCCTACATCGTCATCATCGTCGACGAAATGGCCGACCTGATGATGGTCGCCGGCAAGGACATCGAAGGCGCGGTGCAGCGTCTGGCGCAGATGGCGCGTGCCGCGGGTCTTCACGTCATCCTCGCGACCCAGCGTCCGTCGGTCGACGTCATCACCGGCACCATCAAGGCGAACTTCCCGACCCGCATCTCGTTCCAGGTCACCTCGAAGATCGACAGCCGCACCATCCTCGGCGAGATGGGCGCCGAACAACTGCTCGGCCAGGGCGACATGCTCTATATGGCGGGCGGCGGACGCATCAGCCGCGTGCACGGCCCGTTCGTATCGGACGAGGAAGTCGAGAAGGTGGTGCGCCATCTCAAGACGCAAGGCCAGCCGGAATACCTCGAGGCGGTCACCGCGGAAGAGCCGACCGACGAAGACGGCGCGGTATTCGATTCCACCGGCATGGGCGGCGATGGCGGCGGCGACCTGTTCTCGCAGGCGGTTGCGATCGTCAAACGCGACCGCAAGGCCTCGACTTCCTATATTCAACGCCGCCTGCAAATCGGCTACAACCGCGCCGCCTCGCTGATGGAGCGGATGGAACTGGAAGGCATCGTCGGCCAGGCCAATCACGCCGGCAAGCGCGAAATTCTGGTTGAGGAAGAAGGCCAAGAACGATTCTAACTGTGTTCGTCAAGACGGATCAGGCAACCGATTTTCACGGAAAAACGATACCTCATTGGCTCGAAAGCGCGATAAAATGACCGCGCCAAATAGAGATCCGAAATATCTGATGACACAACCTTCCCATTATCGCGGCCTTCGTCACGGACTTGCGTTGCTGATCACAACATCCGTCGTCGCGCTTTCCGCACCGGCGTTTTCGGAACCGACTCCGACTCCCAAGGCGGCACCCAAGGCGGCGCGCAAGGATGGCGGCGTGCAGCCCGCCGTACAGGCTCCCGCGACGACAGGGACGACCCAGCAACAGCCGCCACCCAATCCGATCATTCCGGATCCCCGTCGCAACGTTCCCACCAATATTTTCGCAAGCTTCGATGCCAGCCAGAAAGCACAGGCCGCGAAAGTGAGCTCCTACCTGTCATCGCTGCAGACCCTGGTCGGGAATTTCGTCCAGGTCGGGCCCGACGGCAGCAAGACCAAGGGCGACTTCTACATCCAGAAGCCCGGCAAGTTGCGCTTCGAATATGACCAGAGCCCGATCGCCATCGTCGCCGACGGTCAGTCGCTCGCGGTGCGCGACAACAAGCTCGCGACCCAGGACATCTATCCGCTGTCGCAAACGCCGCTCCGCTTCCTGCTGTCGGATCGGATCGATCTGCTAAAGGACACCAACGTCGTCAGCATCACCGCCGATGATCTCTACATCAGCGTCACGATCGAGGAGAAGAACGTCGTGATCGGCACCAGCCGGCTGCTGCTGATGATCGGCGCCAAGGACGGCCAGCTCAAGCAATGGACGGTGACCGACCCGCAGGGCTACGACACCACGGTTGCGGTCTATAATCTGGATACCTCCAAGAAGGTCGATTCCAGCCTGTTCAAGATCGACTTCACCAATTACCAGACCCCGCCGGGCTAGCCTCGGCGCGAAAGACGTGGATGGCCGATTCAAACCCGGCCATATCGGCGGCGAAAAGCTGCTACATCACCTCGATGCGGTTCTCCCTGACCACCTGGAATATCAACTCGGTGCGCCTGCGCATCGACATCGTCGCCAAATTCCTCAAATCGGCGCGTCCGGACGTGCTGTGCCTGCAGGAAACCAAATGCATCGACGATGCCTTCCCGCTGAAACGGTTCAAGCGCCTCGGCTACGAGCATGTCGCGCTCAACGGGCAGAAGGGCTATCACGGCGTCGCCATCGTCTCGAAGCTGCCGTTCGACACGCACCACATCCGCACCTTCTGCGACAAGATCGATTCACGCCACATCTCGGTCTCGTTCGGCGAAAAGGCGCAGCTCGCAAAGCCGCTGGTGCTGCATAATTTCTACGTGCCCGCCGGCGGCGACATCCCCGATCCCGTGCTCAATCCGAAGTTCGATCACAAGCTGAAATTCCTCGACGAGATGAAAGCCTGCGAACCGCTGCATCCGCGCGGCGACGACCGACACATCCTGGTCGGCGATCTCAACGTCGCGCCGCACGAGAACGACGTCTGGTCGCACAAGCAGCTCCTGAAGATCGTGTCGCATACGCCGATCGAGACCGAGAAGCTGTTGGCCGCGCAGCAGCACGGCGAATGGTTCGACGTCGCGCGGATGCGGATTCCGATGTCGGAAAAGGTCTATACGTGGTGGAGCTACCGCGCCGCCGACTGGACCGTCGGCGATCGCGGTCGCAGGCTCGACCACATCTGGGTGTCGCGTGCGCTGAAGGACGGCATCAGCGATTTTCGCATCAGTCGCGACGCGCGCGGCTGGGAGCGGCCATCCGACCACGTCCCTGTTACGGTGACGCTGGAAGTCTGATCAGATGCTGAGCTTGGCGCCGGCCATCAGGATGTCGCTGGCAAGCTGGCTGGTGCGGGTGGCGAGTTCGTCGCGCAGCCGCCGCGCCGCCGCGGGATCGCTTTCGAGCACGCGCTGAAACAGGCTGCGGGCCACGCGGATCACCGAGGAATGTTCGATGGCGACCGCACTCGACGGCCGTCGCATCGAGACGATCAGCGCCAGCTCGCCGATCAGGGCGCCGGGTCCGGCAATGATTTCGGCGCCGCCATCCTCGATCCGGAACGCGCCGCGCTGGACCACGTAGCCGGCATCGGCCTCGTCGCCGGCGTTGAACAACTGGTCGCCGCGGGCAAAATCGCGCTGCTCGGAACCGATCGCCAGCATGCGCAAAGCGGCATTGCCCAACAGCCGCAATGTCGGGACCCGCTCGAGCAGAGCTACATCATCTTCGATCGACATACGGACCGGGCACCGGGATGCGCAACAATTTACGAATCGCAGGCGCCAAACGTATCACGGCACCAGCTTGTAGCCACCGGCTTCCGTCACCAGGATTTCCGGGTTGGCGGCATCTTTTTCGATCTTCTGGCGCAGCCGGTAAATATGGGTTTCCAGGGTGTGGGTGGTGACGCCGGAATTGTAGCCCCAGACTTCCTGCAGCAGCGTCTCGCGCGACACCGGCATCTGGCCGGCGCGGTAGAGGAAGCGGAGGATCGCGGTTTCCTTCTCGGTCAGCCGCACCTTCCTGGCATTAGCGCCGGTCAGCATCTTGGAGCCGGGGCGGAAGCTGTAGGGGCCGACGGAAAATACCGCGTCCTCGCTGGCTTCGTGCTGGCGGAGCTGGGCGCGGATCCGGGCCAGCAGCACCGCGAAACGGAACGGCTTGGCGACATAGTCATTGGCGCCGGATTCGAGGCCCAAAATGGTGTCGGAATCGGTATCGTGCCCGGTCAGCATGATGATCGGGGCCTTGAAGCCGCCCTTGCGCAAGCTGCGCACCACTTCGCGGCCGTCGGTGTCGGGCAGGCCGACATCCATCAACACCAGATCGGGGGAATTGGCCTTGGCGGCGCTGGCGCCCTTGGCGCCGGTATCGACCGCGGAGGCTTCGAACTCTTCGTGCAGCGATAATTGCTCGACCAGCGTATCGCGCAGATCGGTGTCGTCTTCCACGATCAGGATCTTGCGGGCATTGGCCATAGGTACGATCCTCTTGGGGCGGGCGGCGGACACAAGGGAAGCGTCGCAAGCCGGGTCTTAATCAATTGGGTCTTGGTCGATTGGGTCTTGGTCGGGCGATGAAACCTGCTGGCGCGCCAACCGGGTCATCGGTAGTGATTCGCCTTCAGGTAGGAGATTGTTACAGTTTCACAAGGCGAACCCCAGTCTATCCCAGATTCGGAAGGTATTTGGATGAATGTCCTGTAATGGGCGCCAGATAGGGCAATTGACATCAGGCAGACAACCCCAAGATCAGACATGGGTATCGGAAATTCCACCTTTTCAATCACTTATGAGACACCTGTGCGTGATCGACCGGCCTCGTTGATCCGGGTCCACCGCGCTGCGGGCGATCCCCGCCGGGGCTGGCTCTCGGCCGACGGCTGGACCATTCCGGTGGCACTTGGCCGCGGCGGCATCCTGGCCAACAAGCGCGAGGGCGACGGCGGCACCCCCCGGGGCACCTTCCGCCCCCTGCAGTTATGGTGGCGCGCCGACCGGCATCCCCGGCCGCAGACCTATCTGCCGGCGCGGCCGATCCGGCCCGAAGACGCCTGGTGCGAGGACCCGAACGACCGCCACTACAACCAGCCGATTCGCCTGGTTCAGGATCAGCCCGGCGACCGGCTGACCCGCGAGGACCACCTCTACGATTTCATCGTCGAGATCGATCAGAATTTCTGCCCGCGCATCGCCGGCCGCGGCAGCGCCGTGTTCCTGCATCTGGCGCGCACGAATTTTTCACCGACCGCGGGCTGCGTTTCGATGACCAAGTCCGCGATGCTGCGGTTGTTGCGGCGGATGGGGCCGCAGACCAGGATCATCATCGGCTGACCGGGAATCAATCATGCTCGACAGAAACCAGATTGCCGCGGCATCGAAGACGCTGCACGACCATTGGCGGGCCGGCACCAAATTCGCTGGCCTCGATGCCGATCAACGGCCGAGCGATCGCGCCGAGGGCTACGCCATTCAGGCAGCGATCGAAAAATACTCGTCAGACCATTTGTTCGGCTGGAAGATTGCAGCCACCAGCGAAGCCGGACAGAAACACATCAATGTCGACGGCCCGATCGCCGGACGAATCCTCGCCGAGACCGTGATTGCCGATGGCGGCACGGCTTCGATGGCAGGCAATGAAATGCGTGTCGCCGAGCCTGAATTCGCCTTTCGCATGCGGAAGGATCTGCCTTCGCGCTCGACGCCCTATACCGTTCAGCAGGTTCTCGACGCGGTCGATACGCTGCATCCCGCGATCGAAATTCCCGATTCGCGTTTTGCCGATTTCGTCAATGCCGGCGCCGCGCAGATCATCGCGGATAACGCCTGTGCGCATCTGTTCGTGCTGGGACCACCGACCACGGCGGACTGGCGCGCACTCGATCTCGTCGAAGAGAAGCCCGTCATCACGCTGCGCGGCCAGCAATTCAGCGGCCACGGCAAGAACGTGCTCGGCGACCCCCTGATAGCGCTGACCTGGCTCGCCAACGAACTGCGCCAGCTCGGCATGACCTTGAAGGCCGGCCGCGTGGTGACAACCGGTACCTGTCATCCGCCGTTGCCCATACAAGCGGGCGATCGGGTGGAATGTGATTTTGGCGCGCTCGGAAAAGTGTCGGTGGGGTTCAGGTAATCGACGACACACTCCGTGTCGTCCCTGCGGACGCAGAGACGACAGTTAGCGATGCCCGAAAATCGCGGAACCCACGCGCACATGCGTGGCGCCGAACTGGATCGCGATGGCGAAGTCCGCGCTCATGCCCATCGAGAGATTCTTCAACCCGTTGCGCGCGGCGATCTTGGCGGTCAGCGCGAAATGCGGCGCCGGCGCTTCGTTGACCGGCGGGATGCACATCAGTCCGGAAATCACCAGGCCATACTTCTCGCGGCAGGCCGCGATGAATTCGTCGGCTTCACCGGGCGCGACGCCGGCCTTCTGCGGTTCTTCGCCGCTGTTGAGCTGGACGAACAGTTCCGGGCGCTTGTTCTGGGAATTGATTTCCTTGGCTAACGCTTCGCAAATGCTGGGACGGTCGACCGAATGGATGGCGTCGAACAGCGCCACCGCCTCCCTGGCCTTGTTGGATTGCAGCGGTCCGATCAGATGCAGGGCGATGCCGGGGTGAGCCGCCGTCAACGCCGGCCACTTTCCCTTGGCCTCCTGCACGCGATTTTCGCCGAATACGCGCTGTCCGGCGTCGATGACCGGCGAAATCGCCGCCGCATCGAACGTCTTCGACACGGCAATCAGCGTCACCGATGCACGCTCGCGGCGCCCTTCCTTGCAGGCGCGCGCGATCTCCCGCTCCACCGTGGCGAGCCCGTTTGGTAAAGAAGTGGTTAGCGGTGCCGTCATTTCTCGCGTCATTTCGCCCATGGATCGTAAATTTACGGAATTTCCTCGAATTTTACCAAGTTCGGGAAAGGGTTTTTGAACCCTTCGCTCTACCCTGCGATGTGGGGGTAGGGGACGAGGATGTCTGGCGTCAGTTTCAACCGCAACAGGGTCAAACTCAAGAAGCTTCTGGGCATTCGCGCGCGGCTGGCACTGCTCGCGGTGATCCTGGTGGCGCCCTTGATGCTGGATCGCGTCCGCTCGCTCGAAGACACCCGTGCCCGCCAGATCGCACAGGCTTCCGAAGAAATATCCAACCTCGCTAGGCACAGCGCCGACGCCCAGCGCGAAGTGGTGTCGTCGGTCGAGACCATCCTGAAATCCGCCGCTTATGTCCGCGCTTCCGCCGGCGGCATTGCCCGCAGTTGCGACATGATGCGGGCCAGCCTTCCCGCCAACCTGCCCTGGATCGGCACCATCCTGATCGTCGGCGGCAATGGGCGGGTACAATGCTCGACCACCAATGCCTTTGTCGGCCTCGATCTCAGCGACCGCGCCTACCTGAAGAAGACGAGGGAAACCCGCGACTTCGTGCTGAGCGATTTCCTGTTCGCCAAGCCAACCAATTCTCCGGTCGTGATGGCCGCCTATCCGGTCTCCGCCATCAACCCCGAGGCCGACTCTGTCATCCTCGCAGCAGTCAGCCTTGACTGGATGTCGAAGATCCTCGCCAATCTCAGCGAGCGCCCCGGCGTCATGGCGGCGCTGATCGACAGCACCGGCACCATCATGGCGGCGCCGGCCGACCAGGCCAGCATGATCGGCCGTTCGCTCGACACCGTGCCCCTGTTGGCGGCGATTGCTGAAAAGTCGCTGACATCAGACCAACCGTCGGGCTCGCTCGGTTTCTTCGGAACCGACGGCTCGAAACGCAGTCTCAGCTTCATTCGCATTCCCGGCACCGACTCGCGCCTGATCGTCAGCATCGACGAGGCCAAGGTCACGGCGGTGATCAATCGCGAGATCCGCACCGCTTATCTGCAGCTCTGCTTCGTCTGCCTGTTCGTGCTGCTCGGCGCGCTGATCGCCGCCGAAAAGCTCATCATCAATCCGATCGAAGTCATGACCGGCATGGCCAGGCGCTTCGGCGAGGGCGACTGGTCGGCGCGCGTCACCCGCAGCCGCCTGCCGTCCGAATTCATGCCGCTGGCCCGCGCCTTCAACGCGATGGCAGCACAACTCAGCCAGCGCGAACGCGAACTGGTCGCCACCAACGACCGCCTCACCGTGATGGCCTCGATCGACATGCTGTCGGGCCTCGCCAACCGGCGCGGCTTCCAGAGCCGGCTCGATTTCGAATGGATGAAGGCGCAGCAATATAACTGCGAGCTGTCGCTGTTGATGATCGATGTCGATCACTTCAAGCTCTATAACGACACCTATGGCCATCCCGAAGGTGACGCCTGCCTGACCCGGCTCGGCGAAACGCTCGCCGGCATTGCCGCCGACACCATGGGATTTGCCGGACGCTACGGCGGCGAGGAATTCTGCCTGCTGCTGCCCAACACCGGTCCGGTGAAGGCGCTCGAGGTCGGCGAGACGGTGCGCGCCACGATCCAGCAACTTGCCATGCCCCACGTGACGTCCAGCCACCAGATCGTCACCGTCAGCGTCGGCGTCGCCGTCACGCTGCCGAACGAAGGTCAGCGCCCCGGCGACCTGATCGAAGCAGCCGATGCCGCCCTCTACGCCGCCAAACACCAGGGCCGCAACACCGTGGTCGAGCACGGCTTCGCCAAGCTGGTGGATGAAGCCGGGATGGCGATGGCGGGGTAAACACCCGTCGCCGGCGCCGCCGCAAACACACGTTCCCGCCCTCCCCAACCCGTTGACCCCCGAGCCGCTTTTGTGGCCTAGTCCGCCGTCCCCAGATGGGACCCCGAATCCACAAAAAGCCCTGCGATTTCATGACCTCCGAACGCTACAACGCCCGTGATTCCGAGCCGCGCTGGCAACGCCAGTGGGACCAGAAGGCGATCTTCGCCTCCAAAAACGACGACCCGCGGCCGAAATACTACGTGCTCGAGATGTTCCCCTAC
>Ga0209023_10002936_pt1 | contig 20702 bp, 23 predicted proteins | sample LakOneMetagenome_FD_187468 | JGI IMG/M metagenome (GOLD analysis project Ga0209023, IMG submission 187468) | Freshwater and sediment microbial communities from Lake Erie, Canada (SPAdes) (version 2) | ecosystem: Environmental > Aquatic > Freshwater > Lentic | place: Lake Erie, Canada...
ATGCTTTGTATAGATTGCTGACCGCTTTGTAACTCTTCAATCGCACTTAATGTCAATTTAGTTATCTCATCATTCATTAGCATCCCCTTGTATTTTTCTCTTTCTTAACTTTGCTCAAGTACAAACCGACCTGGCTTGCTGAGACTTCATAACCGCATCGATGAAGTAAGTCCGCCAAAAACTCGTAGTTGTTCTTCCTCAGAATACGAAGCAACGGAAAAAGCTCACAAACCCAAAGCTCGTGATTCTTTCTAAAGACATCCATTAGTGTGTCTTTTTGTTCATACGAAACAAGATTAAGCTCCTGTTCTCGTATTACCTCTCTTGTGAATTCCGATATATCTAACATGTCGTCTCCATCCTTTTAACTGATGTTAGCAAAATAATACTTATTGTCAACGTCGGCAAAAAGCGAATGTTTTTCACATCAAAGCATATCGTTATCACTCGCTATATTTCGCAAAACATCGTTACCTCTCTTTTATTCTCGATGTCTCTCTTTTTATTTCGTGGATATAATTTTTTCCTCGCTTTGCGCAAATGATCAATCCTAAGCACCCATCACATTGAAATGTATTGGTTGCGAAAATTTCATTTTCCCGTTGAGCCTATTGGCTCATGAAGGATTTCCTCATATTTATAAGGTATGACCCGTTGACAATAGGAATTAAACAGCTATATTGATTAATATAAATATAACAAAAGGATTAAATCATGGACATAACTAAGAAACTAGACTCATGGAATGAAGTACTTATGAAAGCAAATATGAAGGTCAAACGAATACCCGATCAAGGAAGCGGAGAGTACTACTACGAAGTTGCCAAGTACGATCTAGACAATTCCCACATATCCAAGTTGATCTCAAAAATACACAAGCGCACAGGTGTTGACATGCGCTTCTCATTCATAAACTTGAGCGAGGTCCTTCTAACTACGAAACATTTTGGAAACGTAGAAGACTTCCTAAAAGAGTTCAAGTTTGACGTTGTTGAAGGAAGCTTCGTTCACGAGAAGACCACCGTTGCCGAATTCAAGGCGGCCCCTGCTCCAGATTCCGAATATGCAGTAGAACTTGATCCATTTCAGAAGGACTTAATTGGCGAGTTCTCTAAGCCAGAATACAGGCACAAGGTCAAAATCATGAAGTCAAAATCATTAGGTAGAGGTAGATAACTATGAGTCAGTCACCATTTGATAAAGAAATCATGGACCAATTGGGTCAACTAATCGGCAAAGGCTTCCTAGTGATTCCAATAGATGCAGAGTTGAAATCTGAGTACTACAGCACCTGCACCCGAAACAACCGCAACCCCCACGAGCAGTTGCGTAACGACATGGAAAAGCGCATCCGAGTTTTAAAGAAGCGCGAGCAGGAAGCTAAAGAAGAGGAAGAGAAGAAAAAGGCAGAGAAACAAGCACAGCCGAAGAGTTTCTTAGAGAAGACCGCAACTATTCTTCGCAACACTGAAGTGATTAGAAAAAAGGACTGAATATGAAGACACACATACGAGTAGATTCAGTCAAAGTGTTTGAAGACGGCGTTGCCCGTCTAGAGCGCGTAATGAAGAAAACCAAGAGCAAAACCAAGACTGAGGCATACAACAAGGCACTTGATTTCATAGACACTCATTATGAACAACAGCTTGCGATACTTGCAGCAATGAGCCGCATCGAGAAAGCAGTGCACGAAGGCAACAGAAAAACGAATGAGAGCTTAGAAGACATCTATTTCAAGCTAAGCACAGTAATAAAACCAAACCCACAAAAATAAGAAGAGGTACTATGCCCGGACGTGTAATCGATTTTAAGAAGATGAACAACTTGGACTATCACAAGAAGCAGTTGAAGTACAACATGACTGCCATGCTTGCGGAGATCAAGAAAGCCTATCCAGATGAGTTAAATCCTGACCTCAACGATCCGAGGTTTAAAGCCATCGTTCAAGGTATGCCGTTCAATCCTATGATTGCTGGCGGCATTGCCACCGCGTTAGGGTTAGACGACCAAGTGATGACTTTAGACCTTTGGGAAGACTTCTGTAATGGCTACGCACCGGCTGACAAACTACCAGAGGACTCACCTCTTCACGAGATAGCGATTGATACCCCACGCGGCAAAATGGTCCAGTTCACCAAGGGAGCCAGCCCAATCAACAGTTTGGGCGACTATGTGTTAGAGCCAAAAAAGACTGACAAGCAAAAACGTCTTGGTACAGAGTTTGTTTTTGGCTTATCAGGCAATGTGTCTGCTGCTATCGCAAGACTTGCTACCGAAGATCCGAGCATTGAGCTTAAGGTAAAGAATATGTTTGACGATGTGCTGAACAACCATGTCCTTCCTGCAATGCTAGAAGATGCGATTATTAGAACTGGCAAGGACGGTGTTGAGCTTAACTATGTGAAAGAGCTTCTTATGGTTTCATTTATGCATAGTGAAAATCGTTCTGAAAGTTGGTTCTACCACGTACACGCCGACTTGATGAATGTTGCGCTTGGCTACGACGACAAGCTTTACTCGTTGAACACTGACCAGATCATACAGAACAAAGATCATTACAACGCCATTTTCCAGACTGTCATGAAAGATAGGATGGAAAAGGAGTTAGGCTTTGTTTTCAAACCTGTATATCTTGAGGAAGACTTGAACAACGAGTTCTTAGCCGACCACGAAAAAAACATTTGTTCATACGACTTGATAGATGACTTCGTGCCTGGCAACGTTCAGAACTTCGCAAACAGACGCCAAAAAGAGATCGAAGACGCGGTTAAGGCAAAGGGCAAGCCAATGAGCTTCCTAGAGATGGAGCACGCACGCCTTGAGACTCGTGACGAGAAGACTGACCTATCACCTTCCGAGCTAAGAGCACAATGGAAGACTCAATTTGATGAGCTAGGCTACACCGCAGAGCATGTGAAGAAGGCCATGCGCTTTAATCAGGTAATGCCCAACAGTGCGAAGTTGCCCGACGAGCAGCTACTTAAAAACTACCAACGCAAGGTGAACAGTCAAGCCGTGCGCAAAGGCCAGTCTACGGCTTTCAACTATCAAGTCCCTACAGGCTTGTACAAGCAGACCAACTTTCAGAATCCAAAGCGTGCTTCAGTAGCTATGATCGAAAGCACATATGCAGACGACAACGAGGCAGACGAGCGATTGATTCAGGGCTTCTACCGAACTCATAAGGAGGTCAGCTTTAGTGAAAGTCAATTTAAGAGCCATATGGTTAAACAGCTACTTGAGACACACGACAGCGAAGCAGCTTGGAGGAAAGCTGAGCAAATGTTTAATGATCATTGTCTTCACATGATGGACAAGACTAAGTTGGACTACTTCAAAGAGTTCATGGAAAACAAGGCCATGACTGATTTTGAAAGACAACAAAAAATGATCCAGTGGGCGAAGAACATGCAGTTCACTACCAAGGGCATCAGAGACATGGAAATGCGTATCTTTGATACGTTGAATGCTCGTGCGAGCGATACCAGTCTCGCCTACAGCTTGGAGGAAGTCTCCGAGTTCGTAGTTGCATGGGAGGAAAAGAAGACTGAACAGTTCGGCAAGCCAGTGAAGATGGCCAAAGGCCAGCGTGACGCTGTGATAGCAGCCCTAACTTCGCCTGGTGCAGTGTGCAACGTGGCTGGCCGCGCCGGCAGTGGTAAGAGCTTCCTTGTGGAGTGCATCAAAGACTTCTACGAGACCAAAGTCATAGACATGCTTGGAACTTCCACATCCTCAGCAGCTACAAACGAGTTGGCAAAATCGGTGAACATGGCAGGCGGCAAGTATCACAACACCGCTAAGCTTCTACAGCTATTGAAGACTGACAAGCTGAAGCTGACCAGCAAGACAGTCATCACCGTGGACGAAGCGGGCATGATGGACTTGGAAGCCATGCACGACCTTGTAATGTATGCGAACAAGGCAGGCGCCAAGCTTCTACTAGTCGGAGAAAAGGAGCAGTTACAGAATGTGGGCTTGGGGTCCGTGTTTAGAACACTCAACGATGAGTTTGGCTTCACACCCGTGACTGAAATCAATCGTCAGCAAGACCACTGGCAGCGTGAGATGGTCAACGACTTTGCCTCAGGGAAGTCAGCAAAGGCCGTTAGAAGCCTTTACGACCACGGACGAGTAACCATCACCAAGACCGAAGACGAGCGCGTTGTAGAGGCTGTACGTGCCTACATGACTGCTACCCATAAGGAAGAGAAGACCGTCAAGGTTATCGGCCCTGGTGGAGTCACCAACAAGACCGAGAAGGTAGACGTCGCGACCCCGTTTGAACAGAAGGTCATGATTGCGGCCACCAACTTTGAAGTTGAGTGTCTGAACAACGAGATCCGCGCGACCTTGAAGAAGGAAGGCAAGTTGCCCGAAGAGGATCAGGCCAAAATCGTGTGTGCCGATAAGGTAGAGCGTGGCTTTTCTGAAGGCGACCGTGTGATTTTCACCAAGTCCAGCAAGAGCAGCGATGCCGATCCGCTTGAGGTTGCGAACTCGCAGACTGGCACAGTCATTGGCTTCAAGATGGACAAGCTGACTAAGAAGCCGATAGCTCTTCAAATTCGCTTAGACACTGGCAAGGAAGTCTTCATGGACTGTAAGAAGAAGAAGCCTGCAATCCGTTCGGCCTACTGCATCACAACCCACAAATCACAGGGCCAGACGAAACAGAGTGCTTTTTATTATGTTTCCGCTAACTGCAACAGCCTTCATCAGGCATACGTGGCTTGCAGCCGACACAAGCAGAACGTGACCATGTTCTTGAGTGAGGAAATGGCGGATAAGCTGGCTGAGAAGGTACAGGACAAGGAGCCAACCGCCCGTATGGTGGAGGTAGCACGCTTGGTAGCGAAAAGCCGTGGCATCGAGCTACCGCCCGAGGTAGTGACTTCGTTCAGTGAAGCCAGAGCATTCCTTAATGACAACTACGAGAAGATGGCCGAGGTAGGGATAGTGCCTCATGCGACGGACAACTTCACCTCGATCATAGAGGCGATGAGCAAGACTCAGTACAAGAAGAGCACCCTAGACTACCAGCTACTAGACGGTGACATGATCAACGCCTACAAGGAAGCGAAGCAGTTGCGAAAGGACATGTTGGCTGGTAAGGCTCAGCCAGTGATGAAGACCAAGGATGCGAAGAAGGAAGCCGAGTACGTCCCTGAGCACGCACGCCAGAGCAAGCCGATCACCTTGAACCAGCTACCTACCATCAAGCCAGTCACCGTAGAGCCGGTGGCGCCGGCCCTAGTTGCGAAGAAGGCCAAGCCCAAGAAGCAGGATCTAGGCTTGACCAGATAGCGAAAGCGTGACCACTCTCCTTCAGCAACTCGTTGCAATTGACGGCTTAGTTCCGCTATCCTGAAGCCGTAGCATTCAGTCAACATAAGGGAGATCTGATGAGCAGGGCAATTTTGTACGATCTGGAACGGAAGCGGAAAGCGGCATATCGGGCGGAACGAAAGGTAAAATCGCAGTCTCTTGAAATTCAAATTCAGAACTACAACGATAACAATAAATACTGTCAGTACAAGTTTCCCAAAGCAGACAAACTCATCAACGAAACATTCATCTCAAGTGAGGTAATTACTAGAACCACGAAACCTACCGAGGACGATGCATTTGAAGAGATAGAAGATAAGATTGATCTCTGCAAGAGCTACATTGAAACCTTGATGGATGTTGACCTATCGGAGACTAGGGTTCTTCGTGTCAATGGTTTGAACAACTTGGCCGAAGGAAGAGCACTCTCGTGCGCGGAAAACGAACATGCTGTTTTACTACCACCTAAAGGAAATGGGTTTGTATCTGTCGATCTCCTTATTCATGAGCTAGGGCATACAGCCGAGTTCATGCTGAGAAGACCGATACCAGACAACGATTATTTTACGAACTTCGGAATCTTGAGCGAAGCAATAGCTCACTTCGTTCAATTCAGGTACTTAAGAGAACACGGCAACGAGGATCAAAAGCTTTCGGCAATCCAATCGGTTGTTCCTGGATATGTAGCAATGAGAGTAGTTGAGGCAGCACTTGCAGATCCGCGCGGAGGCAATATTATTATTCCCGAATATGTGTTTCACCGTCCTGAAGTTTCGGAGGTACGGCGTGCGATGGGCGACGGAAACTTTGAGTATTTCCTTCAGTTCTATCGAAATCTACCCATTCGGAAAGTCTACGACCATAAAGTTGTGGAGCGCATGGGCGCTATTATTGCACTCCATTTGTTAGACGAACCCGAGACTGTACGCAAGTTCTGCACGATTAAAGCTCTTGACAGCTTGGAAGAAACACTAGAATCGAACAACATAGATACACAACGTGTCTTGGACTTTACCAAAGCTGATGATCTCATCAAACGCTTCCTGAACTAACCTTATCTCCCCTACTTCTCATAAAGCCCCGAAAGGGGCTTTTTTCTTTTTCCAAGCAATGATTTTATCGAAGCAGTCTATTGCTTTTGCTTTTGATTTTGATATAACAAATATATCAACATAAGGAAAGCAACATGATAACAAGCACACCACTCTTCAAATCAATTGAAGAAAAATTGAAGCCAAAAGCTGAAGAAAAACTAGCATGCGATGGTTGCCCTAACGGTATGGGGTTTGCACTTAAAGGAGAAGTTAGATTCTACTGCAAGATCATGCATACCATCACCTGGACAAGCACTGAAAGAACAGCTATCGAAGTTTGCACTGACAACCCTAACCTTCTACCGCTATCTCAACCGACAAGCAACACGGCGCACAAAGAAGTTGGTCTTTCAGGCTATCCAGATTTTGAGCCAGACACTACACCATTCATTCATCCGAAGTAAAAAGTTGGTGGAGACTGATATCCAATTGACGTCTCATCTATTTACTACGCAAGAAATTTTGGTATAACTAGATCATAACAATAACAAATAGAGGAACAAAACATGAACACAACATTAAACTTAAACACATTCGAAGAAATACATGCAGCATACGAAGACACCATCTTGTCTGACGACGACACCAAGGTAGATCCAGTTTTGATGGTTGGATACGAAGACAGACTTGAAGAAAACAGTAAAGCATTGAAAGAACTAGTAGAAGCAGAAAAGAAAAAAGACGAGCGAGCAAACTTCAAACTTGACCTAAAAACTCATGCAATATTCTTTGGCTCATGCGCTGGGACAGTATCCTTCGGATACAAATTAATGGCGATGTACGACTGGTTAGCAGCAATGATTTGAACAACAACTACAGAAAACTAGAGGAGAGCAACATGAATCAACAACCAATTGAAAACAACGAAGGCATTAGCTCAAAAGCATTTTTCCTTTTGATAGGGAGTGTAGTAGCAGGAGCATTAGCGTTCAGTGGAATCTTACATGCGAAGAACTTAGAAGAACACTTCATTTACAAAGAGAACAATAGAATTGAAACCCTAAAAAATCAAATCTTTCAAACTGAATGCAGAGATCCACGCGATAAGCAAGAGCGTTTAGTAAAAGAATTGGAAGCAAGTGAGGGCATGTCATCACTTCGTATGACTGAAGCATATACCAACGGATGGAAGGAACACCGAGAGTACGCAAGTGGCGGAAAGATCGTTACAGGTGAAGCATATGTTCAGAAGGCATGTGACGAAGCTATCAAACACGTCAGCACAATTAAACAAGCGGATTCAACAGAGTATGTACTAACACACTTCTTCGGAGGCAAATGAATAGATGAAAGAAGAAAAACCGATAATAATTTTACCTGGAGAGAAGAGAGTACTAGACGGATACACACCAGTAATTCACGCAGGCACAGCTATTTTTTTAGCTGTTCTTGGCTTTGTAACGATGGCAAGCATAGTCCTCGGCCTAACATGGTTCAACTTCCCCTTCCTACCCCTACCTGAGTCTGAATACGCCAAGCTCTACCACGTCCTCCAGTACTTCAATCACTGGTTCCTTGGACGACTAATCAAGCTGCCCTCTTACTACAGCTACGGCTCCTGGATGAATCACGTCATCGAGCTTGGCCAGATTCACCTTATCGCAATCAGACACCTACTAGCGACGGTAGTAGGAAGCTACGCGGGCTACAAGGCTTTCATATATTCCTGGAAGCCAATAGATAACCAACGCCAGATCAGAGGAAAGATTCTGTTGAAGGGCCAAGAGGCTTTTGATGATCTGAAGTGGAGATGGGACGAACAGATCAAAGCTACGATCAGCGATAAATTTCCGAAAGGCCGCAGAGGCTTAATCATCGCTTCAGATAAAGGCTTTCAACCTAATAAGAAAGAGACGTTCGATCAAAAAGCTAAAATCATTAGAATGCCCGACGATCAGCGTAGAACGCACTTCATCTACCTTGGGGGATCACGACGCGGAAAGGGTGTCAATCTAAAGCAAATCATTATGCAAGTGTATTACCGCATTCTAAACGGCGCCAAAGATAAGCTAATGATTTTTGACACACCAAAAGGCGAATACGCATGGCTATTCAAGCCAAAATACACCGTTCAGTTTGCACCAGACGAAAAGCACAGTGTGGAATACTGGTTCGCAAAAGACCTCGAATACGACGCAGACATCAAAGCTTTTTGGGCGGGGCGAATCCCCACCAATGAGAAAGAACCCTACTGGTCAGACTCAGCAAGAATCATAGGGGTTGCCATCATGGTCTTCTTACGCAACACCTGTGGCGACGACTGGAATTTCTCACACTTTGCTTACTGGCGCGATCAACCACGAGAGAAGCTTATTGAGATCGCACAAGAGCACTTTCCAGACGCATTGAAGACACTACAAGGTCCTGAAAATACTGTTGGCACCCACCTTTCAACATTGTCTGTCAACTCCGCTGATGCAATTGAGCTTGCAAAGATATGGAATGGCTTCCACCACAAAAGCGAAATCCACCAGATGAGTGTTAGCTTGTTGAAGCGTGCATTCTGGCTCACCTGGTTTATCAACACAGCCTATCCATTAACAAGAGTTGTTGGCGAAGACGACGAAGCGAAAGTAGCAGACGCTCCTGAGAACTACTTTACTCATTACACCATGCTTGGCCTTCTCAAGCACTTGAATGGCAAAGGCAAATGGAATTGGGCAGATCTGAAGGCATTGGTATCCCAGCCAATACCCGAGCAAGTAGCGATAGCGAAGCAGTACATAGCCGCAGACAACTATAAACATTTTAATGAGCCCGAAGCCGCAATCCACGCCCGACTAATCAAGCCGATAATCACGAAGGCAGAGCTATGGGATCGATACGAAGGCAAAGAGCGTTTTTCGTTAAAAGACTGGATTTTAGATGAGAATCCCAAGAAGAAAATTCTGTTAGTCAAACCTTCCGGCCGTTTCAAAGATCAGACTGTGCCTTTGATACGCGGAATGCTCTTCTATATGGCAGGTCTTATTAACGACAAGTACTTTCCCGAGGATAAGACGCAAGAGTGCCCTCAGATCAGAAGGTTCCACATCGTATGTGATGAATTTCAGTCACTTGGCAATCTCAAGGAATTCATTGGCCCTGGCATGGAAATGTTTGCATCTAAAGGTGTAACAATCTACTTGGCCTGTCAAGATTTGAGCCAACTCCAAGAAATATATGGAGAGCAGATGTTAGCCTTTTTCTTAGCAAACACAGGTAATGTTTTCATAATGGGTGTCAATGTCGGAGACTCCGCTGAAAAAATCTCAAACCAGCTTGGCAAGAAAACTATTTTGAAGCGGCACGAGTCAACCACTTATCAAGACAACGGTAAGTCTACTTCAGTGAACTTCCAAGAGCATGAAGGTGTCGTAATCACTCCTGACGAAGTCAATGAGCTAGGAACAAAGATCGAGAAGTATAGAAAATACGTCCGCTATCTATACATCCCTGGCAACATGAGCAATGCCTACATTCTTGAAACTGAAATATCAAGCTACCCTACCTTCTACAAGCCCGAGAAGGCAGACTGGATGACTGGCGGCGTCCTAGAAAGACCATTGTTCGTCCCTGATGAAGAGATAGTAGAAATGCTTAATGCAAAGCCTGCTCAGAAGGAGGTAGTCAATCCTGGACCAGCGCTACAGTTTGAAGTGCAGCGAGCAGCTACCACAAGCAGTCCAGATGAACACTATTGGGAAGACGACAACGAATTTGAAGAAGAGGAAGAAATCGATCAACAGGCCATCTATGGTCAGAAGTTACTAGATGAAGCCACAGCCAAGGAAGAAAGGAAAGAGATCTATATCCTTCCAACCGAAGAGGACTCAATTGAAGGCTCAGTTGTTGAAGATCTAGCGATTGAAGCTGTGTTAGACAGTCACCTATTATCAACTCTTAAGTCCGCCAGTGAGGTGGCGAAAAATGCTTCTACAGCAAAGACCACAGACAAGAACGCCTTCTTACAGGCCATGTTCAAGAAAAAGCAAGAGCGATGGGATACAGTGGATCGAGAGACACAAAGATAGGACAGCCCCGACAGGGGCTTTTATCTTGGTAGCTTTCAGGCAACACAGGTGTTATGCTCTTTGCACGAAAATTCTTCCGAGCTACGTCCATGAAAGCTAAGCACTACCTTGCAGCCCTCGCCTTTGCTACCTCGTTCGCACATGGGGCAGATATAGCCAGTGTGATCGCACGAGGTCACAAGATCTCTGTGGGCGATACAGCCGACAGCGTGTTTGCCAGCCTGAAGAAAGAGGACATGGTGAGCCAAGACATCGAGAAGACGGCCAACGGCCTGAAGCTCACCAAACGCTATAAGGTGGACGGCAAGAGCTTCGTCCTAGTCTTCGCCCGTACTGGCGCCGAAGGTCCCTACACCGTCACGAGCGTCGTAGGGGGCAACACTTCCGCACCTGGTGGCACTACCGCAGCCAAGGCCACTTCCCTTACCAGTACGAAGGCATTTGAAGCGACAGACTTCTACCGCAAACACAGGCCGACGAAAGACGGCTGGAAGGTCGCCAATGGCGAGTACTACACGACATACAGCATTCCAGACACCGAGAACCCCGGCCAGTCTGTAGGCTTTTCAATCACTGAAGGCAAAGCCGGCCCTACGGCCACCGTTGTAAGCTGGCATGGGACATCCAACCTCAAACCCGCACGTCTCACCAAGACCAAGGAAGCCTTCTTGACCGACTTCCTGCGCGCAACGAGCCCGACCACTAAGGCCGAGGACGTGATCAAGTACGTCAAGAAGGTCGGAAGCAAGAACTACGAAGACGGATCGAACGCAATGCCACGAACCACCATCGCAGGACTTCACATGTTCAGCGGGAGTGTTGGAGAGAGCCTAATGGTCGGCCTGGAACAGTAGACAATTTGCCTTGGACAAGCCGTTTTCAGTATCAAAAACAAATAATTACGAGATGAAACTGTTCAAAAAAAGCATAGCTATCACTGTCGCAATGGCCGCGCTGATGTCGCATGTGCACGCAGAAACGTTACCCTCCACCGCGAGCTTCACCAAACTTGCTGAAGACTTACGAAAATCAAAGATGGGCGAAAAGTCTGAGTATGAGACTGAGGCCGAGTACAAAGTAAGACAAGGCAAATTTCGTTTCCGTGACGGCAGCACGCTCGATGGAGAAATTATGTTTGCCCAAGCGGCAAAGAACGCAGGTTGCGAAGATAAGTATGATGCCGAAACGCAAAAACTTACTTTGAGTTGTACGATATATCGCAATTGGGGCTACACAAATTTAGATATCGCGAAGAAGTTTCGCACTGTAGGCTCATATACTGGATCTAATGCGTACAATCACAAAGTACAGGTTGACAAGGTAAACTCAACCCATCAATGGGTTAATGTTTACTATGATCCAAACAGTAAGATCACGGACAGAAACAATGAGTTTGAAATCAAAGTAACTGTTCAAGCCACACCTAATGAAGCCAAAAAGATACGAGAAGGATGGACGCTAGGTTACTTCGTCAAACCATTGGCTCCGTTCCTAAAACAAGAAAGAATGCATATCGCCCCAACCATTGATAGCCCAACCGACCAGTGGGATGATACTACTAATCTGATAACGCTCTTTACTAAACTTGTAGTATATGATGCCAAGACTTCATCCATCTTCGGGAAGTTCAGCTTTAACGGCGGCAGTCTCGTACCGATAGAATAATAGTAGATGAGCAAAGCCCCGTCCGGGGCTTTTTCATTAGTGGAAGAACTTGCTTAGGATCGTGAAGACCGCCATCCCCACCATTGCGGCGCCTGCATTGTAGAGCGCATTGCGCATGCTGTATTTGTCGTGGACCTTCTTGAAAGCTTTGTCAGCCACACTCTCAACCTTGCTTGAAATGTCCTTGTAGACGGTATTTCTAGCTTTAGTCTTTTCGGCCTCAATCTCTGCATCGTGACTCAGTCTGCGGTTTGCAATGTCCTGTTCAAACCTCTGCTTCAAAGCATCAATGTCGGCCTGAGCCTTGGTTGCGAATGCAGCAAGCGAAAGTTCGTGCTTTTTAAGCTGAGCATCAATATCAATCACCTGGCGTTCCCCAGCCGCAGAGATTTCATTTATCGCTACGCTTGTCGCTCTCTTGACTGCATTGGCATAGTTCTTCTGTTCCTCACGAAGTAGCATGACGTTGCGAAGAGCCTCAACACTCACTGAGTCATTAAGCTCTCTAAGCTCGCCACTCATTACGCTGACACCTTCATAATACTCACTGAGCGCAAACGGTAATCCGTAGCTCAACATGAACATGACTTCTAGGCTTGGATTGCCGAGAATGCGATCCTCAAGCAAATCACGAATGCTATTTCTTTCTTCAACCGGCAACTGAGCGATGAAGTCAATGAAGTTGCTCATTCCACCCATGTTTTTAAAGCGAGCAGAAGCTTTACCTTTGAACCATCTTTTAAAATCTGTTGCCTCTTCTTTTTCTTCCTTGATTGCCTCCAGCTTGTCGCCATCAACCTCATCGGCAGGAAACTCAAAGTCTGTCATTAACCTCTCAATCTCATATTCATCGTCCATATCGTTATCCTTATTGTTATATCAAAAGTATATCAATATTTAGTGAAATAGCAATACCGAAAGAATGATTGAAGAAAGAAAAATGCCCCATGAATGGGGCATGATTTGGTGGTTTAGATTAGGACTGCATGCCCCACTTTTTCACTGTTCTGTTTTCCATTGGTTTGAACACAAAGTTCTCTACGATAAGGCCAATGATAATCACGGATACTAGGCCAGCAAACACCACGGGAATATCAAGGTTCTGCTTCGCCTCATTGATCATCCAACCTATACCGCCCTTTCCGCTTGATACCCCAGCTACAAGTTCGGCAGCAATCAATGTTCTCCAACCAAACGCCCAACCTATCTTTGCGCCAGTAAGGATTGCTGGAAAAGCTGAAGGGAACAATACCTTCTGAGCATATCTGAAGCCCTTAAGCTCATAGTTACGGCCTACCATTCTCAATGTATTTGGCACTGACTTAAAGCCGCTATGCATCGCTTGAGCGATTGGACACCATACGGAAATGATCAACACAAATAGTAATGAGCCGTTGCCTAAGCCGAACCAGATGAACGCAAGTGGCAATAGTGCGACTGCTGGAAGTGGCGCCACGACAGAGGTAAGCAATTCCATTACATACTGACCAAAGCGATTGAAGGTTGCTAATACTGTGATAACTGTAGCTAACGCTAAGCCTGCAAAATATCCAATACCTAGAATTTTCAATGTATAGCCTGCCTTGACGAACAACTCACCTGACTCAAGCAAGTTCCACAATGCTTTCACGGTCGATGAAAAGGTAGGGAATGTAAGTGCATTGTCCAAGTAAGCTGCATATCCTTCCCATCCTGCTAGAAGCGCTATTAACAACAATGTCTTACAAAACCAAGCCATGTTGAAAAGCTTTTCAACGCCTGAAAGTGGCTTTGCTACACAGCCAATCTCTGAGACTGGCTTTGGGTTTCCTTTAATATCCGATCTAACTAAGTTCTCTTGTTTCATACTGTCTCCTTTTGTTCTTGTTGTTGAGTTTTCTTTTTTAATGCTGAATTAGATTGGCGATTCTCGCTACAAGCTCTTTGCTCTCGCCCGACTCTACACCTTGGATTTCTTCTACAAGTTGCCCTGGATTGGCTGAAAGCACAGCTATCCTTGTGCCAAGCTTCACGGCTTCAGGTATGTCATGAGTGATGAACAACAGAGTCGTCCCTGTGTCGTCAAGCAAGCCGCGTAGCTCGTCCTGCAAGTGTGACCTAGTTAAGGCGTCCAAGGGTGCGAAGGGTTCATCCATCAGTAGGACTTTTGCCTTGACTGCTAGACCTCTTGCTATCGCCACTCTCGTGTACATGCCACCGGATAGCTCATGAGGGTACTGGCTTGCAGACTTGGAGAGTTTCACCTTGTCAATGAAGTGTAGAGCGATTTGACGAGCTTCTTTCTTATCCATGTGAAGGCCGTCAACCAATGGGACCATGACATTCTCAACTACTGTTTTCCAAGGAAATAGCTGGTCAAAGCCTTGGAACACATTCATAACATCCAAGGAAGGTTCACGGATCTCGTTACCGTCCAACTTAACCGAGCCGTTGGTTGGCCTGATATTGCCACCGATTGTCTTCAACAATGAAGACTTCCCACATCCAGAAGGTCCGACGATTACAAATCTGTCGCCCTCATGGACATCAATTGATAAGTCATATAAAGCTGTCACAAGTTTAGTGTCTGTTTTGTACTGCACTGTTAGATTCTGAATCTCTAAAATTTTTCCTTTACCCATAAAGTCTCCTATAAAAAAGCAACCATCCAACGAATGGTTGCCCGACGTTGTTTGATTAGTTACCTGGTTTGTTGTGTAAGTTAGGGAAGCATAGATCTTTCCAAGATTTTGCAGGCTCTTTGATTGTCCCAACCTTTGCCATGAACTCGTTGTACTTCATTATGCCGCGTGTAGTGCTGTTGAACTCAACATCTGGATTCATCATTTGATCTAAGACCTCCTGCAATGACTCTTTAGACTTGGACAATTCGATGTATTGCTTAGCTGCCTCAATCTTGTTTTCGTTAATCCAACGTAAAGTCTCCTCAATTGCTTCTGTAAATGCTTGATATACCTTTGGATTTTCAGACTGAAACTTTGCGGTTCCCGCAACCAAAACGAAAGTTGTCTTACCACCCAAAACATTGTAGGAGTTCAAAACTGTGTGGATCTTCCCTTTCCCATCTCGTAATTCTTGATTTTGAAATGGCAACGCTGTGAAGTGCCCGTCGATCTCACTTTTACCGCCTAGCATTTGGATAGTGCCTTCTGGATGGCTCATGGAAATGGTGTAGGGGTCTAACTTCGCATAATTCGCTTGGCCGAATACCTGAGCCGCAGCCATTTGTAGTGTTACAGCCTGAACAGACTGCTTCACTGTTGGAAGAGCTATCTTGTCCCTCTCTGTGAAATCAGCAATCGTCTTCACATTTAGATTACTCGTGTTTAACAACATCGGCATGTAGCTTAAACTTGCAATCGCTTTGATTTTTCCGTTGGTTTTGCTATTCAATAATGACAAGCTTGGGTTGCCAATTGCACCCGCATCTACTGCACCTGAGATCAACGCATCATTGATGGGACCTGGACCGCTCATTCTGTTAAATGTCACTTTCAAGTCTTTGATGCCCAACTTTTCGGCATGCTTCTCAATCGCATGATTCTTTTCCATAATCAAAAACGGCGCATAAGTTAAACCGTTCTGATACCCCAAACGTACTTCGTTAGTTTCAGCATAAGCTGAACCGAATGATAATGCCAAACTAAACGCCAATATTCCTTTAGCTGTACTTTTCATACTATCTCCTTTATTGTAATTTGTATATCATAGTTATATCATCTTATTACCTGAAGTCAATAGGAAAAAAAATAAAGTTGACTCTTTTTTAATCTGCGCTATGGTGAACCTTACATAATAAAAACTATTAAGGAGGAACATTATGAATAGAAATGATCACGTATCAGAAGCACGAGTTAACACAGGCGAGCAGGACGGAGTAAAAGTGTATGCAGTTCCAGAAAACGGCGTATATATCGTAGAGTGTCCGAACTTCTACGACTGCTACTGGAAGCTCACCGGGAAGATGAGGACACAAACGAATATCTAGGATCAAAGCTAAAGCCAACCGACATAACATCGTGGTTGAGTCCAGAAAAAGTGGACGGGCTTGTAGCGCAAGGTGTAGTTTCACCTGATAAGAAAGACAGCTTCGGATTGCTAAATCTCATTGAACACGACGAGCAAGGCAAGCCAAGATTCAAAGAAGAGCGCGCGGCACACATCATGGTTCCGATAAAGAATCTAGCCACTCCTGAACAGATTGAAGCGTTCAATTTTCAGGTTTTAGAAGCACGCAAGGTCAATGTGGAGAGAACGCAAGAGATCAATCGTTTCCTATTTGCTGACGTTGAGAAGAAGCAGTTACATCAACAGATCAAAGATCTATGTCCAGACGATGCATTCATAAATCACAACACACAGCTAACTAGGCATTTCGGTAAGCCTGAGAAGAATTGGGTTGCAGGGCAGGTTCTAGCAGCAGGCAAATATTATGTGATGCTTCATACCGGAAATTCAGAGAAAGAGGCGAACGGTGTTCTAGAGCGAAGGGTTCACGTGCAGTTCATCAACACTGGCGACATGCTTAAAGGTGACGACTGGCTAACAAAGAATCGTGAAAAGGCCATCAGTGAGCTTTGCCCCGAAGGTGAATTCAAGTCTTTCAACTGGTCACAGAACAGCAAGATACGTGTGAGTGATTACGATCCTGAGAAAGCGTTGGAGAATAAAGCCAAGAGGGAAGCTGAGCGTCAGAAGTATGCAGCAGTCGCTAAACCTTCGGACGTAACCGTTCAGATGGAAGTAGAACGTAAGAAGGAAGAGCCTGCGCTAGAGAAGATGGAAGAGAAAAAGGTTGAGCCAGTCCAAGCTGAGCAGCAAGAGGAAAAGAAAAAGTCTAGCAGCAAATCAAAGTCAAAAGCCAAGGAAGTAGAAATGGCTAGATGATTAGACAATCATATTATGGACTCTTCGGAGTCCATTTTTTTGACTTCTGAAATATTTCTGATATATGTACATCATGACAAGAAAGGAAGCATGATGAGTACGACAATGAATTACCTGAAGATTTTAGTGTTGGCGATTGGCTGCTTTTGCCAAGCGAAGACATTAGTTATAAATGTTCAGAACACAGTCGCTGAGAGAAAGATTGAGAGCGTACTGTTGAAGACATGGGGAAGCTTCGCTACTGGCGAATCCCTTGAAAAAGATTTGATCACAAAATAACCACAAAGGAGACTATATGACAGAAGAAGAAATGTTAATGCAAGAAGCTTTAGACAGTAGCGGCTTTTTTGCTGAGCAGGCTAACCGGCCACAGCCTGAAGTGAAGAAGACAGCAATCATGGAGGCAGACGAGAACAAGAGCTTAGATCCAACCATGATCAGGAATTTCTGGTTTACTAGAAATCGTGAAACAATCATGGAGTTTGGAAGACACAGCGGATTGAATGCACAGGACTATTACAAGATGTTCAGCAGCCCTGGTTTGAAGGACGCTTACCATGCTGGAACGGCTGAGACATGCGCCTATCGCCACATGATTGATACTCACAAGAAAGAGCTTGCTGATCCCTCAGTTGAGGACGTGGCAAATCTTGAGAAGAAGCACGAGTGTGAAATGAAACTTTTTGATGTTGAACTAGCGAAGATGAAAGGACAGGAGCCAGATGCTAGCGAAGTAGAACAGCTATACACCGAGTACGAAGCTACCAAGCCAGCGCCAAAACGTGAGCGCAAGCCTCTGGCAACACCAAAGTTTAGACCTGAGTATGAGCCTAAGCCTGCACAGGTAACTCATCGTGATATTGGTGAACTCGATACAGCGCTACGTGTGAACCTAAAGTTAGATCAGTTCAAGAAAGGGAATACAATATCAGCAATCCGAAACAAGTTCGCTCAAAAATAAAAAGCCCCGCAAAGGGGTTTTTCTACTTCTCAGATATCCAATAAACCATGCAAGACCTTGCATAATGATATAACTTTGATATGATAAGATGAGTCAAAACAAAAGGTAAATCAATGAAAGGAATCTACAGCAAACTTATAATCACAATATTAGCGGCAATAACAATATCAACATCATTAGGTGGCTCTGTCGCTACAAAGAAGCAAGACAAACCCGCCGACTTGCCAGCAGAGTTATCACAACTCAACATCAAGTTGCTCAAGCCCATCAAGGGAGTCAGCAGAACATTTGCTCAGTTAGATCGCGATTACGCGAACCGCTTGATCAGTGTCTTCATAGTGATGAAGCAACAGTATGGGTACGACATGACCATGCTGGAGGGCTACCGCAGCCCCGAGCGTCAGGACTCGTTGAGCAGCAGCGTCACGCAGGCCAAGAGCTTCCAGAGCTACCACCAGTACGGCATGGCGTCTGACTGCGCATTCATGAAGAACGGCAAGCTTATGACCGACCCTAAAGATCCCTGGACCATGAAGGGCTACAAGCTACTCGGGGAGGTTGCCAAGAGCGTAGGCTTGGTTTGGGGAGGGAACTGGACGTTGAAGGACTACGGACACACTGAGTTTCACGCTCCAAAGGCAGTCTATGCGATGAACACTATGAGGAAGATCGGCTACCGCAGTCCTTCCGCAGTAGCCGCGCTATGACAGCTTAGTCAGCGAAGCCGAAGAAGTAGCCCCATGCAGGTTTGAGTACCTGCGCAACTGCGGCAGCAGCGGCAAAACCTGCGGCGTGAGCGTTAAGCTTCGATGCCTTCTTCATAGCTTCATTAAGAAACTGACCCATGTCGTAGCCGAAGTTGAAATCAACACGAGCCGACTTTGCCCACAGGTATGCACTAATAGCGGCAAGGATAGCCGTAGCGATGTCAAAATACATTTCTTTCATACAGCATACTTTTTTACATTATGCAATGGTCGTAAGTTCGGAATAGAAGTCTAGGCCGATAGAATCCGCGATCTTTGCGGTTGTGACCATCAACTGAAGCTCATCGCTATGCAAGTTCGGCATGCGGAGCCCAATCCCTTTAACTGCCAATTTCGCAGCTTTGACAAACAAGTCGACCGACTTAGTTGCCGGATCGTTCTTGAGGAATACTTGGCACTCACAAATCAAAACATAAGCGGCCAACGAGGAAGCAGAAACGTTGTCAACAACATGCTTCGGCAAGGTTGGAATCCAGTCTTTAACCAACTTGTTTGCCAACGTAACGAGAGATTTATCTTCAGGTCCACCCTTTGGATCAATCTCAGCGACCACATTCCAAAGTGCCACACGGAAGCACTGCTTAATTTCCTTGGTTTTACTGCTTTCAAATAAACCGAACATTTTAGTTAGATTCCTATGGCGTTATAGACGTTTCGCAAGAGCAACAGGACTATGGTAGCAGGTCTACGCACGAGTTGCCACAGAAGCATTAATTTGCATACGGGTTGTCGCTTAGTTTCAACTCACCGTAGTAGGCCCCTTCCCTCTTCAATCTGGCCTCATCCACATGGACCCGAGGATCGACGTCAGGCGCACCAGATACCTCTTCCCCTTGCATGCTTTGAAGCTGTTCGGCCAAGTCCGAGAAGTTGATAGGTTCAGGCTTCTTCACCACAATGACCTCAGCCATGTTCGGTTTGTTGTCGTTGATGAAGATGGCATGTATCGCACTGGCGACTGGCGACAAAGCTCTGTAGAAGCTCGCCTCGAGGACCATCGCCCTGTGTATCGGCTCACGAAGCTCGTAGACGTTTGGCCCAGCCATGTATGCGGCCACGACCATAAAGATGCCTGGTATGACGGCCAAGGGCTTCTTGAAGCTGTAGAGCAACACGGACGAGTTGAGCACGATTGAGCAAAACGACAACAACAAGGCTATCGGAGGTATCACCACACTAGCTACTAGCTCTCGTGCGTAGGGTAGATTCGCTACTGTGTTCTCACTGATTTTTGACTTGCTGGCAGCTACCGCTACCTGGTCATGTATGAACGCGGAGAAGGCTGTCTTGTCCATGCCAAGGGGAAGATCCGAACCCTTCAAGCCACGTATGCCAAGCTTCTCGTTAGCTGCGATGAACACGGTATTGTTAAAGCGTGCGACTGAAGGCGACTGACGGCCCAAGGCTTGGAAGAACTGCGCTCGTGATAGACCTGGTGCGATACCGTGCGATTTGGCCTCAAAACGGCGTATAGCCTCTTCAGCGAGCGTACCCTTGAAGTCGCGTACCTTCTTGGATTCAAGAGCGTAGAGATCGTATAGGGGGTTCAGGCACTCGCTCAAGTTCGCATAGTTCTGGTACAGACCGTCCACCTCAAGCTTGTCAGTGGCGCCGTAGAGCAGCCCATCAACTGAAGACCTGACGGCAACGCCGGCCCCGTAGCTTGCGATGTCGGCCAAGACGACCCTGTTGTACGCAGTGAGGTCCGCAAGGCTCTTGCCCTCAATAGTGCCGTTCAAGACACCGTTTCTGAAAACACCTGCATAGTAGGCTTCTACCTTTGTTTTGGCAGATAGATTGTCTACGATGTGGTCAAACACGACTGTCTCAGTGACGAACAACACAGGGATCAAAGCACAGGCTAAAGTGGACCCATCAGTCAAGACACTCAGCCGGCTAATTTAAGCTGTGTCCGTTTCCACTTCAGCAGCTGCCCGGCGCTGCCCCGTATTACCGTCTTTCTTCCGCTCCTGGTTGGCGTCGTCGA
>Ga0209023_10002939_pt1 | contig 20693 bp, 24 predicted proteins | sample LakOneMetagenome_FD_187468 | JGI IMG/M metagenome (GOLD analysis project Ga0209023, IMG submission 187468) | Freshwater and sediment microbial communities from Lake Erie, Canada (SPAdes) (version 2) | ecosystem: Environmental > Aquatic > Freshwater > Lentic | place: Lake Erie, Canada...
TCGTGCACTTCCTTGTGCAGGTTGCGCAGCTCGTCGAGCTCGATCTCGCGGCTGACCTCGGACTTGACGTCGTGCAGGTAGCGCTGGGCGCGCCCGTACAGGGTGCCCGCCATGCGCGCCACCTTCGGCAGCTTTTCAGGCCCGATCACGATCAGCGCGACAACGCCGATGATCGCCAGTTTCGACAGTCCGAGATCGATCATGCCCGCAGTTCGCCCGTTCGATTAATGACGGGACTTGTCGCGGGCTTCCACGTCGATGGTCGACTTGTCCGCGACCTGTTGCGGCGGCTGGGTGGTCGACTGGTTGGCGGCGGTCTTTTCTTCCTCGCCCTTCACGCCATCCTTGAACCCTTTCACGGCCTTGCCCAGGTCGCCACCGATATTGCCGATCTTCTTGGTGCCGAAAATCAGCATCACGACCACCAGCACGATCACCCAGTGCCAAATACTCATCGAACCCATGTTTGTCTCCTAGCAAGGCGCCTTGCGCCTGTGAATCGGGAAATTCTCTGTTTCAGTATACGCCAAGCGGGAGCGTCCTGCCCCCATTAAAAGCTCAGGTCCCCAGCCCGCGCCAGGGACGCTTGCCGCCGACCATGTGCAGGTGCAGGTGGTAGACCTCCTGCCCGCCGTCCGGTCCGCTGTTGATCAGGGTCTTGAAGCCGCCGCTGCGCCCGCCGTTCCCGTCATCCTTGACCGCAACGCCGTGCTCTTCCGCAAGCTTCGGCGCCAGCGCCAGCATCCTGCCCAGCAGCGCGGCGTGCCCGTCGTTGCAGTCCGAGAGCGTGGCCACGTGCTGCTTCGGGATCACCAGGAGGTGCACCGGCGCGGCCGGGTTGATGTCCTTGAAGGCCAGCAATTCATCGTCTTCGTAGACGACATTGGCCGGAATCTGCCTGGCAACGATCTTGCAGAAAATGCAGTTGTCCATCTTGTCTCCAGATTTGTTACAGCATTCCCCCTGCAGGGAAGCCCGTGCATCCTACCGGCGCCGCATGACAACGGTGTGACGCTCGACGAACGATTATGACACCGGATACGGCGAAGACAAGCGTAAGCAGCTGCTCACCAGCACCTTATTTTTCTTGGCGGGAAGCCTTCTCGTCGATGCCCGAGACCCCTTCGCGCCGTCCCAGCTCGTCGATCACCTGTTGCGGGCTCAAACCGAACTGGGCCAGCAGCACCATCGAGTGGAACCACAGGTCGGCGGTCTCGTACAGGACCTGGGAGGCGTCGCCCGAGACGCGCGCATCCTTGGCGGCCATGACGGTCTCGGTGGCTTCTTCGCCGATCTTCTTGAGGATGGCATCGTCGCCCTTGGAAAACAGCTTGGCGACATAGGAAGTCGCCGGGTCGCCGCCGGCTTGCGGCTTGCGCGACTCGATCACGGCCGCGACGCGCGCCAGGATGTCACTCATGGGGTGTCTTATTCGTGTAAATGGTGTCGGGGTCCTGCAGCACGGGGTCGACCGCCTGCCAGTCCTCGCCGTCGAATTGTTGATAGAAGCAGGAATGGCGCCCCGTGTGGCAGGCGATGCCGCCCTTCTGCTCGATCTTGAGCAGCACCACGTCTTCGTCGCAATCGAGACGCATCTCCAGCACTTTCTGGGTGTGCCCGGATTCCTCGCCCTTGTGCCACAGCTTCTTGCGCGAGCGGCTCCAGTAGACGGCTTCGCCCAGCTCCGCCGTCCTGGCAAGCGCCTCGCGGTTCATCCAGGCGAACATCAGGATGTCGCCGCTCGCCGCTTCCTGGGCGATCACCGGCACCAGGCCGTGCTCGTCCCAGCGCACCTTGTTCAGCCACTTGGCATTGGTCGGCATGATCACTCCAGGCGCATCGGGATGCCGCGTTCGGCCATGAAGCGCTTGGCTTCGCCGACCGTGTGCTGGCCGTAGTGGAAGATGCTGGCGGCCAGCACCGCGTCGGCATGGCCTTCGAGGATGCCGTCGGCCAGGTCCTGCAAGCCGCCGACGCCGCCCGAGGCGATCACGGAGATGCCGACGGCGTCCGACACGGCGCGCGTCAGGCCGAGATCGAAGCCGGACCTGGTGCCGTCGCGGTCCATGGAAGTGAGCAGCAACTCACCGGCGCCGAGCAACTCCATCTTGCGCGCCCACTCGACGGCGTCCAGGCCGGTCGGGTTACGTCCGCCGTGGGTGAAGACTTCCCATTTGCCGGGCGCCACCTGCTTGGCGTCGATCGCGACCACGATGCACTGCGAGCCGTGCTTTTGCGAGGCGTCGAACACCAGTTGCGGATTGGTGACGGCGGACGTATTCATCGACACCTTGTCGGCGCCGGCATTGAGCAGGCGCCGCACATCCTCGACCTTGCGCACGCCGCCACCGACGGTGAGCGGGATGAACACGGTCGAGGCCACGGCTTCGATGATCGGCAGGATCAGGTCGCGGCCGTCGCTCGATGCGGTGATGTCGAGGAAGGTGATTTCGTCCGCGCCCTGTCCGTCGTAGCGGCGCGCGATCTCGACCGGGTCGCCGGCGTCGCGCAGCTCGGTGAAGTTGACGCCCTTGACCACGCGGCCGCCGGTCACGTCGAGGCAGGGGATGATGCGTTTTGCGAGCATACGGCTTAGGCCTGGGCGCCCTCGGTCAGTTCGTCGGCGCGCTCCTGGGCCGAAGCCAGGTCGAGCGTGCCTTCGTAGATCGAACGGCCGCAGATCACGCCTTCGATGCCCTCGTCCTGCACCGCGCACAGCGCTTCGACGTCGGCCAGGTTGTGCACGCCGCCCGAGGCGATGATCGGGATGCGCACGGCCTGCGCCAACTTGACGGTGGCTTCGATGTTCACGCCGGCCATCATGCCGTCGCGGCCGATGTCGGTGTAGACGATCGATTCGACGCCGTAGCCTTCGAACTTCTTGGCCAGGTCGATGACTTCGTGGCCCGACATCTTGCTCCAGCCGTCGGTGGCGACCTTGCCGTCCTTGGCGTCCAGGCCGACGATGATCGCGCCCGGGAAGGCGCCGCAGGCGTCGTGCAGGAAGCCCGGGTTCTTCACGGCGGCGGTGCCGACGATGATGTAGGAGATGCCGTCGTCCAGGTAGCGCTCGATGGTGTCGAGGTCGCGGATGCCGCCGCCCAGCTGGACCGGGATCTCGTCGATGCCCATCTCTTCGGCGTAGTCCTGCACGGTCTGCAGGATGGACTTGATCGCCGCCTCGTTCTTCGGCTTGCCGGCGAAGGCGCCGTTCAGGTCCACCAGGTGCAGGCGGCGCGCGCCCTTCTTCAGCCAGTGCAGCGCCATGTCGGCGGGGTCTTCGGAGAATACGGTGGCGAGGTCCATGTCACCCTGTTTCAGGCGGACGCAGTGACCGTCTTTGAGGTCGATGGCGGGGATCAGCAGCATGGTCGTTGTCGGTTGGTTGACGAGGGAATGGGCGTAAAAATTACGGCTTCCAGTTGATGAAATTGCGGTACAGGCGCAGGCCGGCGGCTGCGCTCTTTTCGGGGTGGAACTGGGTGGCGACCAGGTTGTCGCGCGCCACGGCGCAGGTGTACATGCCGCCGTAGTCGGCCTCGCCGATGGTGTCCTGGGCCTGTTCGGGCGCGGCGTAGTAGCTGTGCACGAAGTAGAAATAGCTGCCGTCCTCGACGCCGTCCCACAGCGGGTGGGCGCGGGTCTGGCGCACGCGGTTCCAGCCCATCTGCGGCACCTTGAAGCGCGAGCCGTCGGCCTGCAATTTGCCGTCCAGCTGGAAGCGCACCACGCGCCCCGGGAGCAGGCCCAGGCCCGGCGTGCCTTCGTTTTCTTCGCTCGCGTCGAACAGCATCTGCTCGCCCACGCACACGCCCATCACCGGGCGGTTCTTCACCGCGCGCAGCAGGGCTTCCTCGGCGCCGGATTCGCGCAGGCTGCGCATGCAGTCGCGCATGGCGCCCTGCCCCGGCAGCACGATGCGGTCGGCCGCATCGATGTCTTCGGCCTTGTTCGATACCAGGATGTCGGCTTCCGGGGCGGCAGCGCGCAGCGCCTGCGCGACCGAGCGCAGGTTACCCAAGCCATCGACCACCACAATCTTGTTCGTCATGGCTGTTACAGGCTGCCTTTGGTCGAAGGGATGATGCCGGCGGCGCGTTCGTCCAGCGCCGTGGCCATGCGCAGCGCGCGGCCGAATGCCTTGAACACGGTCTCGCACTGGTGGTGCGCGTTCACGCCGCGCAGGTTGTCGATGTGCAGGGTCACGCCGGCGTGGTTCACGAAGCCGCGGAAGAATTCGCCCGTCAGGTCGACGTCGTAGGTGCCGATCATGGCGCGGGTCCAGGGGATGTGCATTTCCAGGCCCGGACGACCCGAGAAGTCGATCACCACGCGCGACAGCGCCTCGTCCAGCGGCACGTAGGAGTGGCCGTAGCGGACCATGCCCTTCTTGTCGCCCACGGCCTTGGCCACCGCCATGCCGAGGGTGATGCCGGTGTCCTCGACGGTATGGTGGGCATCGATGTGCAGGTCGCCGACGGCCTCGACTTCGAGGTCGATCATGCCGTGGCGCGCGATCTGGTCGAGCATGTGGTCCAGGAAGGGGACGCCAGTATTCAGTTTCTGGCGGCCGGTGCCGTCCAGGTTGATCGCGACGCGGATCTGCGTCTCGTTGGTGTTGCGCGTGATGTCGGCGGTGCGGGTCATTGCAGGGTGCTCGTGTGGCGTCTCTCGTGGGAAAGAAACGCTGCTATAGGGAAGCTTTCAGGGCTGTCAGGAATGCGGTGTTTTCTTCTGGTGTGCTGACCGTGACGCGAATGCAATTGGCCAATACCTTGTCCATTTTACTCAAATTTTTGATCAGCACCTTTTCGTCGCGAAGTCGGGCGCAGACCTGGTCGGCATCGGGCACGCGCAGCGAAATGAAATTCGCGGCCGACGGAAACACTTCGACTCCGGGCAGCGCCGCCAGTTCGGCCGCCAGGCGCGCGCGCTCGGCGTTCAGCATCTCTGCCTGTCGGTCGAGCACGTCGAGGTGGTCGAGCGCGAACTCGGCGGCCACCTGGGTCAGCACGTTGACGTTGTAGGGCGGGCGCACCTTCTCGAACTGGTCGAGCAGTCTGGCGTCGCCGGACAGGTAGCCGAGGCGGATGCCGGCCAGGCCCAGCTTCGAGAGCGTGCGCATCACGACCAGGTTCGGAAACTCCGGCAGGCGGCCCATGAAGCTCTTCTTCGCGAAAGGCTGGTAGGCCTCGTCGACCACGGCGATGCCGGTCTCGCCCAGGGCGCGGATGATGGTCGCCATGTCGTCGGCGTCGAACAGGTTGCCGGTCGGGTTATTCGGGTAGGCCAGGAAGACCAGCGCAGGCTGGTGTTTTTCAATCGCGGCCAGCATGGCGGGCAGGTCGAGCGCGAAGTCGGACTTCACCGGCACGCCGACGAAGTCCGCGCCCGCGAACTGGGCCGAGCGCGCGAACATCACGAAGGCCGGGGTTGGCGCCATCACGACGGCGCGCTTGCCGCCTTGCGTCGCGATGGCCGTGGCCATGATCGAGATGAGCTCGTCCGAGCCGTTGCCGAGCAGGACGTCGTAGCCGGCGGGGACGCCCAGGCCGGCGCAGATCTTCGCTTTCAGGGTCGCGTAGGACGCCACCGGATAGCGGTTCAGCGCGGCGTCGGCCAGGCGCTGGCCCAGCTCGGCGCGCAGCGTGTCCGGCAGTTGATACGGGTTTTCCATCGCGTCCAGCTTGATGTAGCCGCTCGCATCCGGCACGTGGTAGCTGGCGATGTTGCGGACGTCTTCGCGGATGGTGTGGGCGATCAGCTTGTCGATCGCGACGGTGCTCGATGTCATGCGGGTTCCTCGTTCAGGGGCGCGCTCCTGGCGGCGCTCTTGCGCTTCAGTTTTGCCTTGGCCCCGGCGAGGGGCACCTCGGGCGCGGCCAGGCGCGAGCGGATGATGTCGCAGTAGGCGGCGTTGAGTTCGAAGCCGGTGAAGTGGCGCCCGGCCTGGCGCGCGGCGATCGCCGTGGTGCCGCTGCCCATGAAGGGGTCGAGCACGACGCCGCCCGGCGGGCAGGAGGCCTTCACCATGCGCTCGATGATCTCGAGCGGCTTCTGGGTTGGGTGGTCGGCGCGCTCGGGATGCTCGCGGTGCAGGCGCGACACGCTCCACACGTCCTTCGGGTTGTAGCCGACTTCCAGCCACTTGGCGCCGACGAAAATCGAGCGCGAGCGCGCCTTCTTCGTCTCGGCGTCGTACGGAATGCGCACGGCGTCGAGGTCGAAGTAGTAATCCTTGCGGTTCACGAAGAAGCCGATGGTGTCGTGCACCGAACTGAAGCTGCGCACGCTGCCGCCCATCGAGGGCACGCGGCGATCCCAGATGATCTCGTTCATCATCGTCATGCGTTTCTTGAGCATCACGAAGATCTCCGGCGCGAAGCGCCAGGTAAGGAAGATGTACAGGCTGCCGTTGGCTTTCAGCTTCGGCAAGACGGCGTCGATCCACTGCTCGGTCCACGCGAGGTAGGCCTCGACGCTCTGCTGGTCCGAGGCGTTGCCGTAGTCCTTGCCGAGGTTGTAGGGCGGGTCGGTCAGGATCAGGTCGATGGAAGCATCCGGGATGCGCGCCAGACCGGTGAGCGCATCCTCGCAGAAGACCTGGTCGACCCAGGTGCTCATGATTTGATACGGAGCTCTGCGCTGCGGGCGTGCGCCTGCAGGCCTTCGCCATAGGCCAGTTCGGCCGCGACCTTGCCCAGCGTCTGGGCGCCCTGCTCGCTCACCTGGATGATGGACGAACGCTTCTGGAAGTCGTACACGCCCAGCGGCGACGAGAAGCGCGCGGTGCGCGAGGTCGGCAGCACGTGGTTCGGGCCGCAGCAGTAGTCGCCCAGCGATTCGGACGAGAAGCGTCCGAGGAACATGGCGCCGGCGTGGCGGATCCGGTCCGCCCACTTCAGGGGCTCCTCGGCCGAGATTTCCAGGTGTTCGGCGGCGATGGCGTTGGCGATCTCGCAGGCCTCTTCCATGTCGCGCACTTTTACCAATGCGCCGCGGTCGGTGAGTGAAGTCGTGATCGTCTCGGCGCGCGGCATGGTGGGCAGCAGCTTGTGGATGCTCGCTTCCACGCGCGCGATGTAGTCCGCGTCCGGGCACAACAGGATGGCTTGCGCCAGCTCGTCGTGCTCGGCCTGGGAGAACAGGTCCATCGCGACCCAGTCCGGGTCGGTCGTGCCGTCGCACAGCACCAGGATTTCCGAGGGACCGGCGATCATGTCGATGCCCACCACGCCGAACACGCGGCGCTTGGCGGCGGCCACATAGGCGTTGCCCGGGCCGACGATCTTGTCCACGGCGGGAATCGTCTTGGTGCCGTAGGCGAGCGCGCCGACGGCCTGGGCGCCGCCGATGGTGATCACGCGGGTCACGCCCGCGATGGCCGCGGCGGCCAGCACCATCTGGTTCTTCACGCCATCCGGGGTCGGCACCACCATCACGATTTCCTGCACGCCGGCGACTTGCGCGGGAATCGCGTTCATCAGCACCGACGAGGGGTAGGCTGCCTTGCCGCCCGGGACGTAGATGCCGACACGGTCGAGCGGCGTCACGCGCTGGCCCAGCACAGTGCCGTCGGGCTCGGTGAAGGTAAACCCGTTCAGCTCCTGCTTCTGGCGCTCGTGGAAGACGCGGATACGCTGCGCAGCCGTGCGCAGCGCGGTGCGCTGGGCGTCGGGGATCGCGGCGAGCGCCGCGTCCAGCTCTTCCTGCCCGACGTCGAAGGCGGCCATCGCGCCGGCGCCGCCGTTCGGGATGCGGTCGAAGCGGTTCGTGTACTCGAGCACGGCGGCGTCACCGCGCTTCTTCACGTCCGCGAGGATCTGCGCAACGCTCGATTCGATGGCGTCGTCGGTTTCGGCTTCGAAGGCCAGCAGCGCATCGAGGGTCTGCTTGAAGTCCGGTGCGGTGGAATCGAGCTTGCGGATCTGTACTGCCATGTTCAGCCTTGTTGAGCAGATGCCTTCTGGAAGGCGTCGAGAATCGGTTGCAGGCGCTCGCGCTTGAGCTTGAGCGCGGCCTGGTTGACCACCAGGCGCGAGGAGATGTCCATGATCTTTTCGACTTCGACCAGGTTGTTGGCGCGCAGGGTGCCGCCGGTCGAGACGACGTCGACGATGGCGTCGGACAGGCCGACCAGCGGCGCCAGCTCCATCGAGCCGTACAGCTTGATCAGGTCGACGTGCACGCCCTTGGCGGCGAAGTGCTCGCGCGCGGTGTTCACGAACTTGGTCGCCACGCGCAGGCGCGCGCCCTGGCGCACCGCGCTCTCGTAGTCGAAGCCGGCATTGACCGCCACCGACATGCGGCAGCAGGCGATGCGCAGGTCGATCGGCTGGTACAGGCCTTCGCCGCCATGCTCGAGCAGCACGTCCTTGCCGGCCACGCCGAAGTCGGCGGCGCCATGCTGGACATAGGTCGGCACGTCGCTGGCGCGCACGATCAGCACGCGCACGCCCGGGTCATTGGTCGGCAGGATCAGCTTGCGCGAGGTCTCCGGATTTTCCGTGACGGTGATCCCCGCCGCCGCCAGGAGCGGCAGGGTGTCTTCGAAGATCCGGCCCTTGGAGAGGGCCAGGATCAGGCCCGGTTCCCCGTGTCGATTCATGGTGCTCATTTACTTGATGCGGACGATGTCGGCGCCGACGGCGGACAGCTTCACTTCCATGCGGTCGTAGCCGCGGTCCAGGTGGTAGATGCGGTCCACCAGGGTCGTGCCTTCCGCGGCCATGCCGGCGATGACCAGCGAGGCCGAGGCGCGCAGGTCGGTCGCCATCACCGGCGCGCCGACCAGGCGGTCCACGCCCTTGATGAAGGCGGTGTTGCCCTCGGTGGAAATCTGGGCGCCGAGGCGGTTCATCTCCTGCACGTGCATGAAGCGGTTCTCGAAGATGGTCTCGGTGACCTTGCTCGGACCGTTGGCCAGGATGTTCACGGCCATGAACTGGGCCTGCATATCGGTCGGGAAGCCCGGGTATTCGGTGGTGCGGAAGGACACCGGGTTCGGGCGGCCGTCCATGCGGGCGCGGATGGTGTCCGTGCCCACGTCCAGCTGCAGGCCGATCTCGCGCAGCTTGTCGAGCGCCACGTCGAAGATGTCGGTGCGGGTGTTGCGCAATACGATGTCGCCGCCAGTCGCCGCCACCGCGCACAGGAAGGTCGCGGCCTCGATGCGGTCCGAGATCACGGCGTGCTTCGCGCCATGCAAGGAAGGGACGCCCTGGATCACCAGGCGGTCGGTGCCGATGCCGTCGATCTTCGCGCCCATGGCCACCAGGAGGTTGGCCAGGTCGGTCACTTCCGGCTCGCGCGCGGCGTTTTCCAGTACCGTCTCGCCTTCGGCCAAGGTCGCCGCCATCAAGAGGTTCTCGGTGCCGGTCACGGTGATCATGTCGGTGTGGATGCGTGCGCCCTTGAGCTTCGGGCACTTGGCGTGGATGTAGCCGCCCTCGATCGTGATCTCGGCGCCCATCTGGCGCAGGCCCTTGATGTGCTGGTCCACGGGACGCGAACCGATCGCGCAGCCGCCCGGCAGCGAGACCTTGGCTTCGCCGAAGCGCGCCAGCAGGGGACCCAGCACCAGGATCGAGGCGCGCATGGTCTTCACCAGCTCGTAGGGCGCTTCGAGCGAGGTGATGTTGGCGCCGTTGAGCGTGACGCGCTCGTCGTCCTGGGTGACCTTCAGGCCGGTCTGCTCGAGCAGCTTGAGGATGGTGCGCACATCGTGCAGGCGCGGCACGTTCGACAGTTCGAGGTCGCCGCCGGTGAGCAGGCCCGCGCACAGGATGGGCAGCGCCGCGTTCTTGGCGCCGGAAACCGCGATGTCACCGTTGAGGCGCTTGCCGCCATTGATCTGCAGCTTGTCCATGATTAGCCTTGGTACTCGTCAGGGGTGAGGGTTTTCATCGACAGCGCGTGGATTTCCTCGCGCATGCGATCGCCGAGCGCGGCATACACCAGCTGGTGGCGCTGGATCGGACGCTTGCCGGCGAAGGCGGGCGACACGATCACGGCCGTAAAATGCTGGCCGTCGCCTTCCACGTGCAAATGGGTGCATTCGAGGCCAGCGCTGATGTAGCTGTGGATCAGTTCGGGTGTGGTCGACACGAGGTAACTCCAGTGAATTCTTTAATGGCGAACTTAGTGACGTAACTTATAGCCACGTTTGAGCATATTGATCGCAATGGCCGCCAGCACCACCAGGAACACCGACACGATGGCCAGGCTGGTCCAGGGCGAGACGTCGGACTTGCCGAAGAATCCATAGCGGAACCCGTCAATCATATAAAAGAACGGGTTGAAATGCGAGACCGCCAGCCAGAACGGCGGCAGTTTTTGGATGGAATAGAACACCCCGGCGAGGAAGGTGGCCGGCATGATCAGGAAGTTCTGGAACGCCGCCAGCTGGTCGAACTTCTCCGCCCAGATGCCGGCGATGACGCCCATGGTCCCGAGGATGGCCGCGCCCATGAAGGCGAACACGATGATCCACAGCGGCGCGACGAAACTCAGGTGCGCGAACCAGGCCGTGATCACGAACACGCCAAAACCCACCGCGAGCCCGCGCAGGATCGAGGCGGCGATGTAAGCCGACAGGATCTCGGCATGCGACAGCGGCGGCAGCAGGATGAACACCAGGTTGCCGGTGATCTTGGACTGGATCAGGGACGAGGACGAGTTGGCGAAGGCGTTCTGCAGCACGCTCATCATCACCAGGCCCGGGATCAGGAAGGCGGTGTAGCTGACGCCCTCGAGCATCTCGACGCGGCCGTCCAGCACGTGGCCGAAGATCAGCAGGTAGAGCATGGCCGTGACGACAGGCGCGGCGATGGTCTGGGTCGCCACCTTCCAGAAGCGCAGCGACTCTTTGTAGAACAGGGTGCGGAAACCCACCGAAAACAGATTCATTATTGCGGGCCTCCGGGCTGCGCATTTTTCTCACTGCTGCCGACCACCTGCAGGAAGATGTCTTCCAGGTCGGCCTGCTCGAGCGCCATCTCGTCGATCACGGCGCCGCTCTCGCGCAGGCGCGCCAGGATCGGCTCGACGTCGCTGACCTCGTTCACGCGCAAGGTGTACTTGTCGCCGTTGACATGTTCGTCGTGCGCGACCAGGTGGCGCAGGCCGTCCGGCAGGTCGCCGCTCTTGAGCTTGACCACCAGCTGCGAACCGGACACGCGGCGCAGCAGCGCCGACATGGTGTCCAGCGCCACCACTTCACCGAGCTTGAGCATGGCGACGCGCTGGCACATGGCCTGCGCCTCTTCCAGGTAGTGGGTGGTGAGCACCACGGTGTGGCCTTCGCGGTTCAGGCGCGAGATGAACTTCCACAAGGTCTGGCGCAGCTCGACGTCGACGCCGGCGGTCGGCTCGTCCAGCACGATCACGGGCGGCTTGTGCACCAGGGCCTGGGCCACCAGCACGCGCCGCTTCATGCCGCCCGACAGGGCGCGCATGTTCACGTCCGCCTTGTTGGTGAGGTCGAGGTTGTGCATGACCTCGTCGATCCAGGCGTCGTTGTTGCGGATGCCGAAGTAGCCCGACTGCAGGCGCAGCGTCTCGCGCACCGTGAAGAAGGGATCGAACACCAGTTCCTGCGGCACCACGCCGAGGCGCTTGCGCGCTTCGCGGAAATCGGTGACGACGTCGTGGCCGTGGATCTTGACGCTGCCGACGTCCGGACGGATCAGCCCCGCGATGGTGGAAATCAGGGTGGTCTTGCCGGCGCCGTTGGGGCCGAGGAGGCCGAAGAATTCGCCTTCTTCGATGTTCAAGGAGACGCCCTTGAGGGCCTTGAAGCCCTTGTAGCTTTTCTCGACGCTGCTAATCTGGATCGCTGTCATTCTTGTTCGGGAGGATGGTGCGGACGCACCGGGACCGTGCGATGAAACGACCCATTATAGGGGAAATCAGAAATACAAGAGGCCGGCGGAGAAATTCGCCGAGGGAGGGGTGCGTAGGGTGGGCGGTCCTCCGCCCACGCGTTCAAATCACGGGGATACAGACGCTACGGCCGATCGCCGGCTGCTTGAACGCGTGGGCGCACATCAGGCCACTGGCCTGATGTGCTCTGCCCACCCTACGACAAGCACAGTCAGGATTGCGGCAAGAGCTGATCGACGCCGTACAAGGCCGCCAGCTTCTGCACGTTCTCGGGAACGTTGATGAAGGTGAGGCGCTGCTTCGCTTCGCGCGCGCGGCGCTGCCAGGCCAGCAGCACGGCCACGGCCGACGAATCGGCGGCGCCGACTCCGCCCAGGTCGAACACGGTTTCGCCGGCGGTGATCGCGGCAAGGCCCTGCTCCAGGGCGGCGCTGCCGCTCTGGAAAGTCAAGGCGTCAAGCGAGAGCATCGGATTGGCTTCGGCCATTACTTCGGCGCCTTCAGCGGCCGGGAGGCCAGCTGCTGGTTGCGCTCGGCCAGCTTCTTGATCAGGCCGTCGACGCCGCTCTTGCCGATCTCGCTGGCGAAGGTGCTGGTATAGGTCTGGACCAGCCAGGCGCCCAGCACGTTGATGTCGTAGATCTTCCAGCCTTGCGGGCCGTTCGACAGGCGGTAGTTCAGGGTGATCGGCTCGCCGCGGGTGACGTTGACCTGCGAACGCACTTCGACGTCGCTGGCGCCGGCGTCGGCACGGAAGGGCTTGAACTCGACGGTTTCGTTCTTGATCTGCGACAGCGCGCCTGCGTAGGTGTAGACCAGCAGGTTGGTGAATTCCTTGATCAGCTGCTTCTGCTGCTCTGGAGTGGCCTGGCGCCAGTAGCGGCCGGCGGCCTGCTGGGTCATCTTCTCGGCGTCGACGTGCGGCAGGATCTTGCTGTTCACGAGATCCATGATCTTGTTGCGGTTGCCGGCCTGGATGTCCTTGTCGGCCTTGACGGTCTCGATGACGTCGGCGCTGATGCGCTTGACCAGTGCGTCCGGTGCTTCGGCGGCAATGGCGGACGTGGCGATAGCGACGGTGGCGGCTGCGGTAGCGATCAGTTGGATGATGGGTTTCATGTGTCGGTTTCCTTGTTGGTAGGCGCCGCCCCGCACCATTCGGCCGGCGGGGCATGCCATGTTAACTCTTGTTGAGGCTGGCGGATGACACCGTTGTGTAAGGAGGTGTTACTTGGCCGGGGTCTCTTCCGGTTTCGCCGCTGCCTTGCCTGCCGGGTCGGCCGCCGGTTCCGCGTTGCTGGTCGCTTCGTCAGCCGGGGTCTCGCGCGGCACATTGCCGTCGTAGACCTGGCTCTGGCGGCGCTGCATATAGCCGTCGCGGATGAATTCGTAGCGGTCGAGGGCGGCGTCTTCCAGCAGGTTGCCCGCATCGAGCAGGGTGGCGCGCTTGTCGACCACGCGGATCGCGGCGCCGATATTACGCCAGTTTTCCGGCTGCTTGTACTTCCAGATGTCGCCGCCGATGTCGGCCGGCAGGGCCGCGGTGTCGCGCACCGTGGATGGGCCCAGCAGAGGCAGCATCACGAACGGTCCGCTCGGCACGCCCCAGACGCCCAGGGTCTGGCCGAAATCCTCGTTGTGCTTCGGAATGCCGGCTTCCGAGGCGATGTCGAGCAGGCCGAAGATGCCGAAGGTCGAGTTCACGGCGACGCGGGTGACGTCGCCCATGCCGGCCTGGCCCTTGCCCTGCAGCAGGTTGTTCACCGCGCTCCAGGCATCCGACAAGTTACCGAAGAAATTGTTCACACCGGTCTGCACGAAACCCGGGGTGACGTTCTTGTAGGCCGTCGCGGTCGGCTTCAGCACGGTACGGTCGACCGCGTCGTTGAAGCGGAACACGGTGCGGTTATAGCCTTCCAGCGGGTCTTGCGGATTCGTGGTGGCGCAGCCGCCCAGCAGCGCGAGGGCGGCTGCTGCGGCGAGGACACGCAGGGGGCCTGCGGAAACTGGCATGTGCTTCATTCGCTACCTTCCTTTCCATCAGCGGCCTTGCTGTAGATAAATTGGTTGATCAGATCCTCGAGCACCGTGGCCGACTGCGTGCGGGTAATACGGTCACCGTCCACCAGGTTCTTGGTGTCGCCGCCCGGTTCGATGCCGATGTACTGCTCGCCCAGCAGGCCAGCGGTCAGGATCTTCAACGAACTATCTTTCGGGAACTGATAATTCTGGTCCAGGTCCAGGCGCACCTGCGCCTGGAAAGTCTTGTCATCGAAGCTGATCTCGCCCACCCGGCCCACCACCACACCGGCGCTCTTCACGGGCGATTGCGGTTTCAGGCCGCCGATATTGTCGAACTTGCCGGTCACGGCATAGGTCTTGGTGAACGACAAGGTGCTCATATTCCCCGCCTGCAGGGCCAGGAACAGGAGGGCTGCGGCGCCCAGCAGGACGAACAGGCCGACCCAGACATCGATGATTTTACGGTGCATAGTATTTCCTAGTATTCAGGCCGTCTGTGCGCGGCCAAACGAAACGTTGATCCTGTGTTATTGCTTTTTTTGATTACTGCCCGAACATCAGGGCGGTCATCACGAAATCCAGCCCCAGTACCAGCAGCGAGGCAATGACGACGGTACGCGTGGTCGCGCGCGCGACGTCCGCCGGGGTCGGCTTGACGTGATAGCCCTGGAACAGGGCGGTAAAGGTCACGGCGATGCCGAACACGAAACTCTTCACGACGCTGCTGACGATATCGCGCTGGACATCGACGCCGGCCTGCATCTGCGACCAGAAGGCGCCTTCGTCCAGGCCCAGCAGTTTCACGCCGACCAGGTAGCTGCCGACGATGCCGACCGCCGAGAACACGGCCGCCAGCACCGGCATGGCGATGACGCCGCCCCAGAAGCGCGGCGCGAGCACGCGCTGCACCGGGTTGACCGCCATCATTTCCATCGCGGTGAGCTGCTCGCCGGCCTTCATCAGGCCGATCTCGGCCGTCAGGGAGGTGCCGGCGCGGCCTGCGAACAGCAGCGCCGTCACCACCGGACCGAGTTCGCGCACCAGCGAGAGCGCGGTCAGGGGACCGAGTTTTTCCTCGGCGCCGAACTGGATCAGGTTGACATAGAACTGCAGGCCGAGCACGAGGCCGACGAACAGGCCCGAGACAATCGTGATCACCAGCGAATAATTGCCGATGAAGTGAATCTGCTCGGTAATCAATGTCGGGCGACGGAATGCTCCCAGGGAAAAACGCAGCAGGTTGAAGAAGGCGCGGGTCGCGAAACCCAGGCTCTCGACACCTTCGCGCGCCCAGCGGCCTGCCGCCTCCAGTGCGCGGATCATCGCTTGCCTCCCAGGCCCAGGTCGTCGCTGAGCGACTTGCCCGGATAGTGGAAGGGCACCGGGCCGTCCGGCTCGGCGTTCACGAACTGCTTCACATAGGGATCCTGGGACACGCGCAGCTCGTCCGGTGTGCCTTCGGCCACAATCTTGCCTGCCGACATGAAGTACACATAATCGGCAATGGCGAAGGTTTCCTTGACGTCGTGCGAGACCAGGATCGAGGTCGAGCCGAGGGCATCGTTCAGGTTGCGGATCAGGTTGGCGGTCACGCCCATCGAAATCGGATCGAGGCCGGCGAAAGGCTCGTCATACATGATCAGTTCCGGATCGAGGGCGATGGCGCGGGCGACGGCCACGCGACGCGCCATGCCGCCCGAAATCTCGCCCGGCTTCAGGCGGTGCGCATTGCGCAGGCCGACGGCATTGAGTTTCATGAGCACCAGGTCGCGGATCAGTTCTTCCGGCAGGTCGGTGTGCTCGCGCAGCGGAAAGGCGACGTTGTCGAAGATCGACAGGTCGGTGAACAGGGCGCCGAACTGGAACAGCATGCCCATGCGGCGGCGCAGGCGGTACAGCCCCTTGGTATTCAGCTCGTGCACGACCTCGCCATTCACGCGCACCTGGCCGCGCTGGGGGCGGATCTGGCCGCCGATCAGGCGCAGCACCGTGGTCTTGCCGCAGCCCGAACCACCCATGACGGCAATGAGCTTACCGCGTGGGAAGTCCATGCGGAGGTTCGACAGGATGGAACGCTCTCCGTACGAAAAGTGCAGATCGCGGATTTCGACTAGGTTCGACACAGCGTGTTTGTTATTAAGGTAATCCGTTATTGTAGTGCAGAAAGCTTAAGCCTCGCTTGAGGTAGCCCATTTTCGGCCGGTCGTTCGACGTACAATTACAACAAAACTAACTAGAGAGTCAGATATTTTCGCTTGTAAGTGCTTGTTTTTGAAGAGATATGTATGTCTGCCAATATTGCAATTTGTTGAATCGTATCAACAAATGCTTTAAGGCAACCAGCTTCGGCAAGATCACAAGCCCCCTGCATTTGGGGTGCAGCTGATGCGTTGCAATATGGTGCAGCGTAAGGACATCCCCCACCACATTGTCGTGCGCACACGCACATAAGCGTGTCGGTAAGCGCCAAATAGCGCCTGCTTGTTGGGCGATACCCACAAGTTTTCTGAGCGAAAAAAAAGGCGGCCGAAGCCGCCTTCCTGTCCTGTCCCGCTCTTAGCGCGGGAGGACCGAGCTGCCCATCAGGAATTCGTCGACCGCACGCGCGCATTGGCGGCCTTCGCGGATCGCCCACACGACGAGCGACTGGCCGCGGCGCATGTCGCCGGCCGCGAACACCTTCGGCTTCGACGTGTAATAGGAACGCTCGCCCTCGGTCGTGGCGCGCGCATTGCCTCTAGCATCCTTTTGCACGCCAAAGGCGTCCAGCACGTTCTGCACCGGCGACACGAAGCCCATGGCCAGGAAGACCAGGTCGGCCTTCATCTCGAATTCCGAGTCCGGCACCTCGACCATCTTGCCGTCCTTCCACTCCACGCGGCAGGCGACCAGCTTCTCGACCTTGCCGCCCTTGCCTTCCAGGCGCTTGGTCGCCACCGCCCAGTCGCGCTGGCAGCCTTCTTCGTGCGAGGATGAGGTGCGCAGGCGGGTCGGCCAGTAAGGCCAGACCAGGGGCTTGTTTTCCTGCTCGGGCGGCATCGGCATCAGTTCGAACTGGGCGACGGATGCGGCGCCATGGCGGTTCGAGGTGCCGACGCAGTCGGAACCCGTGTCGCCGCCGCCGATCACGACCACGTGCTTGCCCGTCGCCTTGATCTGGTCCTTCAGCTTGTCGCCGGCATTGACCCGGTTCTGCTGCGGCAGGAAGTCCATGGCGAAGTGCACGCCCTTGAGTTCGCGGCCCGGCACGGGCAGGTCGCGCGGCTGCTCGGCGCCGCCGGCCAGGACCACGGCGTCGAAGTCCTTCTCCAGGTCTTCCGGGAAGATGGTGTCGCGCGCCATGTTCGACACGGTGGCCGGGAAGTCCTTGCCGATCAGGACGCTGGTGCGGAAGGTCACGCCCTCCGCCTTCATCTGCTCGACGCGGCGGTCGATCAGGTCCTTCTCCATCTTGAAGTCGGGGATCCCGTAGCGCAGCAGGCCGCCGATGCGGTCGCTCTTCTCGAACACCGTCACATCATGACCGGCGCGCGCCAGCTGCTGGGCCGCGGCCAGGCCGGCGGGGCCGGAGCCGACCACGGCGACCTTCCTGCCGGTCTTGCTTGCTGCCGGCTGCGGCACGATCCAGCCGTGTTCCCAGCCGGCGTCGGCGATCTTGCGCTCGATCGACTTGATGCCGACCGGCTCGTCGTTGATGCCGAGCGTGCAGGCCGATTCGCAGGGCGCCGGGCAGATGCGGCCGGTGAATTCCGGGAAGTTGTTGGTCGAGTGGAGGTTCTCGACGGCTGCGCGGTAGTTGCCGTGGTAGACCAGGTCGTTCCAGTCGGGGATCTGGTTGTTCACCGGGCAGCCCGTGTTACAGAAGGGGATGCCGCAATCCATGCAGCGCGCGCCCTGCACCTTGGCCTGGCCGTCGGTGAGGGTCAGCACGAATTCCTTGTAGTTCTTGACGCGATCGCCAGGCTCGAGGTGGCCCTCTTCCTGTCGTGCGAATTCCATGAAGCCGGTAATTTTGCCCACGTTGTTTTCCTTTTATCGCAGCGTGCGCTTACGCCGCCAGTTCGATCTTGTCGTTCGCTTCTTCCATGCTCGAGTTGTGCATCTCCTCGAGGGCGCGCTTGTAGTCGGTCGGGAACACCTTCACGAATTTGCCGCGGCTGTTGGCCCAGTCGTCGAGCAGGTTGCGCGCCCGGGTCGAACCCGTGTGCTTGAAGTGGCGTTCGATCAGGCGGCGCAGGATGGTTTCGTCCGATTCGCGCTCGCTGCCGCGGGCCTGGCTGTGCCAGCCGGCCTTGTCGGGCTGCTGCTTGGTCGCCAGCACCGGCTCCAGGTTGACCATCGAGGTGTTGCACTTGGCGGCGAACTCGCCGTTCGGGTCGTAGACGAAGGCCACGCCGCCCGACATGCCCGCCGCGAAGTTGCGGCCGGTCTCGCCCAGCACCACGACGGTCCCGCCGGTCATGTATTCGCAACCGTGGTCGCCGCAGCCTTCGACCACCGTGACGGCGCCCGAGTTACGCACCGCGAAGCGTTCGCCGGCCACGCCGTTGAAGAAGGCTTCGCCGGCGATCGCGCCGTACAGCACGGTGTTCCCGACGATGATGTTGTCCACCGCCCAGCCGCGGAACTCGGTGTTCGGACGCACGATGATGCGGCCGCCCGACAGGCCCTTGCCGACGTAGTCGTTGCCTTCGCCGACCAGGTCGATCGTGATGCCGGCGGCCAGGAAGGCCGCGGCCGACTGGCCGGCGGTGCCCTGCAGCTGGATGTGGATGGTGTCGTCCGGCAGGCCGGCGTGGCCGTAGCGCTTGGCCACTTCGCCCGACAGCATGGCGCCCACGGTGCGGTGCACGTTCTTCACCGGCGAGATGAAGGAGACGCGCTCGCCCTTTTCCAGTGCGGCCTTGGCCTGGGCGATCAGCTTGTGGTCCAGGGCCTTGTCCAGGCCATGGTCCTGGCCATCGGTATGGAACAGGGCGCGCGGCGAATCGCTCTTTGGCTGGTAGAAGATGTTCGAGAAGTCCAGGCCCTGGGCCTTCCAGTGGCCGATGGCCCTGGCCTTGTCCAGCAGGTCGGTACGGCCGATCAGTTCGTCGTAGCTGCGGATGCCCAGCTGCGCCATGATCTGGCGGGCTTCCTCGGCCACGAAGAAGAAGTAGTTCACCACGTGCTCCGGCTTGCCCTGGAACTTGGCGCGCAGGACCGGGTCCTGGGTCGCGACACCGACCGGGCAGGTGTTGAGGTGGCACTTGCGCATCATGATGCAGCCTTCGACCACCAGCGGCGCCGTCGCGAAGCCGATTTCGTCGGCGCCCAGCATGGCGGCGACCACCACGTCGCGGCCGGTGCGCATCTGGCCATCGGCCTGGACGCGGATGCGGCTGCGCAGGCCGTTGAGCACCAAAGTTTGCTGCGTCTCTGCGAGACCCAACTCCCATGGGGTGCCGGCGTGCTTGACCGAGGACAGCGGCGAGGCGCCGGTGCCGCCGTCGTGGCCGGCGACCACCACGTGGTCGGCCTTGGCCTTGGACACGCCCGCGGCCACCGTGCCGATGCCGACTTCGGACACCAGCTTCACCGAAATCGAGGCGTTCGGATTCACGTTCTTGAGGTCGTGGATCAGCTGCGCCAGGTCTTCGATCGAGTAGATGTCGTGGTGCGGCGGCGGCGAGATCAGGCCCACGCCCGGCACCGAGAAGCGCAGGGAAGCGATGTATTCGGACACCTTGTGGCCCGGGAGCTGGCCGCCCTCGCCCGGCTTGGCGCCTTGCGCCATCTTGATCTGGATCTGGTCCGCCGACGCCAGGTATTCGGCAGTGACGCCGAAGCGGCCCGAGGCCACCTGCTTGATCTTCGAGCGCAGCGAATCGCCTTCTTCGAGCGGGATGTCGACCACGACGCGCTGGTCGCCCAGGATCGAGGACAGGGATTCGCCCTTGGCGATCTTGATGCCCTTGAATTCGTTCAGGTAGCGCGCCGGATCTTCGCCGCCCTCGCCGGTATTGCTCTTGCCGCCGATGCGGTTCATGGCGATCGCCAGGGTCGCGTGGGCTTCGGTGCTGATCGAACCGAGCGACATCGCGCCGGTGGCAAAACGCTTGACGATCTCCTTGGCCGGCTCGACCTCTTCCAGCGGAATCGCCTTCGAGGGATCGATCCTGAACTCGAACAGGCCGCGCAGGGTCAGGTGGCGGCGGCTCTGGTCGTTGATGATCTGGGCGTACTCTTTATAGGTGCTGAAGTTGTTGGCGCGCGCCGAATGCTGCAGTTTCGCGATCGCGTCCGGGGTCCACAGGTGGTCTTCGCCGCGCACGCGGAAGGCGTATTCGCCGCCGGTGTCAAGGGCGTGCTCGAGCAGCGGATCGTTGCCGAAGGCGAGCGAGTGCAGGCGCAGCGCTTCCTCCGCCACTTCGAACAGGCCGATGCCCTCGACCGTGGACGAGGTGCCGCGGAAGTACTTGTCGACCAGCGACTTGTTCAGGCCCACGGCTTCGAAGATCTGCGCGCCGCAGTAGGACATGTAGGTCGAGATGCCCATCTTCGACATGACCTTCATGAGGCCCTTGCCGATCGCCTTGGTGTAGTTGTAGATCGCCTTCTCGGCGTCCATCTCGTGCGGCAGGTTGTGGGCGAGCTCCGCCAGGGTTTCCAGCGCCAGGTAGGGGTGCACGGCTTCCGCGCCGTAGCCCGCCAGCAGGGCGAAGTGGTGGGTCTCGCGCGCCGAGCCGGTTTCCACGACCAGGCCGGTAGAGGCGCGCAGGCCGCGGCCGACCAGGTGCTAGATCGGA